>Ga0310690_10006125_pt1 | contig 15960 bp, 12 predicted proteins | sample AusTroGonzalo_MG_2_FD_207661 | JGI IMG/M metagenome (GOLD analysis project Ga0310690, IMG submission 207661) | Bovine rumen microbial communities from tropical cattle in Woodstock, Queensland, Australia - Gonzalo_04 (v2) (version 2) | ecosystem: Host-associated > Mammals > Digestive system >... | reverse complement strand
CACCGTGCGCACCCAGTCGATCATCGCGTAGAACCAGATGGCCATCAGCCCGGTCAGCACGCCCGTCAAGGCGCAAATGCAGACCATGCGCCCCATGCGCCAGGTCTCGCGCTCGGCAGGCATCCAGAACCGCAGCCAGCGCAACGAAATGCGCCAGCCGCTCAAGAGTTCCCGCGAACCCTGCGCCATGGATCAGTCTTTGAGAATCCGGCGGAAGAACCCGGCCAGCGAGATGATGCCGACCAGGCGCCCCTCCCCGTCCAAAACGTAGCTCTTGACGGCGTTGCGCTCGGCCAAGTCGGCGGCGATTTCGCGGGCGGGCGTGTCGGGGCGGCAGGTGCAGACCTCCTCCTTCATCTGCTTGCGCACCGGCGTCTGGTGGGCTTCGCGCAACCGCGAGGCGAGCCCCTCCATCGTGTTGGCCGGCTTCCCGGCCAAAATGGGCAGCAGCTTGCGGAAGCCCGCCGGAATGAAACTCCCCAGCAGCGCGTGCGTGTCCACCGCGCCCACCAGGCGCCCGGCGCCGTCCACGATGGGCAGCTCCACCTTGCCCTCAAGCATAAAGGCGTTGAGAGCGGCCGCCAGCGGCTCGTCCGCGCGGAGCGACTCGAACTGCGTCTCCATCAAATCCGCCGCGCAAATGTAGTCCGGCAGCTTCATCTCGCTGCGCCGCAGGAAGCGCATCACCTCCTGCCCCGACGTCATCGAAATCAACTTCTCCACCGTCCTCGGCATCTGGAGGAGATTCGCCACGGCGCGCAGAATCTGGAGATAGCGCGCGGGCTGGCTCTCCGGCACCAGCAGCAGGAAGACCAGACGCACCGGGCGCGCGTCCGGCGCCGTCGGAATGCCCGCCGGGAAGATGCCAAGCGCCAGATAGGGCCGCTCCAACCCCTCGATGCGGGCGTGCGGCAACGCGATGCCATCCCCGATGATCGTCGGCGACGACCGCTCCCGGAGCAGCACCGCGTCCACAATCGGCTCGGGGCGCATCTGCGGCAGATGGTTGGCGACCAACCGCTCCACGAGCGCGTGAATCAGATTGAACTCCGACGGCACCGTCGCCTCAATCAAGACGTCGGTCTCGGAAAAGAAGGAACTGAGATAAACAGCATTGGCTGCGTCAGTCATGCAAACGCCTCCTCGAAAACTCGCTTGGCAGTATACCATAAAACGCGGCGCGCCCGCGCGGGGGTTAACCTCTAAGGGCACCCGCGCCGCAAGGGCGGCGCGGGAATCCAGAGGAGGAGCAGAGGAAAGCCAGCGGCCGGTCAGACGCGCGGCGGGAACCCCAGACGTTCCCGGATGGCCCGGGCGTATTCGCGCATCAGCTCGGAGTCGTCAACATCATTGACGTCGCACGCTTTGAAGAACGCATCGTCAAAGCCGTTCTTCGCGAAGTAGGCGTCCCCGCGCCGCCTTTTGGCCAGGAACTCCTCATACGACTTTACAAGATAATGGTTTACTTGCAGCAAGCGGCACGTGCCGATGTTGCACGCTTCCCGCAACATTTCGCCCGTGTGCAGCCGCCGCCCGGTCTCGTCCACCGTCTTTCCGCAGACAAAGGAGTGATGCACCCACGCGCACAGCACCACCCTAGGGTTCACGATGGCCTTGGTCATATTGGCGGGGGCCTTGGCGTGCTTTGTGAAACGCTCGATGACCAGCCCTTCCCCGCGCGTCTTCCGGCCGGAGCTTCCGTAGGCCACCCACGGGATCAGCAATTGGCTAATGTTCTTGAAATCGCGAAGAATATCCACAAGCCGGCGCCCGTCTTTGGGCACGATGAACTCGTCCAGATCCACAATCGCGACCCAACGCGCCTCCTTCCGGCAACGGAGGATGCCGTCGTTGTACATCTCCAATTGCTGCTGACGCCCCGGCCAGTCAATCCAAGTCACAAGTCCGCGGTCGATGTAGGGCTTGAGCAGTTCCTCCGAGCGGTCGGTGCCGTCGTTGTTGTAAAGCCAGAAGTGTTCAACCCCTTGCAGCAAATAGTATTCAACCCACTCCAGCAGGCTGTCGCCCTCGTCCTTGCAGCACGCCAACACGCCCAACGCATACTTGAAGGTCTTGCGTCGCCCGAAGCAGTAGCCCAGCGCGGCGGAGAGCACCTCGCCCGCCGACCGGTGCGACAACGCCTCCCGCGCCGCACGCCGGAAATCCGGGAACGGGAAGAAAAGAAGCGCCGTAAACACCTTGGCCCAAAACGTCCTCAACCGCGAAGCATCCTGAATAATCATCGTTGCCGCCTTTCCGGTTTCGAGGCCTTTTGCCCGAAACCAGAAAGAAAGATAGCATAAACACCCGCCCGTCAAACACTTATTTGCACAATTTTGGCGAAGGCCGCGCCGTGCCGGAATCCAAAAGCCAACTCGGGGCAAGAAAGGAACGTCTGGCGGCGCGCCAGAAAGACACGCACCCCGAGGTGGGAGGACGGGAAACCCGAGGCGGGCAGATGTGCGACCCGGGGCGAGCAGATGTGCAACCCGAGGCAGAAGGATGTGCAACCCGAGGCGGGCAGACATGCGACCCGGGGCGGAAAGATGCTTTCAGGGCGAAGCAGGCGAGGGAAGGTCAAGCGGGGCGCAGGCGGAGGGAGGCGCTTTTTGCTATGGTATGCTCAAGAGCGGCGACATGGATTACTTCATCGCAGACACCCATTTCGGACACGCGCGCCTCAGCGCCCAGCGCGGCTTCCCTTCGCTGGAGGCCATGGAGACGCGCCTCGTCTCCAATTGGCAGGCCCGCGTCCAGCCCGCCGATCACGTCTACATCCTCGGCGACCTCTTCTGCCACAACTCGCTCCCGCCCAGCCGCTATCTGGAGCAGCTGCCCGGCGTCAAGCACTTCGTCATCGGCAACCACGACCGCGCCTGGATGCGCACCGAAAACCTCTCGCGGTGGTTCGTCGAATGGGGGCACGTTCTGGAAGGCGAGAGCCAGGGGCTCTGCTTCACCTGCTGCCACTACCCCATGCTCGACTGGTACCGCCGGCGCCACGGCGCCCACCTCGTCTACGGCCACATCCACGCCAACACCACCGACCCTTACTATCCCTATCTCCAAACGATGGAGCGCTGCCACAACGCCGGCGTGGACGTCACCGGCTACCGCCCCGTCACGCTCCGCGAACTCATCGCCCGCGACCGTCCCCGCCCAGATTCCGCCCGACCCCAGCCATGAACCGCCGCGACTTCCTCAAAGCCCTCGGCGCGGCGGCCGCCGCGCCCGCCCTCGATCCCTCCCCGCTCAGCCAGTGGTTTCTCCCCGGGCAGCCCGCCGCCGGCCGCCGGCCCAACATCATCTTCGTCCTCTGCGACGATCTCGGCTACGGCGACGTCGGCGTCTTTTGGCAGAACCGCCGCCAGGCGGACAACCGCCTCCTCACCCCCCACCTCGACCGCGCCATCGCCGAGGGCACCGCGCTGACGCAACATTTGACCGTTTCCCCCGTCTGCGCCCCCGCCCGCGCCTCCCTCATGACCGGAAAGAACCAGGGGCACTGCAACCTGCGCGACAACGCCTTCGACCACGCCATCGACCCGCACATGACGCTGGCGACCGTGCTCAAAGCCGCCGGCTACGCCACCTGGCACCTCGGCAAGTGGGGCATCGGCGGCGGCTACGAAAGCGGCACCCCCCGCACCGCCATGGCTTGCCAGGCCGGCTTTGACTATTCTTACGGCTACCCCGCGCACCTCCACGGCCACACCTACTACCACTGCTTCCTTGAAGGGCAGACGGACATCAACTCCGCCCACAGCCACGCCGCCCTTCTCGAAAGCTATTCCGAGGAGGCCTGGCGCGCCGCCGGCAGCCCCGAAGGCTTCGAGCGCGACCAGCAGCCCCCCGCCAAGCGCCCCCAATTCCGCCGCCCCGTCCCCAACGCCGAGGCGCGCTTCGCCTACGACACCGACCTTTTCACCGCCAAGGCCAAGCAGCTCATCCGCGACCACCGCGCCGGCGCGCAGCGCGACACCCCCTTCTTCCTCCACCTCTGCTACACCACCGTCCACGGCTCCGGCAACCCCTCCGTCTGCGACCCGGCCATCGAGAACAAGGCGCCCTTCCACGTCCCGGCAGGCCCCTACCCCGCCCTCCGCGACGATGACGCCCTCTGGGGCGGCGGCGCCGCCCTCGATGGCGCCCTCAACGGCACCGCGCAGACCGCCAACACCTGGATCCACCCCGACTTCCGCGCCTACGCCACCGAGTCCGAACGCCGCTACGCCACCAGCGTCCGCCGCTTGGACGACGCCATCGGCGACCTGCTCCACTTCCTGCGCCTCCAAGGCATCGAGCGCGACACCCTCTTCGTCTTCACCTCCGACAACGGCCCCGCCGGCGAATACCTCCAGCCCCGCGGCCTCGCCTGGGTCCGAAGCATCGAAGCCGCCGGCCCCTTCCGCGGCATGAAGCGCTGGAGCTACGAAGGCGGCCTCCGCGAGCCCACCTTCGTCCGCTGGCCCGGCACCGTCCCGGCGGGCGAAAGCAGCGACCTTCCCTGCAACCTCGCCTGCTGGATGCCCACCTTCGCCGAAGCCGCCGGCCTCCCCGCCCCCGCCCACTCCGACGGCGTTTCCCTCCTCCCCGAACTGGTCCGCAGCGGCCGCCAGCTCCCCTGCCGCCTCTACACCGAGTACGTCGACGGCGGCAGCGGCCAAGGTTTCGGCTTCGAGCAGTCCGTCCGACAAGACCAGTGGGTCCTCGTGCGCAACTCCGCCCGAAACGGCGGCGCCCCCGAACTCTACGACCTCGACGCCGACCCCGCCCAAGCGCGCGACCTCGCCGCCGAGCGCCCCGAAACCGTCGCCCGCCTTCTTCCCCTGCTCGCCGCCTGCCGCATCCCCGCCGCGAACGTCCCCGACGCCAGCGGCGCCCCGACCTTCGCCTGCACCCCCCACCCCGGCCGCGACGCCGCCGACCGCGAACCGATTCCCGCCTTCCCCGACGACCTCCCCCTCCGCCACGGCGCGTGGCTCTACCGGGGCGAATGGCCGTGGGTGCCCGACTTCCGCACCCTGATGCCCGTCCACAGCGTCCCGGCCGAACGCGTCTCCGGCGTCCTCGCCCGCCTCCCCGAACGCGGCGCCGGCGCCCTCGTGCACGGTTGCCTCGACCTCCCCGAAGAGACCGACGTCGCCTTTGAGGCGCGCGGCCTCGGCGGCTGCCACCTCTGGGTGCACGAAGCGCACATCCTGGAATACGAAGCCGGCGACTGCGCCGGCGGCCGCCGCTTCACCCTCCGCCTCGCCAAAGGCCGCCACCCCTGGCGCGCCTGCCTCACCGCCCCGCTCGTCGCGCTTTCCGCCAACGGCAACTCCCTTCTCTGACCCCACGCCCCGGAGCACCCATGTCCGAACCTGCGCTCTATTTTCCCGACATCCGCCTGCTCGACCCGACCGCCAGCCGCGACGAGCGCGGCAGTCTCTACATCGACGCGCAGGGGCGCATCGCCCCCGTTCCCGAACGCCTCCCCCGCGCCGTCCGCGTGATCGAGCGCCCGGGGTTGACCGCCGTCCCCGGGCTCTGCGACGTGCACGTCCACTTCCGCGACCCCGGCGCCACCGACTGCGAAGACCTCCTCTCCGGCAGCGCGGCGGCGGCCAACGGCGGCTTCACCCGCGTCGTCACGATGCCCAACACCAACCCGCCCACCGACACCCGCGACCTCGTCCGCCGCGCCGCCGCCGAGGATTCTCTGGTGGACATCTTCCCCTCCGCCTGCTGCACCGCCGGCCGCCAAGGCAAGCAGTGCGCCGAGCTCGAAGCGCTTGAAGAGGCCGGCGCCATCGCCTTCACCGACGACGGGGCGATGGTGGGCGACCCCGCCGTCATGCGCGAGGTCATGCGCCGCGCCAAGGCGCTCGGCCGCCCCGTCATGGAGCACGCCGTCCTCCCGGCCCTCCAGAACGGCGGCGTCATCCGCGACTGCCCCGCCGCGCGCCAGCTCGACCTGCCGATTTTCCCGGCGGAGGCCGAAGTCGAAGCCGTCCGCCAAGACATCGCCCTCTGCCGCGAGACGGGCTGCGCGCTCCACATCCAGCACCTCTCCTGCGCCGAAAGTGTCGCCCTCGTCCGCGCCGCCCGCGCCGAGGGGCTCCCCGTCACCGCCGAGGCCACCCCCCACCACATCGCCCTCGCCGCGGAAGACATCCCCGGCGACAACGGCGACTGGCGCATGAATCCCCCGCTCGGCACCCGCGCCGACGTCCAAGCCCTCCGCGAAGGACTCCTCGACGGCACCCTCACCCTTTTCGCCACCGACCACGCCCCCCACGACCGCGAAGCCAAGCGGCGCGGCTTCCGCACCGCCCCCTTCGGCATCATCGGGCTGGAAACCGCCGTCGGCGTCACCTGGGACGTGATGGTCCGCCAATGCGGGATGGCTCCCCTCCAGTGGGCCGCCTGCTGGATTGTCGGACCCAACCGCCTGCTCGGCCTGACGCCCCCCACTCTGGCGCCCGGCGTCCGCGCCGAACTCGCCCTCCTCGACCTTGACGCCGAGTGGACGGTCGATCCCGAACGCTTCGCCAGCAAGTCGGTCAACACCCCCTGGGCGGGAAAGTCCCTGAGAGGCCGCGCCGTCGCCACCTACCGCAACGGCGTCCTCCGCGCCCCCGCACTCTGAGCGCCTAGCGCACCCCCGAACCGGCTTCGTCCGGCGACGACCGCCGCTCCCGGGCCGCCGCCATTTGCTCCTTCGCCTCGCGCACTTCCGCTTTCCGATCCTGCGGACGGCGCAACTGGTTCGCCTCGTCCGCCGAGCGGTAATGGTCGTGCCATTCTGGCGCGTGTTCGGCGACCCATGCGTGGGTCGCCTCCCGCCACGCCTGAACGGCGGCGTCCGTGTTGTCGGCGGCGACCCCCGCGAAGGGATCCGGACGCCAGTCGACGCCCCGCGCCTCCTTGAAAAAGCGATTGCCCGCCAAACGAACCAGCCGCGATCCCTCTTCCAGCCGAAGCGCAGGCATGCCGGCAAGCCCCCCTTTTTCCAAGACCAGCGTGCCGCCGCCACGGAGAACGACCGTGAAATCCAAATCTGTCGCGTCGGCATGTTCGGGGCCGACCCACAAGTCTCCGCACACGACGACCACCCCCTTGGGAATGACGAGTTCAAAGAAGCCGCCCCTGTCCGAACGAAGCCTTATCGAAAGATAGCGCGCCGAAACGCCAAAGCGGCAGGAGGCAAACGCTTGGCCGGACGACGCATCTATCTGGAGCGCCAAAGGTTTGAACTGCCACGCCCCGGGGATGGTCACCGAAAAGGGTTTCAAATCCGCGCAGAGCGCATCCGCCTTCTCCGAAAACACCGTCTTGGGGTCCCACGTGAAGGTCTCCTCGGGGCACCACAGCACCGGTTCCGGCGTCGGCGCCCCGCTCACCGCCTGCGCCGGAACCGGCGGCGCGTCCGGATCCGAAGGAAGGAGCCTGCCGCCCGGCAACACGGCAGGTTTCCGAACGGCAACGCTCCGGGCCTTCGCCCTTGGCGCTTCCAGACGGGCGGCGCGCCAGCAAAGGGCCGCCAGCACCGCGAGGCCAACCGCCACGCCCAAGACGAGGGCGGTTCGCCGGGAGCGGCGCGGCGGGAAGACCGCGTCGAGCAGGCTCTTGGCGAAGGCGCGGGCGTCGGCCGGGCGCAAGGCGGGATCGGCGGCGAGCGCGTTGGCCAGCGGGGCGCGCCACGGCGGAGCGGCGGCGACCTCCGGCGGAAGCAAGGCCCGGGCGAAGGCGGCCAGCGCGTAGACGTCGGAAGCCGGCGTGAGGACGCCGCGGAACTGCTCGGGCGCGGAGGCGCCGGGCGTCCCGACGGGCAGGGAATTGTCGAAGGGCGTCGCGATGCCGAAGTCCGCCAGGACGGGCTGGCCGTGGGCGGCGTCCCAGAGGATGTTGGCGGGCTTGATGTCGCGGTGGGCGACGCCACGGGCGGAGAGTTCGGCGACCGCATCGCAGAGAGCGAGCGTCCAGTCGAACACCTGGGCGGGGCTCGGACGCTCCGGGAGGGGCGCCAGCCGCTCCATCACGAAGTAAGGCCGTCCCTCGTGGCGCCCGGCGCGCAGGATGCGGACGATGTTGGGGTGGCGGAGGGCGGCGAGCAGGCTGATTTCGCGGAGGAAGGCCGCTTCCTGCGCCTCGCCCTGGCGGCGGAGCAGCTTCAGGGCGCAAGACTGGCCGAGCGCGGGGTCGTAGACCTCGTAAACCTCTCCGGCGGCGCCCGCCCCGAGGGGGTCGCCCACGGTCAGCCCGTCGACGACATCCCCCTTCTTGAGGGCGAAGCGGGCGCGTTCGTCCTTCGCCAGCCCTGGCACGAGGGCGCCAAGCAGTTGCTCGACCGTGGGATCGCTTGCCCGAGGGGGCTCGCCAAGCGGCGGATTGGCGGAAGATTCGCTCAACGGCGGCCCTTTCCGCGGGGCTGCTCCAGCAACGCCTCGGCGGCGGCAAGGATGCGGCTGCGAACCTGGTAGACGGCGTTGGGGGCGAGGCCGAAGGCTTCGGCGACGGCGGAGGCCGGCTGGCCTTCAAGGACATAGCGGCGGAAGATTTCGCGCGTCCGGGGCGCGGCCTTTTCCAGCGCTTCGCGGAGGGCGGCCTCGGCCAGTTCGCGGTGGAAGACGGTTTCGGCGGCACGCTCGACCTCGGAGAGTCCGCCTGCTTCCGCGCAAAGCGCGCGCGCTTCGGCGGCCTGGCTCTCATGGCGGGAACGGGCGTTCGCCGCGCGGAGGGCGTCAAGCATCTTGGAGCGGAGGCGAAGCATGAGCCAGCCCCGGAAAGAGCCGCGCGCGGGGTCGTAGCGGTCCGTGCCCTGGGCGAGCGAAACCAACAGTTCCTGGACGGCGTCGGCGGCGAAATCCTTTCCGGCGCCCTCCGCGACGGCCTCGGCGAAGGCGAGCATGGGGGCGTGGTAAATGCGGAAAAAGCTCTCCCAAGCCGAACGGCGGTCGGCCGAAATTCCGGCGAGAAGCGTCTGCGAGGTGTCGATGTCTTTGAGCAGCATGGGGTCACCAGAGGGAACGGTCGAGGGCGCGGTATTGGAGCGCCTCGAAGAGGTGGGCGCGGGCGATGGTCTCGGCCCCGTCCATGTCGGCGAGGGTGCGGGCGACGCGCAGGATGCGGGTGTAGGCCCGCGCCGTGAAGGCCAGCTCGTCCATCGCCAGGCGCAGGGTCTGCTCGGCGGCGGGTTCCAGGGGGCAGACTTCGTGCAGCAGGCGGGAGGGCAAATCGGCGTTGCACCGGACGCCGGGCAACCCGGCGTAGCGGCGCGCCTGGACGGCCCGGACGGCGAGGACGCGTTCGCGGATGGTCGCCGAGGATTCGCCCGGCGCCTGGCGGGAGAGCTCGTCGTAAGGGACGGCCGGGACTTCCACATGCAAGTCGATGCGGTCAAGGAGCGGCCCGGAGACGCGGGCGCGGTAGTTGCGGATGGCGGCCTCGTTGCAGCGGCAGGCGCGCTTCGCGTCGCCGGCGTAGCCGCAGGGGCATGGATTCATCGCGGCCACGAGCATGAAGCGCGCCGGGAAGGTGAGCGTCCCGGCGGTGCGGGCAATGGTCGCCGAGCCGTCCTCCAGCGGCTGGCGCAGCACCTCCAGCACGTTGCGGCGGAACTCCGGCAGCTCGTCCAGAAAGAGGACGCCCCGGTGGGCGAGCGAGACCTCCCCCGGCGTCGGGTGGGCGCCGCCGCCCACGAGCCCGGCGTCAGAAATGGTGTGGTGGGGCGCGCGGAAGGGGCGCGCGGCGACGTGGCTTCCCTTGAGCGCCCCGGCGACGGAATGGATGGCCGTCGCCTCCAGCGCCTCTTCGGCGGTCAGCGGCGGCAGGATGGAGGGAATCCGGCGCGCGAGCATCGTCTTGCCCGACCCCGGCGACCCGATCATCAGGAGATTGTGGCCGCCGGCAACGGCGACCTCTACCGCGCGGCGGGCGGCGGCCTGCCCGCGCACGTCGGCGAAATCCTCCCCGGCGGGCGCTTCGGCGAGCATTTGCGCGAGGTCGGCCTTGGCCGGAACGGGCGCCAGCCGCCCGGAAAAGAGCTCCACGGCCTGCCGAAGCGTCCGCACGGGCCAGACGTCGATGCCGTCGACCAGCGCAGCCTCCCCGGCGTTCCCCTCCGGCACCGCCACGGCGCGGAAACCCCGCCGCCGCAACGCCATCACGATGGGCAACACGCCCCGGATGCGCCGCACCTCCCCGCCGAGCGCCAGTTCGCCCAGCACGGGAACGCTGTCGAGGAGGGGCAGGGTTTCGGCCTCGGCGGCGGCCAGCAGCGCCAAGGCGATGGGCAGGTCGTAGACGGGGCCCTCCTTGCGGAGGTCGGCGGGGGCGAGGTTGACGGTGACGGATTGCGGCTTGACGCGGAGGCGGGTGTTGCGCAGGGCGGCGCGGACGCGGTCGACGCTCTCCTTCACGGCGGCGTCGGGCAGGCCGACGATCCGGGTGCGCGGCTCTTCGCTCGGCACGGCGTGGACTTCGATTTCGACGGGCTCGGCTCCGATGCCGAGGATGGCGGCGGCGTGGGCTTTGGCAAGCATCAGAGTCCCTTGAATACGGTTCCGGGGGCGGGGGCGACGGGGTTCGGATAGCCCGTATCGCGAAGGATGGCGCACATGGCCTCGACCTTGTCCTCCTCGCCGTGGACGGCGAAGGCGCGCTTGACGCGGCCCGAGGCGTTGAGGGCGCGCACCCAGCGGCGGAGGGCGCCCCGGTCGGCGTGGGCCGAGAGGGCGTTGATGGTGTGGACGCGCGCCTCCAGGGGGAAGGGTTCGCCGAGGATGTTGACGGTCGGGGCGCGCTCGACGATGCGCCGCCCGAGAGTGCCTTCGGCCTGGTAGCCCACGATGAGGAGGATGTTGCGCGGGTTGCCGACCGTGCAGGCCAGGTGGTGAAGGATGCGCCCGCCCTCGCACATGCCGCTCGCGGCGATGATCACCATCGGGCCGGGCATGCGGTCGATGGCCTTGGACTGCTCGGGGGTGGAGACGAATTCCAGCCCGGGCATCCGGAAGAGATCGATGCCTTGGCGCAGGAGTTCGCTCGCCCCTTCGCCGTAGCACTCGGTGTGGCGGGCGTAGATTTGGGTGGCCTTCAGGGAGAGGGGCGAGTCGACGTAAATCGGCACGCGGGGAATCTTGCCCTCGCGCAACAACTCGTTCAGAAAGAAGAGGATTTGCTGGGTGCGCCCCACGCTGAAGGCGGGAATGACGAGTTTGGCGCGCTGCTGGACGATATCCTCGATGTAGTCGCGCAGGCGGCCGGCGACATTGGCGCGCGGCGGGTGGTCTCGGTCGGCGTAGGTGGATTCCACGAGGAGGACGTCGGGGGCTTCGGGCACGTCGGGCGGCGGGAGGATGGGCGCGCCCGGCTGGCCGAGGTCGCCCGTGAAGAGGAGGCGGCGGACGGAGCCGTTAGGCTGGCGCACGACCAGCTCCACCAGCGCCGAGCCGAGGATGTGCCCCGCATTGTGGAAGACGGCGTAGACGCCCCGCCCCAAATCGACGGCGCGCTTGTAGGGGAAGCCCTGCATCAGCGCCAGGGTGCGCTCCACGTCCTCCTCCAGGTAGAGCGGCTCGAAGAGGCGCTTGCCCTCGGCGGCGCGGCGGCGGTTGACGATCTCCACGTCGTGCTTCGTGATGTAGGCGCAATCGCGGAGCATGGGGTCGCACAGGTCGCGCGTGGCCTCGGTGGTGTAGATGGGGCCGCGAAAGCCGGCGCGCACGAGCGAGGGGAGGTTGCCGCTGTGGTCAATGTGCGCGTGGGAGAGCAGCACGCAATCGACGGTGGAGGCGTCCACGCCCAGGCGGCGGTTGCGCTCGAAGGCCTCCTTGCGGTGGCCCTGATACAGGCCGCAGTCCAGCAGAATCCGCAACCCGTTCACGTCCACGATATGCATCGACCCGGTGGTCGTGCGCGCCGCGCCCTGGAAGGTAAGGTCAAACATCGCCAACTCCTTTCGCTCTGGCGTCATTTTACCAAACCCCGTTCCCCCGCGCAGGCGTCAGAGGAGGGCGTCGCTCCAGACGAGCGGCTCGCGGGGGATGGCCTCGAAGGAGAAGCGGGGAATCAGTTCGGCGAGGCGCTCGACGCGTTCGCCGGGGGCGAGCCAGCCGCAGGACCGCGCCAGCGCCGTCAGAATCCGCCCGGGAGCGACGCCGGCGGCGCGGTAGGCCGCGATGCGCGTGTCGCCGTGGCGCTTGGCCAGCCGGAGGCGGTCGGAGCCGACGACGAGCGGGAGGTGGAAAAAGCGCGGCGCGGGAAGTCCCAGACGGCGGTAGAGCACGTTCTGGGCGGGGGTGACGGGCAGGATGTCGTCGCCGCGCACCACGTCGGTGACGCCCGTCGCGGCGTCGTCGACCACGACGGCGAGGGCGTAGGCCGGTTCGTCGCCGCGCGCCACCACAAAATCCCCCGTCACGGCGTCGGCGGTTCGGGGGAAATCCCCCGCGAAGCCGTCGCGGAAGGCGCCGCCGTCTTCGGGCGAAAGCGCCAGGCGCCAAGCGGGCGTCCGGCCGGGAGGCGGGGGCGCCGTCCGGCCGCGGCAGGCGCCGGGATAGCGCAACACCTCCCCGGGATGGGGGGCGGACTGGGCGCCGAGGATGTCGGCCCGCGAGCACCAGCAGGGGTAGAGGGAGGGGCGCAGTCTGGCCAGCGCCTCGGCGTAAAGGGCGCTCCGGCGGGATTGCCATTCGGGGTCGCCGTCCCAGTCGAAGCCGAGCCAGCGCAGGTCTTCCATCAAGGCGAGGTCGGCGCCGGGCTTGTGGCGGGGGTGGTCGAGATCTTCAATGCGCAGGAGGACGCGTCCCCCCGCGGCGCGCATTTGGAGCCAGGCGGCCATGAAGGTGCGGATGTTGCCCAGGTGCAACGCCCCGGTGGGCGAAGGGGCCAGGCGGCCGACGCGTTCAGTGGCGCTGGGCATGGAGCGTCTCCGGCGGAGGTTCCTGGCGGGCGAGCGCCAGCCCGAGGCGGACGGTGGCGAAGGCCGAGGCCGACGCGCAGCACAGCGAGACGATGCCCATCAGATAGCCCGGAGCCTTCAAGAAAAAGAGCCACACGAGCATCGCCACCAGCACGCCGAAGAAGACCGCCTGCCCGGCCAAGACGGCGTTGGGGCGCCGACGCCAGGCCGCCAGCCCCTCGGCGTGGCCGCGCAGCGCCTGAAGCACGGGGAAGAGCATCGCCACCCAGAGCGCGCGCCGCGCCAGCGGCAATTGCCACGCCGCGAGGCTCTGCACCCGGCAGAAATACCAGCCGCTCACGCCGGGCAGCTGCAGCGCCAGAAGCACGAAACTCAGGCAGATGCCGCTCGCCAGGGCGAAGAGGAAGGTGCGTTGGTCGCGAAGGCTGCGCGGCGGGAAACCAATCGCCACGGCCTGGTTGCGCAGCGCCCCGAACGAGAGCGGGTTGACCAGGCCGATGGCCACGAGGTGCACCGCCAGCATCGCCGCGCCGTCCGGCGCGCGATTGATGATGGCGTTGAGCATAAAGATGGAGAAAGTCAAGAGGAAACCGCCGATGGAGAGCGGGATGTTGAAGAGGAAGATGGCCGAACCGGAAGGCGGGCGCGCCTCCGCGCTCCGCCGGGGAAGTTCCCGGACATGCGGCCGCGCCAGGCGCCACATCACCAGCGACTCCAGCGCCACCGGCGCCGACAGGCAGACGCATCCCCACGCCCACCCCGTCAGCCCCAGCGCACAGAAGGCCGGCGCCAACGCCGCCGTGACCGCCACGCGCAGCACCGTCGCTAGGTTGGCGGCGAAGGTCTCGTGCGCGTTGTAGAGCACCACCTGCGGCACGTTGCGCAGCATGAAGCCGATCTGGGCGGGCATCGCGCAGAGCATCGACCACCGCGCAATCTCCAGCTGCCCCCCCGACAGCCCCAAGAGCCGCCCGAAGACGAAGGGCGCCACCCCCGGCAGCGCCAGCAACCCCTGCAACGCCAGCTCCAGCAGCAGAATCGCCGTATTGACCCGCGCATACCGCAGATAGCCCACGCGGTCCTTCGCGAAAACCATCCCCGTCGTGATCAGGCCGAACCCCAGCGTCCCGATGAGGAACATGATCATCAGCCCCTGCGAGAAGGCCGAAAAGTCCAGCGCGCCCCCCGCCCCCTGCGCCACCACCACCCCCACCAGGGGATAGGTCAGCGACTGGCTCATCGCCTGGAGGCAGAGCGGCACGAAAAAGCGCGCCGCGTTCCACGGCGTGAAGTCGAACTTTGACGCCTCGCGGCTCACGGAAGCCTTTCCACGTAAATGGCGCCCGGCTCCGCCCGACGCTCCAGCCGCCGTCCCGCCATCTCCAGCGTGAAGACGCCGTTCGAGGGGAAGGTCAGCGTCGTGTAGTCGTTCAGATCCCGCTCGGGCCCCGGCGTCACGTACTCCACCCCGTCCACCCGGAACGGCGTCGCCACGCGCACCCCGTTCCGCTCCGCCGCGATGTGCACCTTGACCCCCTCGCCCGCCTTCCGGGCATAACGCGCCGTCACGTTCTCCGCTGGCACGCCCCACCCGAAAAAGCGCGTTCCCTCTGGCGGGAGCGACGCCCGCGCCGCGTAAATGGCGTAGCGCGGGTCGTCCGCGTCCGCCGCCGCCGCGTCGTCAAGGAACCAAAGCGCCTCCGGCGCGCAATCCTCCGCCGCGCCCAACGCATGCCACGCGCCGCCGCTCCAGACCTCCACCCACGAATGGTTTCCCGGCTTCAGCCGCCAGAAACAGCCGACGACCCGCGCCGGAATCCCCACGCTCCGGCACGCGTCCGCCAGCAGGATGGAAAGCCCCGAACACGACGCCATCCCGATGCGCATCGAATGGAGCGGATCCTGGTCGGGACGGTCTCGCTTCGGCGAATAATGGACGCCGATGCGATCCCACAGCCCCCGGTTGATGCGGCGCGCCGCCTCCAGCGCATCCGGCGCCCCGGCGGCCAGTTCCCGCGCCACCGGCTCCAAGACCGGCAGCCAATCGACCTCCGGCTCGCCGATCGACGTCTTCGGCGCGACATACTCCTCGAAGAGCGCCGGGTCGGACGCCCCCCACGGATTGCCCTCGCCCCGGAACCGCTCCAACCCCGCGCCTTGGCCCGCCCCCTCCGGGAGCGGCCCAGACGCGCACGCCGCGCAAACCGCCAGCGCGCCCAACGCAAAAACGGAAATCCACTGTTTCATGCCCCCAGTATACCAAACCCGCCGCCCGCCCCTCCCGCGCGGAAGCCGCCAGCGCCATTGGCCAATGGTTTTGGCGGTTGGAGGGCTTCGCGCTTCCGCCTGGCGGCGGCGTGCGTTCCCGCTTTGGCGCCGCGGACGCCGGATCCCGCGCGGCGGCGCGCGCCCGGCCGCAAAACTTGTTAGACTATCCGGGACTTGCGCCCAGGCGCTTGACGAGGAGAAGAACGATGCGGTTTTCGAGTGCCATGCGGCGGTTTCGCCCCCGGAGATTCGCCTGTCTCGCGGCGATTGCCGCGCTCTGCCTGGCGACGGACGGGCTGGCCATGCAGATTTTCGTCCGCACGCTGACGGGCAAGACGGTGACGCTGGAGGTCGAATCCAGCGACACCATCGAGAACATCAAGCAGAAAATCCAGGAGAAGGAGGGCATCCCGCCCGACCGGCAGCGCCTCATCTTCGCCGGAAAGCAGCTCGAAGACGGGCGCACGCTCGCCGACTACAACATCCAGAAGGAGTCGACGCTCCACCTCGTCCTGCGGCTCCGCCCGGGGCGGGCGGAGGCCGCCACCGCCTTTTCGGCGCTCTCGCCCGCCGGAATCCAAGGCGACGGCCTGGGCGGCGTCATCCTCTCCTTCGAGGCGACGCTGGCCGAGGGCGACGCCGAAACGCTTGGCGCGGATTACAACAACACCTTCAAAATCCTTTCCTTGCCGGCGCTGGAGACGCTGGCGGGCCTTGACGCCTTTGACGACGCGCTGCAGGCCGAAGCCACCAACGCCACCGTCCGGCTCGTCCTCGACGCC
>Ga0310690_10006124_pt1 | contig 15961 bp, 11 predicted proteins | sample AusTroGonzalo_MG_2_FD_207661 | JGI IMG/M metagenome (GOLD analysis project Ga0310690, IMG submission 207661) | Bovine rumen microbial communities from tropical cattle in Woodstock, Queensland, Australia - Gonzalo_04 (v2) (version 2) | ecosystem: Host-associated > Mammals > Digestive system >... | reverse complement strand
TGCCGAGATGAACTACTGGCCCTCGGAGGTGTGTAACCTGACGGAGACCAATGTGCCTTTCTTCGAGATGATACGCGACTTGAGCGAGACAGGTGCCAAGACTGCCAAGACCATGTATAACTGTGGCGGCTGGGTGGCTCACCACAATACCGACCTATGGCGCGTGGCAGGTCCTGTCGATGGCGCTTTCTGGGGCATGTATCCCAATGGCGGTGCCTGGCTGGCTACCCACCTGTGGCAGCACTACCTCTATACGGGTGACGTGGAGTTCCTGCGTGAGTGGTACCCCGTCATCAAGGGTACTGCCGACTTCTACTTAGACTATATGGTACCCCATCCCAATTATAATAATTGGCTCGTCGTGGTGCCGTCTGTTAGTCCTGAACAGGGACCTGCCGGCAAGTCAACGCCTATCACAGCCGGCTGTACGATGGACAACCAGATTGTGTTCGATGCCCTGTCGAACACGTTGCGGGCGGCAGAGATATTGGGCGAAGACCCCATCTACGTCTCTACCCTCAAAACCACCCTTGAAAATATCCCGCCCATGCAGATTGGAAGCCGCAAGCAGCTGCAGGAGTGGCTCATCGATGCTGACGGTAGTGAGAAGCAGCATCGCCACATCTCCCACCTCTACGGTCTGTTCCCCTCGAACCAGATATCACCCTTCAGCCACAACGAGCTCTTTGCCGCTGCCAAGCAGACACTGACTGACCGCGGCGACGAGGCTACGGGCTGGAGCTTAGGCTGGAAGATCTGCTTCTGGGCACGTATGCTTGACGGTGCCCATGCGCTGACGATCCTGAAGAACATGCTGAAGCTGCTGCCGTCGGAGGATGCCACAGGGCAGTACCCCAACGGACGCACCTTCCCCAACCTGTTCGATGCCCACCCGCCATTCCAGATTGATGGCAACTTCGGTGCTACGGCAGGCATCGCCGAGATGCTGCTCCAGAGTCACGATGGTGCCGTTCACCTGTTGCCAGCCCTGCCTGCAAGCTGGAAGACTGGCAGCATCAGTGGCTTGAAGTCGCGTGGCGGTTTCGAGATTGATGAGCAGTGGAGCGATGCGAAGCTTCGTTCCGCCAGCATCCGCTCCACCATTGGCGGCACGCTGCGCCTGCGTTCCTATGTGGAGTTGGAGGGTGAGGGACTGAAGGAGGCTGAGGGCGACTGTCCCAACTCCCTCTATGCACCTGCCGACATCAAGGAACCTCTGTTGGCAAAGTCGCTCAAGACAGCTCCCAAGCTTGCTCTCAAGACTCCGGTCTATGAGTACGACCTGCAAACTGTAGCAGGTGGTGAGTACCACGTCTGGCAGAAAGGCACAACGCCCACTCGCATCTCTGGCACCAAGGCAAACGTGACAGCAAGACAAGGCGTTTACGACCTGCAGGGCCGTCGAGTCAACAAGACGACTGATCACAAGAAGAACGGTGTCTACATCGTTGATGGTAAGAAAGTATTAAACACGAAATAACCTATGAAAAAGTTTTTGACAATCACACTGGCACTATGCTGCACCCTGTTGCTTCAGGCAGCTAAAGTCGAAAAAGACGTCACCATCAAGATTGATGGCAAGAACCGTAGTTACAAACTTTACGTCCCCTCTACTGCGAAGGACAACTGTCCTGTCGTCCTCTCCTTGCACGGCGCAGGCGGCCATAGCACCGACAAAAGTCCCTTCCGTACCGATGTCGCCGACAAGGCAGGCTGCATCGTGGCCTATCCGCAGGGACTGGACACTAAGTTCCCTGGTCTTGGTGGCATGTCTGCCCCAGGCTGGAGCTCCTATGGCGAGGAGAACTTCGATACCGACTTCCTGAAAGCCATCATCGAGGACATCGCCTCAAAATATTCTATCGACCGCAAGCGCCTCTACTGCTGCGGCTTCTCCAACGGTGGCATGATGACCTACACGATGGCCAACACTTGCAGCCACATCTTTGCGGCCTTTGCTGCCATCAGCGGCTATCCCATCAACGAGTTCCACTTGCATCACACCAGCTGGCGCCCTGTGCCCATCCTGCATATCCACGGTAAGGCCGACGACTTCGTGAAGTATTCGCTGGTGCCTAACGTCATCGACAACATGGTAGCCCGCAATGGTGCCAACCCCGTGCCTGTGAAGACCACCAAGAGCGGCAAGTACACCAAGAGCGTCTACGAGGCTGGCGAGGGTGGCTTCCCCGTTATCTTCTACGAGATCGACGGTATGGGACACAACGACTTTACCAACAACACTGAGAACAACAGCTCGGCACAGACCATGTGGAACTTCTTCAAGGAGTACACCCTCGACTCACCCTGCGACACCACACTGAAGTGGCGCCCCCGCATCGAGACCGAAGGATATGAGCCAACGAAACACGGCTGGACCAAAAACAGCGGCACTACGCTGCTGAAGTTCGGTGGTGCACAGAACACCAACTCCAACCAGAACGTCTACCGTTCACTGCAGTTCAAGACTGGCCAGTACAAGCTCTGCTTCAAGTCGGAAGGTGAGTCGTCGGCCACTATCAAGGTGAAGATCCAGAAGCTGACGGGTAAGAAACCCATCGTGCTCGAAGCTACTGTCAATGCTGGTACGGAGGCCACAATGCCGTTTGAAGTCACTGAAGAGGGCTGGGGCGAATACAGTATTACCTTTACAAGACCATCGAAGGACGACGCCATTACCGTTACCGACATCGCCATCTATTCGCTGACCGACGACGAAGTAGCAGCCATTCCCTATGTGCAGGCCACCAAGATAGCCGACGGTGCTGCCTATTCTCTGACAGGTGCCAAGCTCTCAAGCAAGGCTAAGGGCATTACAATTAAGGACGGTAAGAAATACATCGAACGATGAACATCCACACATGGAAATACTGGTCAGCACTTGTGTTGGCCCTATGTCTGCTAACATCCTGTGAAAAGGTGGCGCTCGACGAAGACATCACTCAGCCAACCACCTCAGAGGCAGAGCAGAACGTTGTTATCAGCATTGCCGGCATGGATGCCGGATGGGGTTCTGACCTATCTCGTGCTCTGGTTAGTGTGAGTGAGGTTTGTACCCGTGTGAACTTCGCCGTGTTCAAGGACGGACAGCGGGTGAAGTATAAGAATCAGGTGGCTGGTGACGAAGGCTTTGGCACCTACTCGCTGACACTCGAAGCGGGCAACTATCAGATCCTGATACTGGCTCACAGCGGCAAGGCCAATCCTACTACCACCAACCCCGCCAAGTTGCAGTTCACCAACCCTGGTACCTCAGGCGGAACTGGTTATACTGACACCTTTTATTATTATGGCAACCTGACGGTAGGTAGCAGCGGCACACAGTTGAGCATCAATATGACGCGTGCCACTTCGATGTTCCGCTTCGTCACTACCGATGTGAAGCCTGAAAAGGTGAAGAAGTTGCAGTTCTACTATGAAGGCGGCAGCGGCGCCTTGGATGCCACCACAGGCTTTGGCTGCGTCAATTCCAAGCAGTCTGTATTCGTGGAGACGGGCGATGAACTGACGGGCAAGACGCTCCAATGCGACATGTACACCTTCCTCCATGCTGAGACGGGGGCTGTAACGTTTACCGTAAAGGCTTTCGATAAGAACGAAGACGTCATTTACATGCGTGAGTTTGAGAACGTCAACATGCAGCGTAACTGCATTACCCAGTACAGTGGTAAGTTCTTCGTTAGCGACGACCCCCAGACGCCCGACCCGCAGCCTGAGACGCCAAAAGAAGACACTCCCTCATCCTTCACAGTCATGGTAGACCCGGAATGGGGGAATGTCTTCAGGTATAACTATTAACGATTATCCCTTAATAGCTTGCAGAATCTTGGCTTCCAGCTCCTCGCACAACTCGGGGTTGTCCTTCAGCAGTTGCTTGGTGGCATCACGTCCCTGGCCTAACTTCTGATTGCCATAGCTGAACCACGAGCCGCTCTTCTTGATGATTTCGTATTCCACGCCGAGGTCTAAAAGCTCGCCAACCTTCGAGATGCCCTCGCCGAAGGTAATCTCAAACTCTGCCTTACGGAAGGGTGGGGCGACCTTGTTCTTCACCACCTTCACGCGTACCTGGTTGCCAATCACCTGGTCACCGTCCTTCACTGCATTCACCTTGCGGATGTCTAAGCGCACTGAGGCATAGAATTTCAGGGCGTTACCACCCGTGGTGGTCTCAGGATTACCAAACATCACGCCAATCTTCTCACGCAACTGGTTGATGAAGATACACGTCGTATTGGTCTTGGCAATGGTACCCGTCAGCTTGCGCAATGCCTGGCTCATCAATCGGGCATGCAGTCCGACGGCCGATTCACCCATGTCGCCCTCAATCTCCTTCTTGGGCGTCAGGGCAGCCACAGAGTCGACTACTACAATGTCCATGGCACTCGAGCGAATCAGTTGATCGGCAATCTCCAAGGCCTGCTCACCATTGTCAGGCTGTGATATCAGCAGTTCTTCGATGTTCACACCTAATTTCTCTGCATAGAAACGGTCGAAGGCATGCTCTGCATCGATGAAGGCGGCAATACCGCCCTGCTTCTGCACCTCGGCTATGGCATGGATGGCCAGTGTGGTCTTACCCGATGACTCAGGACCGTAGATCTCAATGATACGTCCCTTAGGATAGCCACCTACGCCCAACGCCGCGTTCAGGCCTATGGAACCCGTTGGTATCACCTCCACGTTGTCAATCTTCTCTTCGCCCAGTTTCATGATGCTGCCCTTGCCGAAGTCCTTTTCAATCTTCGCCATAGCTGCCTGCAGGGCTTTCAGCTTCTCCTGCTGCGGAGTCAGCTGCTCGGTTTCTTCTTTCTTTGCCATTTATGAATTTGTTTCTTGTTTCGGTTATGTCTATGCAAAGGTAGCATTATTTTGCGATAATGCAAAGCTTTTATGCCAAAAATTTGGAAATATCAAGAATAATCCCTATATTTGCAGCATATTATCAGTTTACTAACCAAATTATCATCAATCTATGAACACAAAGACGATTCTTACCAAACTATGGATGCTCATTGTCGTCCTGCTGTTGACAGCCTGTGGCGGTGGCGGCAGTGATGCCAAGGACGAGTTACCTCCTGAGGGTGGCGGTGGACTGACACCCGACCCCAACGTCCCGGTCTTGTCCGACGTAAAGTACGAACTCAGCCCCAAGGCCGTGCTGGTGCCGCAGGACGTGGCCAAGCAAATCAAGAAAGCCGACCTGGTGGCTCACACACTGACGCTGCCCGCCACGGCGACGAAGCCCGAGGTGGGTCAGACGCTCATCATCAACACGCCCTCCGAGCTGCTGCACGACGGTCTGCTGGCCAAGGTGTCGGCCGTGACCCAGAACAGCGACGGCAGCTACGCCGTGAGCTATACTGACGCCGAGCTGAAGGACGCGTTCAAGATGCTGGAGATTCCCGAGCAGTACATTCCTCTGGGCCAGTACGTCGAGCACGTCTACGATGCTAATGGCAAGGAGGTGAAGTTCACCAAGGGCTGGGAGACAAGTGCCAGCGGCTTAGACAATTGGAATACGCGCGCCAGTGGCCAGGAGAAGTTCAAGATCAAGCTGCCCGAAATCGGATGGCCCTTAGGATGGGAGTCGCTGACGCTGACGCCGAAGATGACAGTTGACCTGGCGATGCGCTACGTGATGATGTACGGCGACTACAAGATTGACTACGCCAACGTGAAAGTCGACGCCGAGGTGGAGATTGGCGCCGACCTGGCCTTGGAGCTGAAGAGCGGCAAACTCGTGGACTACCGCAAGCCGCTGCTCTCCATTGTCTGCGCGGGTATTCCCATCGGTCCCATCGTCATCACGCCTGGCGTGGAGATTGTGGCGGTGTTCCAGGTCGACGGCAAACTCTGCCTCGAGGCCTCCATCAGCTATAAGCGCACGGTTCATGCCAACGTGATGTATCAGCAGGGCTCGCTGACGGCCACGAGCAACATTGACCCAGCAGCACCCGACGCGCTGACCTACAGCTTCGGCCCGAAGTGGGAGGGTGGCGTGAACTACGGACTCAGCGTGGGTCCGTTCCTTGGCATCTACGGTAAGACGTTCGCCCTGAACGTAGGACTGGACGTGGTGCTGCGTGAGAGTGTCAGCGCCAAGCTCGACCTCATCGACCTGGTGAAGAAGAACCTCATCGAGGGCGAAATCATCAATGCAGCCGGCCTTGGAGCCAGACTCGACGGCAACAAGTGGAACTTTGCTGGCTGGGAGGGATTCATGTACAACCAGGCCATCGTACTGCAGCCCAGTGCCACGCTCTATGTGGTGAACCACGGTGTGGGCGACCTAAAGCCGCTGGAAGTGAGCTACCCCGTCGACTCGCGACCCATCGTGCCGCAGGTGAAGATAGAGAAGGACTTCCTGAAGACCAAGGACGACTACGTCACGCTGACCATGCACATGCCGAAGAAGAGCCTGCTCGACAACGATGCCGAGTTCTATGCTGTATGGACCAACAAGGACAACGCGAAGGAGGAGTACAAGGCACCGTTCGACTTCAACGACGAGAAGCGCGACTTGCTCAACAATGATAATGGCGTCGACATCGAGTCGAAATGCCAGCTGAAGAAGGGCTACAGCTACCTGCTGAAGGTGTACATGGAGGCGCTAGGCGTCACCGTCTGCCTCTACGACGGCAAGCTCACCGTCGACAGCGAGATTACTGTCGACCCAGCTGAGCTGACCTATGAGTGGGAGGGTGGTTCGCAGACCGTGAAGGTCATCAAGCAGGGCTATCCCTACAGCAAGGTCGTCGTCGACGAACCCTGGAACGCATGGGTCAGCGCCGTCGTTAACGGCGAGGGCAACATCGACATCGCCGTGCAGCCCAACCTGACCTTCGACGACCGCAACGGCATGGTGCGCCTGCTGGTATCCACCAACGAGAATCCAGGTATTGGCGAACAGGTGCAGAAGAACATCGCCATCAAGCAGAGCGGCATCATCGGCGTCAGCTATAGCCCTCGCAGCCTCGAGTTCACTACCGATGGCGGCTCGCAGGAGGTTACTATCACCAACGGCCCTGGCTTCAGGTACTCGGGTGTGAGCGTCAGCGGCGAGGGTGCCGACTGGTGTAAAGTCCAGTACGTCGACGGCAAACTCACCGTCACCGTCGAGAAGTATCAGGGCACCGATGACCGCGAGTGCGAGGTGGTGTTCTACCTGAGCAACTCTAGGAACCCTGGTGCCGAGGACAAGTGCGAGATGAAGATCAAGGTTGTACAGAAAGGCCTCACCGACGGCGGCGCATGGGTCGATCCCGTCTACTTCAATATTCCGCGCGAGGGTGCCGTCACATACGCCAGCTATGGCTTTGGGACGTTCGGCTATCTGAACAGAGCCTATACTGGCGATTGGCTCAGGGGTGGCTGGTCTGCTGATTACGATAGTCCCAATCGCTTCAAGAACCAATTCTATCTCGCCATACCGCCCAACACCACGGGAGTGGCCCGTCGCGACACCATCAAGTTCTTGTTCGGCGCAACCAAGGAAGTACCACTTGACCAGAGATACTGCATACCAGTGGTTGTCCGACAGGAGGGAGGTACTTTTACCTACAACGACCTGAAGAGCCTCGTCGTCGGCAAATGGCATCACCACATCATCTCGTCGAGTGCCTGGCAGGTGGAGTCCAATTACGATCTCACCATCAATGCCGACGGTACCTATACTGAGGTTCAGAAAGAGGATAATATCAACGGAATGGAATGGCATACCAATGTCACAGAGTCGGGTACCTATACCATTACCGGCTATAGCGTTCCAGAATCGAGCAGCCTCTGCATCCAGGTGAAAGTCAGTCTGAACTACACTTCTGGTCCTACCACAGGAACGAAGACGAACGGCTCCAGAACCACCACCTGGGAAATCTATCCGCACTTCATGCGCTACATCGAGGGCCGCTCCAGGTATTACGACAGGAAATAAACCATCCCTCATCTACATGAAAATCGCCGCTACCCCATATCAAAAGGTAGCGGCGATTCCTATCCACTATCCACCATCCACTATCCACCATCCACTATCCACCATCCACTATCCACTATCCACAAACTGGGTGAGTTAGCACTGCCAATTGGCCAAGTCAACACTGCTAAGTGACCCATTTCGTCGCGCCAGCCGCGCGGGCGGTCTTTCTTGATTGCTGATGCAAAGGTACGACATTTCCATTGCGGTTCACGAATCCTGCCGCAAGAAAATTGATTTCACCGAAAATAATTTGTACAGGTTGACACTATCTGTTACAGTTGTTACAGTTTCCAAGAATTTTGTGTGAAAGTCAACGAATCGAAATTTCGATTCGTTGAAAATCGAGACCTGAAAGGCGAGCGTATAACAAAAGAACTGTCCCGCTGTTGCAATTTACCGTTTGTCGTGCTTCCAGATTTCGATGGAGTTGACGATGTTCTGCCAGAGGATATAGCAGCCGGGACCGACGCTGGAGAGGGGATTGAGATAGACGGAGGAGAGCCAGATGGCGAATGCGGTGTTCTTCTGGCCGAGTGCCTGACCAGCTTCCTGGGTGTGGTCGAAGTAATGACCTATGAAGCGGCCAACAGCAAATTGAACGATGCAAATGATAAAACCTAAGAGGGCGATGGCGGTGAGAAGCCATACGGAGGCTTCGGCATGGACGATGTTGCGGACGGTGGTGCCTGTGACAATCATTAGCGAACAGGCCCAGAGGTAGTAGCTGAGGTCGCGTATGGCAATGATCTTGCGATGCAGGCGCTGAAGATAGTGCTTGACGATGTAAGCGAGCAACATGGGCATGACGAGTACGAGGAACACCTCATGGAGAATCTTGAGGAAGGCGGTGAGAAAGGTGATGTCAGCACTTTTCTCGATGAGGGGGAAGCAGATGGGAACGAGAAGAGCGGTGAGGAAGTTGGATAGGAAGGTGTAGGTGGTCATCTGTTCGAGTGAGCCTCCGAGTTTCTGGGTAACGACGGCGGCGGCTGTGGCGCAGGGCGAGATGACGCACATGAGCAGGGCTTCGAGGAGGATTATGGTGGATGGTGAATAGTGGATGGTGGATTGTGGAAAAAGGAGAAACGCCATAAGAACGCCGATGAATAGGAGCTGGAAGAGGGCTACCCATGCGTGCCACGCTACAGGATGAAGCTTTCGGAAGTCGACTTTGCAGAAGGTAACGAACAGTACGAGGAACATGAACAGCGGCAGGATGGCAGCAAAGAACGGTGCCATCTGTGTACCTGCAGCATCGAGCTGGGGCGTGAAGGCGAAGAGCAGGTAGGCAGCAGCTCCGATGCCCATGGATACAGGTAGTGTCCAGTCCTTGATGAATCGTACGATGTTCATGGTTGTGTGGTGGGGAACAGGGGTATTTCTTCCGTCGTGAGACGGCCTTCGGAGAGTACAATCTTCAGAGGTTTCTTTCTAATCTTCAGTTTCTGGGTGAGGCTATGTCCATCGAGATGGGCGGTAACTGTAACAGTTGAGGCCCGTCGGGCATCGTTACGGAGGTAGAAGGTACTGGAATCGTCAGGTGCCTGAAGGGCCGTTAGCAGTTTACCTTCCACGAAGAATCTCAGTTCGCAAGTGTAGGAGTGGTTCTTGGCCGTAGTGAAAGTGGCCGAGGCACCCTCAGGGGTGATGGTGGTAGGCGTGGTGAATACTGGTGCTCCAAACGGCGTGGTGACCTGCCGTAGGGTGCAGGGGTCGTCGCCACGAAGATTTGACAATAGCAGATAGCCCGTCAGGTCTGGGTCGAAGACGATGACGCCGTTCCATCCTTCAGCGGTGGCGAGCTGGCTGTTGAGTGATGCCAGTCGGGCTGTAGTAGTAGCATCGGTATTGGAATAGTACACGATAGCACGGCGGTCGACCACTTCATCCTTGCTGACATTGCGGATGGAGTCGCTATAGGAGTCGTAGAGTCGTGATGTCATGACGGAATTGTTGTTGGCACGTTCACCGAAGGCTATCTGTTTGTGGCCGATGACGTGGATGCCTAACTGATTGTCGACATTGACCCAGGGTCCTTTCATGGTGGTGAAGGTGATGCCTTCGAGCTGCTGCTGGCCTTCTGACGTGAAGAGGGTACGGCGGATACTGGTGAACTCATCTGTACTGATAGCCATGAGACCACCCTTTTCTGCTTTGATGGTGACAGGGTCGTTGGCACGAACACAGTCGATGTAGACAACGGCATTGCCAGGAGTGGAATAGAGGGCAAAGCTGTTGTTGAGCGTGCCTTCGTTGGTGGTGAGTTCGCCATTCATGACGTAGGCATCGCCTTGTAGGTCGTAGACGGCATCGCCAACGGGCTTTGCGTTGGTCTTTTTACCCTCGACGTCGTACCAGCCCAAGAAATTGCCAGTGTTGTTGGCGCGGAAGGGGACGATGAGGTTAGAGAGGTGGATGGTGGATTGTGGATGGTGGATTGTGGATGGTGGATTGTGGATGGTGTGGGGGGCGATGTAGCCTGTGTAGCTTTGCAGACCTTTGCTCCACGAGAAACAGGTGAAGCGGGAGGGAGTGGAGGCACGGACGATGTTCTGCGAAGGGAAAACCTTCGCACGCGAGTATTGGCGATTGAAATCGGACCAGGTGGTTGGGGTGAGGTCGGCCGTGGGGAGTACCTCATGCATGAGCCAGGTCATCATGACGCGATGGGCCTCTACACCCATGCGGCGGGCACCAACGTCGGCACGCAGCAGCCAGGAACCATCGTTGGTGGTCTGCTGGCGGGCCTTAATCATGCGGTAGGCAAGGTTTTCCAGCATCAGGGCATGAGGGTCGCGCAGGAAGCAGGCGTTGGTAGAGTAGCTGGTAATCTGGTCGTAGAGGAACAGGCTCCAGTCATTGCCGTTGGGCATGGCCAGTTCGCCGTCGCTGAGTGCGAGCCAGTAGAGCACATCGTGCATCACGCGGTCGTTGTTGTGCATCAGGGCGTTGGTATGCCACTTCTCCTCTCCACGAAGGGCTGTTTGGAACAGCTTCAGGGCCAGGGCGGCCTCGCCTAACTCCTGGATAACCACGTTCTGGTAGCTGGTATGGAAGTAGTTATGGTTCTGTAGGGTGTAGTCGTCGTACAAGTTCTGTCCTTTGTAGAGGTCTGCTATCGTCTGCTGGTCGTAGTCGGGGTCGATGACGGTGTGGTTTGAGGCATCGTCCTTCTGCGAATAGCTGTTGATGGCAAACTCGCGCAGGCGCTGGAACCAGCGAGGTGCTTCAGGATCGTTTGGGAAGAGTCCTAACGCGGCGGCCAACACATCGGCCTCCCAGCCGTTTTCCTCGGCTTTTGTGTCACCAGCATAGCCTGTAGGGATGGAGCGCTCCAGCTCATAGTTGCACTCAGCCTTCAACAGGGTATGGATGTAGTACTTTTGCATACCCATTAGTTTGTGCCATTGGAAGAAGGCGGAGTAGGCCACAGACATGGCCCAGAGCGAACTCTCCCAGACGTGGTCGTCATTGCTGACCGAACCCCAGTAGTTGTTGCCCGCGCAGACCTTCAGCTTGTTGGCCTTGTGGGTGGAGTAAGCAAAGACGAGGCTTTTCATAGCCATGCTCTCCAGGTCGTCCCAGGTTACATTTTCAGGCAGCGTCACCTTCCCCTTGCCATATTTGACAAGGAACGCACAGATCATCGAGAGGTCTGCATTGGGGCGCACGCCACGCTCGTCGTTGGCCATCGTGTTCTCACCCCTGAAGCAGCCGCAGGCCTCACCCTCGCTGTTGGGTTCGACGCAGTCCTGGAAGTCGTTCTTCATATAGACGGTGAAGTCGGCCAGCATCTGCAGCAGGTCGTCCTTCATCACAGGCTCACTCACAAAATCAGCCTTGCCAACCGTGAGGGTCAGCAAGGCTGTCAGTAACAGTATTGTACGTTTCATACTCTCTTCTTCTTAGAGTCCTAACTCAGGATCGTTGCCGAAGCTTTGCCCTCCGACAATGATGGTAGAGCGGATGGGTTTTTGGTCGTAACCCTTATGCATGGGACCTATACGGAAGAGGAAGTCATTGAAATTGACGGTAGGAATAACGATGCCGAAGATGCCTACTCCCACACGAATGCCTTCAGGACGGAAGTTGTTGTGCAGAAGGGCGGTGGAGTAGAAGGTATGGGGATAAATCTCCAGCTTGTTATATTTATTGAAGTTTCTCAAGATCTCCTGATTGGGGATGGAGTCTGCATGGGTGAAGATGTAGCCGACGTTGTTGACGGCATCGTCAATCCAGTCGGTTTTGATGCTGTCGTTGGCTTCGATACACTGGCGGATGTTATCCGTCATTTCCTCTTCCATAGTCTGTTCATCAGGTACGGTCATGGCTGCAATAATCAGGATGACGCCGATGAAAGCCGCCAGGAATACAAGCTTTCCTAAGCAGCTGTGCCAGAACTCATGCATCAACGATTCATGGGTTCTGTAGTTTCCTCTGTCAGTTTGTTGCATAATTCTTGGATTTTTAATGGGATATCAGGTTCATAAATTCCTGGCGAGTCTTGGCCTGGTCGAAGGCACCGCTGAACTCGCTGGTAGTGGTGATGCTGTTCTGCTTCTCAACGCCCCGCATCTGCATGCACATGTGCTTAGCCTCGACCACTACCATGACGCCAAGCGGATGAAGGGTTTCCTCGATACACTGGCGTATCTGCATGGTCATGCGTTCCTGCACCTGCAGACGATGGCTGTAGATGTCGACCACACGGGCTATCTTCGAGAGGCCTGTGATGTAGCCGTTGGGGATATAGGCCACATGGCATTTGCCGTAGAATGGCAGCATGTGGTGCTCGCAGAGGGAGAAGAAGTCAATGTCCTTGACAATGACCATGTGATTGTAGTCCTCCTTGAACAGGGCATCGGTCAGCACCTTATGGGCGTCCATCTGGTAGCCACGTGTCAGCACCTGCATGGCTTTTGCCACGCGCATGGGCGTTTTGAGCAGGCCGTCACGGTCTGGGTCTTCGCCCAGCAGGGTGATAATGTCCTTGTAATGGCTTGCGAGTTCATCAAGTCCCTCGCGGAATACTTCGTTTTCTGGATACATTTAGTATTGTACGGTTATTTTTCCCTTGACGATGGAGGCGCCGCTGATGCCGAGCTTGCGGATGTTGAGCAGCATCTGGTGGGCTTCCTCGTAGGTACGGTAATTGCCTACACGGCAAATCCACCTTGGGGAATAGAAATGAACGTAAATAGGCTCGTCGGGAAAGTTGTTCTTGATGGTGTTGCCAACCTGTTCTGCCTTCTGGCGGTCCTTACGCTGATTGCCGCCGGCAAAGGCCTGTACTCGGTAGCCGTCGACCTTTACACCACGCATCACCTTGCGACGATTGTCGATGATGGTGGGAGTGGTAGCAGTGTCACCGTCCATCTCCAGAATCTTGGCTAACTGCTCGCGTGCCTTTTCCGACTCGCTCTTCTGGCCCGCAGTCTTGTCGCCGGGCTTGTTGTCAGCAGGCTTATTGGCGACAATAGGCTTGTCGATGACTTTGTCGTCGGCATTCTGTCCGTTGACCAGATCGTCGATAGCCTTGTCCTGGGTAATAGTCACTTTCCCCTCTCCGGCCCGTGTGTTCTGCTGCACGCGTTGGGTAAAGGTCTGTGCACTGGCCATCGTGAGACAGCCAATGCACAGCATGATGATTGTGACTAATCGTTGTGTCATATTACTTCTTCCAAGCGTCGATGATACCCTTGAAGTCGGCAGCCTTCAGTGAGGCACCGCCAATGAGTCCGCCGTCGATGTCGGGCTTAGCAAACAGCTCAGGAGCGTTGCTGGCCTTGCATGAACCGCCATAGAGAATGGTGGTGTCGTCGGCAACAGCCTCGCCATACTTCTCGGCGATGATGGAACGGATATAGGCGTGGATTTCCTCAGCCTGCTCTGCGGTAGCGGTCTTACCAGTACCGATGGCCCAGATGGGCTCGTAGGCGATGACGATCTTGCGGAAGTCCTCTTCGCTGAGGTTGAATACTGAGCCCTCGAGCTCGGCCCTCACCACCTCGTTCTGCTTGCCAGCCTCGCGCTCTTCGAGCGACTCACCAATGCAGAAGATCACCTTCAGGTCGTTCTTCTGAGCCAGCAGCACCTTCTCCTTCAGAATCTCAGGGGTCTCCTTGTAGTACTCACGACGCTCGCTGTGGCCGAGGATAACGTACTGGGCACCAGTGCTCTTAACCATCTCGGCAGAAACCTCACCCGTGTAGGCACCCTTCTCCTTGTCGGCGCAGTTCTCGGCACCCAGGCCGATGATGTCCTGATCAAGGAACTGGGCGATAGAAGCCAGATGGATGAAGGGGGTGCAGATCACCACACCACAGTTGGGCTTGTCAGCCTTCAGAGTTTCGTTCAGCTCTTTTGCGAGAGCAATACCGTCCTGGAGATTCATGTTCATCTTCCAGTTTCCTGCAACAATTTTCTTTCTCATTTTTCTTTTTCGTTTTGTTGTTCGTTTTCTTTATTGTTATCGTTCACGTTATCGTTCACGTTCTTTCTTCTTCGTCTCAGCCACCTTGTCCACATCCAGGTGCGGTCGGCCAGCGAGAGCAGCGTCAGCGGCAATACAAACCACATCAGCAGCGTGGCAATCTTCTCGGCTACCGTGGTTGTAGGCAGATGTCCTTCAGGCAGCTTTTCCAATGGCAGCACACTCTGCGACTCGCTGAATTCGGGCAGGTTGTTGTGGCTCCATTTGCGGATGATGGTGCCGTTCTTCAGCAGCACTACACCCGGATTGCTGCGTATGACGGTTTTCAGCGTGATGCCGTCGGTAGTGCAAAAGGGGTATTCGGCACCTGTCATTTCCCGCCAGCGATCAATGTTCTGCTGTGTACTCGACGTCAGGCAGTAGAAACTATAGCTGTGCTCATGGGCATACTCGTAGAGCTCGTTGATGAGGTCGAGTCGCGAGTCATCGGCCTGTTCCAGGAATGGCGATACCAATAGGAACACATAGCTCGAGTCAGCCAGCACCTGCTCCGTGATGTCCTCTCCCTCGTATGTATTATCGATGAAGAAGTCTGCGTAGGGCAGGTCTTCACCCTCCATCGTACGCTGCCACTGTTGCCGTAGGTCAGTCCCTATGTGGTAGGGGCGGAAATCGAATACCGGCAGGTAGTAGAGGCTCCATACAGACACGGCCAGGATGAACAGTGCCGAGTAGTTGATGACAATCCACTGGTTCGACTCACTCACGAATCGGAACATGTCCTTGGGCCACAACGCCACGACAATGGCGCAGGCCAGCAGCACCACATTCTTCCAGAATGTCTGCCAGTTGGTGAGCACCAGTGCGTCGCCGAAGCATCCGCAGTCGCTGATGGGGTTGGCTATAGCCAGCCACAGCGTTAGCAGCGTCATCACCACCATAATCAGTAAAATCAGTCTCGATGTCAGCCGCCGCTGAATCGCAAACAGCAGGAAGATGCCGAGGCAGAACTCCACTGCCGATTGTAGTACCGACACCCCGAGTGACAACCAGTCGGACAGCAGTCCGCCCATGTGCATCGCACCGAGGTAGTCGTTGATTTTGTATAGCGTGCCTAACGGGTCAACAGCCTTGACGAATCCTGACAGGATAAACGTTATGGCCAGCACCAGCCGGGCAGTATTGACAATTACTTTTCTCACCATCCACTATCCACTATCCACCATCCACTATCACCTTTTCAGCTTGATCAGCGCAAAGGCAGAGTAGTTGATGATGTCCATGTAGTTGGCGTCAATGCCTTCACTCACCTCTAACCGTTCGCCTCTCACCTCAATGTCCTCGATCTCCTTGATACGCTCTATCTTGGTCAGGATGAGGTCGGTGTAGGAGCTGACGCGCATGCCACGCCACGCCTCGTCGTAATCGTGGTTCTTGCGCTTCATCAGTTCCAGGGCTTCGTTGGCATGTTTGTCGTAGAGTTCCAGAGCACGTTCGTTGCTGATATCCACTGTGTCGGCATATCCCTGCTCCAGCTGTATCAGTCCCACGAT
>Ga0310690_10006123_pt1 | contig 15964 bp, 14 predicted proteins | sample AusTroGonzalo_MG_2_FD_207661 | JGI IMG/M metagenome (GOLD analysis project Ga0310690, IMG submission 207661) | Bovine rumen microbial communities from tropical cattle in Woodstock, Queensland, Australia - Gonzalo_04 (v2) (version 2) | ecosystem: Host-associated > Mammals > Digestive system >... | reverse complement strand
AGGATCAACATCCCCTCGACCCTCGGCGGCAACTGGGCATGGAGGATACGCAAGGGCGCTATCACCAAGGATATAACTAAGAGACTTTATAATCTCTCAAAAACATATTCACGATTGGAGGACTGACAAATGGCGATTACAATGGATCAGATCACCGCTATAGCAAAAAGCGCGTATTGCAAAAAGCCGAAAGATCTCACCACCGAGCAGCTTCACCTTGTAATAGGTAAGGCAGTAATGGGCGAGATAGCCGACAACTGGCGCAAGAGCAAGAAAAAACATGAAGAGAGCAGAAGAGCTTACTACTTCTCCGCAGAGTTCCTGATGGGCAGGATGTTCTTTAACAACCTGTACTGCATGGGCGTTCTCGACGAGGTCAAGGAGCTCCTCAAGAGCAAGGGCATCGATATCAACCGCTTTGAGGATATCGAAGACGCCGCTCTGGGTAACGGCGGTCTGGGCAGACTCGCAGCCTGCTTCCTCGACTCCGCAGCTACTCAGGAAGTTCCGCTCGACGGCTACGGTATCTTCTACCGTTACGGCCTGTTCAAGCAGCTCATCAAGGACGGCTATCAGGTAGAGGTAGCCGACAACTGGCTCAAGTATGCAGACCCGTGGTGCATCCGCCGCGTAGATCAGGCTCAGATAGTCGACTTCGCCGACGGCACAGTTGTCGCTGTTCCCTACGATATGGCTATCATTGGCTACGGCACAAAGAACGTCAACACCCTGCGTATGTGGCAGGCTGAGCCCGTAGAAGAATTCAACTTCCTCGCGTTCAACGACGGTCACTATGACGACGCTGTCAAGTACAAGAACAACTGCGAGAACATCACCCGCGTTCTGTATCCGAACGACAACAGCTACGAGGGCAAGAAGCTCCGCGCAAGACAGCAGTACTTCTTCTCCTCTGCTTCACTGAAGGACATCATCCGCAAGTATAAGAACAAGTTCGGCAGCGACTTCTCTCACTTTGCAGAGATGACCACCATCCAGCTCAACGATACCCATCCCGTTATCTCCATCCCCGAGCTCATCCGCTTGCTCCAGCTCGAGGGCGTAGATTTCGATCAGGCATTCGATATCGCTCAGAAGACCTTCAACTACACCAACCACACCGTTATGTCCGAGGCTCTCGAGAAGTGGGATACCGTTCTGCTGAACGCTATCATCCCCGATGTATACGCTATCATCGAGCGCATCAACGAGCGTCAGTGGCATGATCTCAAGTATAAGGGCGTAGACGAGTACAACATCAACGCTATGGGCATCATCCGCGACGAGAAGGTACATATGGCTCGTCTGGCTATGTATGTCAGCAGCTACGTAAACGGCGTTGCGTGGATCCACACCGAGATCCTCAAGAACGACGTCCTCAAGGAGTGGTACTGGGTATATCCCGAGCGTTTCCAGAACAAGACCAACGGTATCACACAGCGCCGCTGGCTCGGTCTGTGCAACCCCGAGCTCGCCGCCTTCATCACCGACCGCATCGGTTCGGGCTGGCTCAAGGATATGAGCAAGATGGAGAAGCTCGATTCTTACATCGACGCAGAGTCCGTCAAGGAATTCAACAAGATCAAGTATACTAAGAAGAAGCAGCTCGCCGCCTACATCAAGAAGATGGACGACGTCGAGATCAACCCCAAGTTCATCTACGACATCCAGGTAAAGCGTCTGCACGAGTATAAGCGTCAGCTGCTCAACGCCTTCTCCATCATGTGGATCTACTTCCGCATCAAGAGCGGTCAGCTGCCGAACTTCCAGCCCACCTGCTTCATCTTCGGCGCTAAGGCTGCTCCCGGCTACAAGAGAGCTAAGGCTATCATCAAGTATATCAACGAGATCGCTAACCTCGTAAACAACGATCCCGATACAAAGGATAAGATGCAGGTCGTATTCGTCAGCAACTACAACGTATCCTATGCTGAGAAGCTGGTCGTTGCCGCTGATATCTCCGAGCAGACCTCCACCGCAGGTACAGAGGCTTCCGGTACCGGTAACATGAAGTTCATGTTCAACGGCGCTGTTACCCTCGGCACCTACGACGGCGCTAACGTTGAGATCGCTCAGCAGGCAGGCGAAGAGAACGAGTACATCTTCGGCGGCAGAGTCGAGGATATCGAGCGCCTGAAGAAGGAAGGCTACGACGCCCGCGCTCTGTACAACAGCAACCCGATGATCAAGCGCGTTGTAGATACCCTCATCGACGGTACCTTCAACGACAACGGCGCTCAGGGCGAGGGCAGCTTCGCCGAGCTCCACAACGCGCTCATCCACGGCACAAACTGGCATCATGCGGATCACTACTATCTGCTCTATGATCTTCCGGATTATGTCGCTACCAAGCTCAAGGCGAACAACGATTATAAGGATCGCATCGCTTTCGGTACAAAGTGCCTCAAGAACGTTGCGCACTGCGGAATCTTCAGCTCCGACCGCACCATCCTCCAGTACGCTACCGAGATCTGGAAAGTGAAATGATATTTTTAATACAAAAACAAAAAGCTGCTCCGGGAAACCGGAGCAGCTTTGATAAATCGCCATATCTGAAAGGATGATAATTTGAAACGAAACAACATACTGTGCTATATGCTGTTCGCTCTGACGGCGTTCTTTCCGCTGCTGTATGTTGGCTACAAAATTTTCCTGCCGGGATATACCGTACTGTTTGAAGGTTTTTTGATTTGCGCCGACGTGCAGAACGTCATCATGCTGGGTATCTGTATCGCGATGTTGATATTCCGCAATAAAAGCGCAGGCAGGGTGGCTAAAATCCTGTTGGGATCATCTGTTGTCATCCTGCCGGTGAGTAGAAGTATCATGACGGCTGTTATGCACTATACCTATACGGTGACAGATAATCTTGCTACGATCCTTTACCTTGCTTCGATCGTATTAATGATGATTACGGTCTTCTTCTACATCAAATCGGTTTTTATAAGAGTTTGTGTGTGCATCCTGTTCGCTTTAATAATGTCATGCGCTTCATTTTTCAATATCGTTTCGTTAGTTTTCAGTTCTGAAAAAAACCGCGACATCGGAGAGATACCCTCTCCCGACGGTGTGTACTGCGCAAGGGTGATCGAGTATAGTGACGACGATAACAGAAGCTGGCTGTCCTTAGCTGTGTTTGTATATAACCGAGCCCAAAGCTTTTCGATAGGTCCTGTTGAATTCATGAAGGAATGGGAATTTATCAACGATTATCCCGAGAATAATAACCCTCACTTAAGAGAAGGCGAACAGCCGCTTGATTTTATCACACAGATCGAATGGACAGACAACGGAGAGATCAGGATACAAAACAAAACCTATTCATATGACGGCGAACAGGTAACTGAGCCGCCGGAACCTCCGCTGTAATAAGAATATGCTGTAAAAAACGCCTCTCCGGCCGGAGGGGCGTTATTAATTATATGAATGTCATTCCGAGGAGGGCACTTCAAATTGTCATTGCGAGGGCAACAGCCCGTGGCAATCTCAACCTTATTATATGCCCGACGTGGGAATCCCACAAAGTGATTATCGACGTTTCATTCTCTATTTGTGGGATTGCCACGGCGATTTTATCGTCTCGCAATGACAGTATCATTGTTATATCACATAATTATCTGCGCTGTCGGATTCTGCGAGCGACGCTATGGTAATGCCGTCGAAGTATTTGTTGGTCAGATCATAAAAGCCCTTCCACATCCCCAGCGTGCGGCATTCTGCGGCTCGCTCACACGGCTCAGCATCGGGGCTGAGGCACGACACCGGCGCGAGGTCGCCCTCGGTAAGGCGGAGTATCTCTCCGACGGGATAGTCCTCGGGAGAGCGGGTCAGCTTGTAGCCGCCGCCCTTGCCGTGCACGCCTTCGATCAGCTTCGCCTTTGTGAGGATGGGGAGGATGCGCTCGAGGTATTTCAGCGACAGCTCCTGACGCTTAGCGACGTCCTTCATCGGTATGTAGCTGCCGTTGTTATGTTCTGCAAGGTCGATCAGCACGCGCAGAGCGTAGCGGCCTCGGGTAGAGATCATCATGAAAACACCTTCTTGATCAGTTTCTGTTTGAATTATACCACAAATCCGGTAGGTAAATCAAGAGGGAATTACAAAATCCAACAGGTTCTTTACACACCCCGAGATTTATTATATAATATCCACATATCACGATCAGCGAGGTTAGTATGAAGGCTTTGATAGCGATGAGCGGCGGCGTGGATTCTTCCGTAGCGGCGCTGCTGATGGAGGATCACGAGCGCGTGGGCTGCACCATGCGCCTGTATGATAAGGAGGAAAACGACGGCGGCAAGACCTGCTGTTCCATGGAGGACGCTCAGGATGCCCGCGCTGTCTGCAACCGCCTCGGCATACCCTTCTATGTGTTCAACTTCACCGAAGAATTCGAGGAAAAGATCATCAAGAAGTTCGTCGACTGCTACAGGCGCGGCATAACGCCCAACCCCTGCATCGACTGCAATAAGTATATGAAGTTCGACAAGCTCCTTTCACGCGCGGCGGAGCTTGGATGCGACTGCGTCGTGACCGGTCACTATGCCCGTATCGAAGAACATGACGGCAAATATGTGCTGAAAAAGGCGCTCGATTCGACAAAAGATCAGAGTTACGTGCTCTACAGCCTTACTCAGGAGCAGCTCGCGCACATCCGCTTTCCGCTCGGGGAGCTGACAAAGGATGAGGTGCGCCGCATAGCCGAGCAGCACGGCTTCGTCAACGCCGCAAAGCCCGACAGTCAGGACATCTGCTTCGTGCCCGACGGCGACTATGCCGGCTTCATCGAGGAACGCGACGGCGAATCTACGCCCGGCGATTTCGTCACGACCTCGGATGAGAAGCTCGGTAGGCACAAAGGCATCATACACTACACGATCGGTCAGCGCAAACATCTCGGAATCAGCGTCGGCGAGCCGATATATGTAGTGCGGATAAACGCCGCCGACAATACCGTCGTGCTCGGCGATAACAGCGATCTGTTCGGCACAATAGCGAATGTCGGGGAATTCAACTGGATATCCGGAGAGGCTCCGGCACAGCCCATCCGCTGCAAAGCCAAGACGCGCTACCGCCACAAGGAGCAGTCCGCGATAGCATATCCCAACGAAGACGGCTCAGTTACTGTGATGTTCGACGAGCCGGTAAGGGCGATCACTCCGGGTCAGGCGTGCGTCCTCTACGACGGCGACACCGTCCTCGGCGGCGGAGTGATTAATAAGTAGAGGAGGGGCTTGCTCCTCCCGTCAAAAAAGCGCTTCTGGTTTTTCAGAAGCGCTTCGTTAATAATAATGTTATTGCAAATTAAATCTCAACCGATTTATTTGATTTTCCTTGCCTCGATGTAGTATCTCTTGTCGTGCGCGTGACCCATCGAGAAGGTCTTTCTGGGCAGAGAGCCGTCGGCGACTATCGCCGGGAAAAGCTCGTCCTTCATCATGCCGTCGAAGATGAAGCCCAGAGTGCCCTCCTGCTCGCACAGGCTCTCGACGACGTCTTCGCCGTGGATGTAGTCTACGCGTACCTCGGGGTGCTGCTTCATGTAAACGTCGATGAAGCTCTGCAGCGTGCCTACGGGCAGCTTAGCGGTCGACTTGACCTCCAGCTCGCCGTCGACCTCGGGCGTGATGCAGCGGAAGCACTGCCTCTTGCCGATGCCCTTCATGTCGGTGTACGCCGAGAAGTTCTCGATAAAGTCCTCCGCGTCAACGTTGAACAGCACGCGGTAGATCGGCTCGAACTCGATGCTCTCGTCGTGGATGTTGACCACCTCGACAAGCGCGTAGCGCGCGAGGGGTTCGTGGCTGAGATTATAGCACTCTTTGGCGGTAGCGAGGCTGTGATTGCCGTCGCCGACTGCGAAGAGAAGACCGTTGTTAACGTCGAGGAGCGCCTCGAGCGCGTCCTGTACTTTTGCTATCGCGCTCTCGCTGAGGAATCTGCCCTCGATATGACCGCCGTCCTTCATCAGGTCGAAGTCATATGCTTTCTCGAAGCTGTCCTTCTCTGCGGCGAGAGGTTCGATGACTGTGCAGTCGGGGTCGTCGATGAGCAGCAGGATATGCGGCAGCTCAAGCGGCGCGTCTTTGCGGATCTGTATGCGCGGAGGTATGCGCTCGATCACGGTAGCCTCGGTCGCGCGGATTGCGGACGTCGCGCCCTTGCTGTAGTCGTAGTCCTCGAGGTCGATCACGCCGACGATACCGCGGCGGATATCGACGCCGGACTCGCGCTCGACATAGATCATGCTGTTTTCATGCAGGTCGAAGATGCCGCCGTCAAGATAGCTCTGCATATTCGAGTTGATGGCGGCGATACGCTCGCTGTTATCGCTGCTCAGATATATCTCGGGGAGGATGACGCGGAGCGTTGAGGGAGCGTCGCCGACGATGTTCTCGACGTCGTTCCAATAATCCGGCTCGCTGGTGTACTGGTCGCAGGCGACCACAGCCCATTTCTCAAAGCCGGTCTTAGGCAGTAAAATGTCCGCGGGGTTGAAATGCTTCATAATAACACCTCACTTAAAATCTGCCATAAGAATACCACGAAGAATAAAGTTTGACAATAACTATTGAGAAATTTCGTCATTCATGCTAAACTATATGGTGGTGAGGCAATGAAAAAGTACAAATTAATCATGAGCGACCTCGATAACACCCTTTTGCCCATATACACTCAGGATAGATTTGTCGAGGTATGGTTCAGAGATATTTCAAAAAAGTTCGCTCAAAGCGGCATGGAACCGGCTAAAGCGCTCGAGGGAGTCAGCCGGGGTATCCGCGCGATGATATATAACGACGGGTCGAAGAAGAACATCGACGTCTTCTATGAAAAGGTGCGTGAGGTCAGCGGCTATACCGAGAGGGAGATAGCTCCGGTGATATACGACTATTACACCACCACCTTTGAGAACGTCTATGATCTGACCCTGCCGAATCCCCACGCCGTGAGGATAGCCGAGCTGATGCGAGAGAAGGCGCAGTATGCCGTCATCGCCACGATGCCGGTGTTCACCATCGAGGCTGTTGAGAAGCGTATGAGCTGGGTCGGTCTGAAGCCGGAGATGTTCGACTTCATCACGACCGCCGATACGAGCTCCTTCAGCAAGCCGAATCCGATGTATTTCAAAGAGATACTCGACCGCTTCGGAGTAAAGCCGGAAGAGGCTCTGATGATAGGCAACGACGTACGCGAGGATATGCAGCCGTGTACGGAGCTTGGCATCGACGTCTTCCTCGTCATGAACCACATGATCACGCACGATCTGCCGTTCGACAAGTACCGCCGCGGCTCGTATGAGGAATTGGTAGACTATCTCGAAAGCCTGTAATTGAATAACGCAAGATAAAACGCTCTCTGTTCATGAAGAACAGGGAGCGTTTTTGGTAGATGTAATACTATTCTTTTCTGATACGTCGCAGCTCTGCGATGTCGATAGTGATGGGAGCAGGGTTCTCTATATAGTTGAGCACGGTGTCGATATCATCGCTCACAAAGAACAGAGCGAAGTTCTTTTCGTTCATGAAGTTGGTCTTCGCGGTGTGGTGCAGCATATCGAGCAGAGAGTCATAATATCCGTCGGTGTTGAGGATGGCGATTGGTTTTGTCGTCCTGCCGAGCTGCTTTAAGGTGAGTATCTCGAAGAACTCTTCAAACGTCCCGATACCGCCGGGAGATACGATGAAGCCGTCGCTCATATCTTCAAGCAGCTGCTTGCGCTGGCGCATCGTATCGGTGTAGATTATCTCGTCGCTGAGCGGATACAGGACGCCGTCGATATTGAAGAACGACGGAGCTATCCCGGTGATATGACCGCCGCCGTCGTGGGTGCCGCGTGCGACTGCGCCCATCATGCCTGTGTCGCCGCCTCCGAAGACGAGACCGTGACCTCTCTTTGCGAGCTTAAAGCCGAGCTCATGCCCTGTCTTTGTAAAGTTTTCGCCGATGTCCTTCGACGCTGCTCCGTATACACATATATTCATGGTTTTTGCCTCCTATGCGTTTTGTTCACTACGCAGTTTATTCACTATGCGCTTTGTTCAAACTGGCTGTTGTACAGATCGGCGTAGAATCCGCCCTCTGCCAGAAGCTCCTCGTGAGTGCCGGAGCCGATGATGTCGCCGTCCTTGAGGACGAGGATCAGATCCGAGTTCTTGATGGTGGACAGACGGTGCGCGATGACGAACGACGTCCTGCCCACGGTCAGGCTGTCCATAGCCTGCTGGATGATGCGCTCGGTACGGGTATCGACCGAGGATGTAGCCTCGTCGAGTATCAGCAGCGGAGCGTTCTCGATCATGGCGCGAGCAATGGTGAGCTGCTGCTTCTGACCTGCCGAGAGGCTCGACTTGTCGTCAAGAACGGTGTCGTAGCCCTTGGGCAGAGTGTGGATAAAGTGGTGGATGCCCACGGCCTTGCAGGCGCGCTCGAGCTCTTCGTCGGTCACGCCCTGTTTGCTGTAGACTAGGTTCTCGCGCACGGTGCCCTCAAAGAGCCATGTGTCCTGCAGCACCATGCAGAACAGCTGATGCACATTCTCGCGAGTCAGCTCGTCGATGGGTACGCCGTCTATATATATACGGCCTGAGTTGATCTCGTAGAACCGCATGAGCAGGTTGACGATGGTTGTCTTGCCGGCGCCTGTCGGGCCGACGATAGCGACCTTCTTGCCCGCCTCTATATCGACTGAGAAGTCCTTGATGATGATCTTCTCGGGATTGTAGCCGAAGCGTACGTGATCGAAGCGGACGTCGCCCTTGACGGTATCGAGTCTGCGCGTCTTGTGGCTCTCGTCGCTGAGCTCTTCCTCAGCAAGATATTCAAATACGCGCTCGCCTGCGGCGGCGGTGCTCTGCATACTGCTCAGGCTCTGCGCGAGCTGGCTCAGCGGCTGAGTGAACAGGCGCACATAGATCGTGAACGCCATGATGTCGCCGAAGGTGATGGTTTCTTTCAGCATGAGCGACGCGCCTACGATGAACACCGCTATGTATCCGAGGTTGCCGATGAACATCATCATCGGCTGCATAAGGCCGGAGAGCGCGGTGGATTTGAATACCGAGTCGCGCAGATGGCGGTTGATTCGGCTGAACTCCGCTTTTGTTTCATCCTCGGCGTTGAACGCCTTGACGATGTTGTGACCTGTGTATATCTCCTCGACATGGCCGTTTATCGCGCCGAGGTGACGCTGCTGACGGTTGAAGTGCTTCTGCGATTTGCTCATGATGACCGACATCAGGATGAAGCCGAAGACGCTCGCGCCCATGGCTGTGAGAGCGAGGGGTACGTTGCTTATCAGCATCATGATCATCGAGCCGAAGAACAGCGCGATGGACGTGACGAACTGACCGATGCTCATGTTGAGCGTCTGGCCGATGGTGTCGATGTCGTTGGTGATTCGGCTGAGTATATCGCCGAAGGGCGTGGAGTCAAAGTATTTCAGCGGCATGCGGTTGGTCTTGTCGGTGATGTCGCTCCTGAATCGCTGAGATATCCTCTGGCTGACGGTAGCCATGATGAAGTTCTGGGTGAACTGCAGCGCCCAGCTGATGCCGTACAGTATCAGCAGGATAGTCGCTATACGGTCGACTTCAGCGATGTTGATTACGGGGTTTATGCCGGCTGCCATGCTTTCGGGCGACGGCAGACCCGCGCCGATGAGGTCGGTGACTTTTTTGATGTAACCGGGGCCGATCAGGGAAATGACCGTGCCGCCGACTGCGCAGATTAGCGCGACGATTATCGCCGGCATCTGCGGCTTTGAGTAGCGGATCATCTTGCCCCATGATTCCTTGAAGTTCTTGGGCTTTTCGACGACCATTGCGCCGTGACCCCCGGGGCCGCCCTTGCGCGCGGTGGGACGCTTCGAGTTCGCGCCGATCAGCTCCTCACGCTGCTTTTTGATGTATTGCTTATTGGAAGAATTGTTCTCACTCATAGTTCAGTTCCTCCTCTCCGAGCTGTGACAGTCCGATCTCGTGATAGATCTCGCAGGTCTTGAGCAGGTCTTTATGCTTGCCCATGCCGACGATCTTGCCCTCGTCAAGGACGATGATCTTGTCGGCGTCCCTTATGGTGCCGATACGCTGGGCGACGATGATCTTAGTCGTGCCGGCTGTTTCCTTTTTCAGCGCGTCGCGCAGGTCGCGGTCGGTCTTGTAGTCGAGTGCAGAGAAGCTGTCGTCGAATATAAGTATCTCGGGGTCGCGGCAGATCGCGCGTGCGATACACAGGCGCTGCTTCTGACCGCCGCTGAGGTTGGAGCCGCCCTGTGCTACCGGGTGCTCGTAGCCCTCGGCGTATCTCTCGCAGATATCGGCGGCCTGAGCGATGGTGACGGCGCGGACGACGTCGTCCTGAGTATATTCCTCTCTGCCGTTGGAGCCGTAGGCGACGTTGGTGTTGATGTCGCCGGAGAACAGTACCGCCCTCTGGGGCACGTAACCGATCTTGTTATGGAGCTGTTCGAGGGTATAATCCTTGACATTCACGCCGTCGACGAGGACCTCGCCCTCGGTGCAGTCGTAGAATCTGGGGATAAGGTTTATCAGAGTCGATTTACCGCAGCCGGTCGAGCCGATTATTGCAATAGTCTCGCCCTGCTTTGCGGTGAAGCTGATATTCTCCAGAACTCCCTCGGCGGCGTCGGGATAGCGGAAGCCGACGTTTCTGAACTCGATCTCACCGACCTTGTCGGTATGCTCCACGCCCTTGCCGTCGGTGACGGAGGGCTTTGTGTTGATGACCTCGTTGATACGGCTTGCGGCGACCATCGCACGCGGAGCCATGATGAATATCATGTTCAGCATCATGAACGCCATGATGACGTTGATCGCGTACTGCGAGAAGACGATCATCTCTGCGTACAGGGTAGCCTTCGCGGTGGGGTCGGCGGCGTCGTTTATAAGATAAGCGGCGATCCAGTAGACGACCAGGGTCAGACCGTTCATCACCAGCATGATCGTCGGGAACATCATCGACATGACGCGGTGGGCGGTCATGTTGTTCCTTGTGATCTCGTCGTTCGCTTTCTCAAACTTCGCCTTCTGGTAATCCTCGGCGTTGTAGGCGCGGACAACGCGCAGACCGGTGAGGTTCTCGCGCGTGATGCGGTTGATGTTGTCGGTCAAAAGCTGAATGCGCTTGAATCTCGGATGCGCAAAGATGAAGCAGACCGCAAGCACGGCTATGACGATGACAACCGCGACGCCTGCCGAGAAAGTCCATTCGCCGCTTTTATCGGCGATCTTCGTTATGGCGATGACCGCCATGAACGGCGCGCGGATGATCATCAGAAGTCCGAAGACGATCAGCGTCTGCACCTGCGTGATGTCGTTTGTCGAGCGAGTGATGAGCGACGCTGTGGAGAAGCGGTTGATCTCGCCCATAGAGAATGACTCGACCGCGTCATAGAGCTTCGCTCTGACGTTATGGGAGAAATCCGACGCGATGAAGCCCGCGATCACCGTGACGGCAACCGTCACAAGCAGACTGCCCAGAGCGCACAGCAGCATCTTGCCGCCCGATATCAGCAGCTTGCCCATATCGGGAGCGCCGCTGTTGAGGTGCAGGGTGATCTCAGCGGTGTAGTCGGGCATTTTCAGCTCCAGCCAGACCGCGAGACCGATCAGCCCGACGGCGGCGATCACCGCCAGCCAGTCGCGCTTTGTAAAATGTCGCATTATTGATATCATAGTATCACCTCTTTTTATGCCTGATCCGGCTCCGGTATCTTGCGGAGCAGGGTGATCAGGGTCTGCTTTTCGTCGTCAGAAAGACTGCCGAAGGTATCGGCGAATGAACGCCGCGTTTCCTCCTTTATCTCGTCGGCGCGCTCGGCTCCCTTATCGGTGAGCGCGAGCAGCGTAGCGCGGCGGTCGGCAGGGTCGGCGGTTCTGGTTATCATCCCGTCGGTCTCAAGCTTATTGAGCATCTCCGATAGTGTAGAGGGACTCACCCGAAAGGCGCTCGCGAGCTGATTTTGCCGCAGACCGCCGTCGTTCTCGGACAGGATGGCGAGGATTATCTCACGCTTGAATGTAGGGCCGCCGGGGGAATCGTTGCTGCCCGGACGGTGGGCGCGCATAGTGCGCCCTGCCTGACGCAAGGCGTCAAACAGCATGAAGTCAAGGTCGTCGTGCATTATATCACTCCTTTTCACAAATGTCATTGCGAGGTCGTAATCTCGGGGTCTCCCAAAAGCCCCTGCTTTTTGGGGAGAGGACGAACGGCGATACGAGGACAAGGCATACCTACCGGATATGCCTACCGAGTACAGCCGATGAGGACGACGTGGCAATCTCAACCTATGATTTTTTCTTCGGTTACGAAACAATTTTATCACAACCATTTTTTAATGTCAATAGCTTCGCAACCGAATTTTTCGCAATCGAATAAAATTTATTTGGTTTTATTATTACCGACAACCTCCGGAATCCTTGAATCTGAACCTGATATATGGTATTAAATTACTATTGGATTTAGGCATTATAAACACACGTTTTTATCAGCGAAGGAGGAATAATAATGCTAAAAAAATGTATCAGTATCACACTCGCTCTGCTGATGTTGCTCTCTGCAATGATCATCGGAGTCAACGCCGCAGAAAAGGACGCAGCCGCTACAGGCGACACCCTCATCTACTTTGACGCCGGCTCGGCAGGATGGCAGAATGTAAAGTATATCATGTTCTTCATCTATAATGTCGAAACAGGCACAGAGCTCGTTGATTGGGGCTCCAAAAAGCTCAGAGGCACACAAGGTGAGAATAACATCTGGTCGTTCGACCCGACTACTATCGGCATGGAAGACGGCCCACAGTACGCGATCATCTTCAACAACGATGAGGGCGGCGAAACCTATCAGCTCCTGATGGATTCGTCCTGCTACGGCGACACCGCATACTGCACGGATAAGGTTGTTGAGAATCTCGTAGATTCAAACAGAACCAGCCGCGAGGCAAAATGGCGCAACAGCAACCTCGGTCCGATGCTCGCAATCACATCTCTCGGCAATGTTGTCGGCGAGACCTGCCCTGCACACACTACCCCGTATGCAATGTTCGTCAAATTCCTGACCTCTGACGGCCGGGACGGTCTCCAGAACGCTATGAACTATGCCAACGGCAAGACTCAGGATGAGATAATCAATTCAGTCGGTTCATGTTTGGGTCTTTCTGACAGCGATATTAAAAAAGCTGTGGAAGAAGCCGGTCTGGGCGACAAACCCGACCCCGACGGCTTCAGCTTTGATCTCTCAGTCACAAGTTTTCTCAGCGATACCGATGAGATAACTGTATCTATATCCGGTATAGATTATTACCATGATAACGCCAGTATCGAGTTCGCAACGGTCACGAAAAAGGGCTTGAACATCACTGTCAATTATCATGACGTACCTGCCGGTAAATATACCGTCGCCATAAGCAAGAAAGACCACGTTACCCGTGAATATGAGATAGTGATCAACAGCGATGCGGCTCTCGACGCTAAGATCTGCCCCATCGGCGACGCTACACTCGACGGCGAAGTCACCACCATGGACGTCACACGCGCTAACGCTCACGTAAAGGGCAGGGCTCCTCTCGAGGGATACGCGCTGCTCTGCGCCGACGTTTTACCTCAGACCGAGGGTATCACGACTCTTGACGTAACACGCATCAATTCCCACGTCCAGAAAGTCAAACCCCTCTGGTAAGTGCAGAATAAATAAACAGCGGCACAGTCGATAAGGCTGTGCCGCTTTGTCATATCATTTATTCAAAGTTTTCTAGATCGTATCTGTCGTCATTATTCTGCGGTTCTGTGGTTTCCGGCGACGGATCGTCATTTGTCAAAGGTTCGTCATATGGATTGATGTCTGAGCTTTCGGTATTCTCTTCCTCTGCAGGCTCTTCGGCTTCTTCGTCCTCATTTTTAAGGACGTAGAGCATGATGCCGCAGATCGATACGATTATCAGTGTGCCGATGACCTGTATTGAAGCGAACAGAACGCCTGTCCCGATTATGATCGCCCTGATCAGCGTGATCACAGAAAAGATGAAAGCTGCCGCGGCTACGCCCAGAGCTATCTTCGTGATAGTGTTTTTTTCAAGCATTTTATGACTCCATGATGTACCCGAGTATCTTGCTGACGTCGCCGTCCATGATCTTCCACTTCGCGACGACTTCGCTCTCGTCGGTGACCTCGGGGCTGATATCCTGATGGATGTACAGACCGTCTATGCCGACGTTCTTCGCGCCCAGCATATCGGAAATCTTGTCGTTGCCGACCATGAGGCACTCTTCGGGGCGCAGATGATACTTTTCCATCAGCTTCTCAAAGAACTGCCGCTGGGGCTTGCATACGCCCTCCTCCGAGCTTATCATGATCCCGTCAAAGTATTTGAGGATGTCCAGCTCGTCCATCTCGGGTACGGTGAAGCTCTCCTGAGCGTTGGACAGTAGATAGACGCCCTTGCCGGCGTCTTTCAGACCCTCAAGCAGCTCGATGACTCCGTCGTACAGGTTGAGGTGTTCGGTGGAAACTTTGCGGAACTTATATGCCGAGTCGCGCAGCTGCATCGTATCCGGGTGGATGCCCTTCAGCTCAAAGAGCTTCTCAAAGATCTTGAGCAGGTCGATATCGAGGTAGCGCCACGAGGGATGTCTGAGGCGCTGCATACGAAACGCGCGGGCGACATACTTCTTGTATGCCGTACGCAGCTCGCCGGGGCTGAACGAGGCTCCACCCATGGCGAATACCTGCACCGCCTTGCGCCAGAAATCGAGCGAATACTCATCTGTGCGTATGTCGATAAGGGTACCGTACAAATCAAAAATTATGTTGCTGTACATCCGATCACCTCTGCGTTCAGGGGAATAATTGGGTGGATTATTAGATAGTAGTATTTTAGCAACAATGCCGCAAAATTTCTATACATATTTAGAATAAACAATAAGAAAATCGACAGAAAATTTTGTGCAAATCAGGAAAGCGGCGGCTCTATACCTCGATTATTTTGGAAAATGCCTTTGCAAAGCGAAACCGCCGCTGAAAAGCGGCGGTCGTCTTGAAAGGAGGATATCCGTATTTGTGTTACTCCTCTTGCGTTATCGTATCTGTTTCGGGCGGTATTTCTTCACCGCTTGCCCTTCAAGCGGTACGGTCAAGGTCGTGCATCATGCGTACCTTAAGGCTGTCGCCTTTCACGATGATGTCGACCGAGCTGATCTCTTTATCGGGGTGGGCTTTGACAAGCTCGTGTACATACATATTGATGATTTTTTCTGATACGTGTTCACCGCTGACATTGATTTTCATATTATCATCTCCTTTGATTATTCGAACAGTTGTTTTATTTCTTACACTTATATTGTAGCAGATGATTTGTGAAAATACCAGTTACAGGTTCATGAATATCATATCAGTTTATTAACGGTTAATTCCTTTTTGAACAATAATTGTTTCACTTTGTAACCGTTAATTCCCCTTTGAAAATAAACCGATTTTTAATATATTTTGGAGAAAAATAACCATTTCGGCACAAGATTTAGTGTTTGCAAAGAAAACGGAGTTATATTTTTCGCAGAGAATTATAGCCCGATTTGCGTATAAAAGTGTTCGAAAAAAGGGAGTACGCGTTCTCACACATACTCCCTTGAAAAGTTGATTCGATTATCAGCCGAACAGGTGGACCTGTACAACCAGAGCCGCGAAAACTATGGAAACCATGCTCAGCAACTTGATCAGGATGTTGATCGAGGGGCCCGAGGTATCCTTGAAGGGATCGCCGACGGTGTCGCCTACGACAGCAGCCTTGTGCTGATCGGAACCCTTGCCGCCGTGGTTGCCGGCTTCGATATACTTCTTGGCGTTATCCCAAGCGCCGCCGGAGTTGGACATGAAGATCGCGAGCAGGAAGCCCGAGGCTGTTGCGCCCGCGAGCATACCGACAACGCCGTAGAAGCCCAGAACCAGACCGACGACT
>Ga0310690_10006122_pt1 | contig 15964 bp, 7 predicted proteins | sample AusTroGonzalo_MG_2_FD_207661 | JGI IMG/M metagenome (GOLD analysis project Ga0310690, IMG submission 207661) | Bovine rumen microbial communities from tropical cattle in Woodstock, Queensland, Australia - Gonzalo_04 (v2) (version 2) | ecosystem: Host-associated > Mammals > Digestive system >... | reverse complement strand
GATTCATCGTCTTGCGCAACGGCAGGCATGGCGATGCAAAGTGCGCAGAGGACGGAAAACCAAAGAATATAATGTCTTTTCATGTTCTTTCTGTTTTGAGATTAATAGTTGCCATTATCGTACTTGTAGCCCGGGTGCTCCTTGAGGTAGTCGTCAAGCTCCTTTGGACGGAGGATGAGGCAGTCGATGCGCAGCGTACGGTCGAAATCGTTGCGCTCCTTGGAGGTGATGGAGCTGTTGATGCGCATATAGGGGTAGTAGCTGCCGGTGCCGGCGTAGGCCACGGGGAAGGTGAAGTCGCCCAGATAGATGGTATCTACGCGCGAGGAGTCGTTGATGAATTTGCTGTCAATGGCCCACTTGCTGTAGCGGTCCTGGTTCTTGCCTTTCTCGTCGGCATAGCCCAGCGACACCTGGAACTTGTTGGGCTTGACCTCGGTGTTCGTGCTGGCTATGTTGGCGGGCACGACGACGATGTAGATGCTGTAGGTGGTGGAGCGCACGTCAGGCAGGTAGTACACCACGCCGGGGTTGGTGCTCTGGCTGGCAGGCTTTATTTCAGCGTAGGAGTTGTTCGACACGTGCCCGCTCACTTCGGGGTTCTGCGTGCCAGGGGTGACATAGACACGCTGGGCGCCTTCTGACGAGGCATTGACGGTGCTGGCCTGCATAAGGAAGTTTTCGCCCTGGATGATAATCTCGGGATTCCACAGGGTCCAGGGATGAATCTGCATCGTGTCAGTCAGCCACACGGCGCCGTTGCTCTTGTCAATACGCGTAGCATTGGCGAACAGGGCGGCTGCATCCTCAGCGTAAAACTTAGTGAATGTCGTTCCGTAGAGAGAGTCGCACTGCAACGGCTGTCCCGTCTGCAGGTTGTTCAGCTTCCTGTTGTCGTAGAGGTTGTTGTTGAAGAACAAACTGCTGGTGAGCATCATGTTGACCATGGAGTCCTTCAGGTATTCCACGTCCTTGATGTCAATAGTAACCTTCTTCGACTCACTGGCGTTGGTTGAAGTGTTCTCCATGAACTCGAAGGAGGGAGCGTAGGTGAACAGCGGGGTGATGGCCTCCTTGGCCTTGCGCCATGCCTCGTTGGTGGGCAGAACCATGGAATAGTTACTGTCTTCACGGTTGATATAGGCAAAATAGCGGGTGAACAGGTCGTTGTGCTCGTCAAACACCGAGTCGAGATAGGTGATCTGACCGTTGAGGGTGGGACCCTGCACGCTCTTCTGCTCGTTGAGCTTCTTCACGTCGTAGCTGTGGAAGAAGTTTGCAATGGAGTCGAGCGGGTAGTCGTTGTTGTTGAGCGACTCGAAGATATTGGCCATGAAGGGGATATTGCCATTCAGCGTGTGGATGACACCGTTGCGGCTGGCCTTGTTGGGTGCTGAAACGGCCACGTTCTGCATGGCGTATAGGCCATTGCCGCCAAAGAACATCAGCTTTTCGTTGAGTGTGTAGATGCGCTCGTCGATTGCCCCCGAGACAGGGTAGTTGTTGCGAGCGATATGATTCTGTACAAACTCCCTCACCAGTCGGTCAGTACTCAGTGCCGATACGGTTCCCAGGTCGAAAGTGCCGTTGGCAGGAGCCCACACGGTATAGGTCTGCGAGGCATTGAGCACCTCGTCGTAGCCGGCTTTCTTCAGCAGGGAGGCAAATTCCGACAGGTTGCCATCCTTTGAGATGTTCTCCCACAGGGTGGACTGCTGCGAGTCGAGAATGGAAGTGTCGGCATCGTAGTGGTCAGTCCAGTCGGAACAGGAAATGAAGAATGAAGAATGAAGAATGAAGAATGCTGCGCCGAGCAACTTCATCATCATATTCATGCTTCTTTTCCCTAAATAATATTTCTTTGTTTTCATATTCGTTTTTTGTTGTATGTAATTGATTATGGAGAGCGGTAGCAAATTCTTCACTCTTCACTTAAATACTTCATTCTTCATTCTTCATTCTAATTTAGTACATGTCCTCCACGTAGCGGGTATTGTTGTAGACGTTTTCCGGGCAGAACTCGATGTAATCGAGATGGAACTGCCAGGCGTCGCCTTCGAGAACGGTCTTGAAGCGCAGCCAGTACTCGTCCTGCTTGAAGTCTTGCTTGGCTAAGATTCGGCGCATGTCCTCACGGTTGCTGCGTGCGTAGTTTCCGGTGTTGATACCCACGGTGTAGTAGAGCGGTCCGCGCATATAGCCCAGGTTGCGCATATTGGCATCGGTCTCCACACCCTTGTCGTCGCAGCGCGCCCAGTCGCACCAGCCAGTGTTCACGTCGGGCGTGAGGTCGGCATTGTTCACAGGCACGATACGCATGTCGAGCGGGATGTCGAGAGCCTTCATCGACGACAGCTCTGACGAGGAACCCAAATAGAACTGGAGCATACCTCGGTTGCCGTTGGCCGTGTAGCCAATGCGCAGCTCGTAGGTGCCGTCGGGCACAGGAGGCAGACGGAAGGCGAAGTCGAAGCGTCCCTTGCAGTTGAACTCGTCACCCTGATAGTTGCTCCAGCCGCTGCTTTGACCCGGCAGATAGTAAAGACGGGTGTCGTCGCCGTTGTAGATGACCAGGTTCTTGAGGAATCCCGGTGGTATGCGGATGTAGTTACCGCTCAGGTTACCATCGGAGCCCGTCTTGCCGCCGTTCAGGGCGTTCACTTCGCTGTCGCTGATACGGCGGAACGAGTTCGACATCATCTCGCCCAGGAAGGCCGTGTCGTCGAAACGTAGGCGCTCGTTCAGTACGCCTTTGGGAACATTCTCATCGTAGACGAGCATGCCCTTGATGGGATGGATGTAGCCATTGACGGCTGCCACTTGGGCATTCTGGCTGTCAAGACCGACGCCTGTGGAGAGCACGGTGTGCATGGCAGCCGTGCCCAGCTCGGCGATCATGTCGGTGAGCGAGGTGTTGGCCTGCCAGCGGTTGATGAAGAGACGGTTGCTGTTGCGGGTAATCTTCAGCTGGGTATAGGGAAGCATGGTCTCATAGTATTCTACCAGCGTGACTTTGGAAATCTGGTTGTGGTTGTTGACCAGCTTGTTGTAAGGCAGCTTGAAGTCCAGTATATGGTAGCGAACGAACATGCTCAGCGCATTCCAGGGGTTCTTGTAGTCGGTTCCCGTGCTGACGGTCTTATGATGGTTGCGGGCATAGTCGTACCATCCAGAGCCTTCCACGGCTGAGTTAGCGTAGACTTGGTTGGCGTATGCCACCAGATCCTCAATGGAATTGATGTTGTTCTCAGCCAGCACGTCGTCGGTCTCTGCAAAGATGGTATATCCCAGTTCGCACTTTTCAGGCATGTAGAAGTGGGGGTTATCTACAGGATCGAAGTCGGTGCGGCTGATTTCTGTCAGCGAGTCGGCCAGTCCTGTCAGTTTGAGAGCCTGCGAGAAGATGGTGAACTGCTCAGGATGGTTCTCCATCTCACCGGCCACAAGCATGTTAGAGCGGCGGATAACGCAGTCTATCTCATGCAGTACGCCATTCTCCAGCTCGTTGTCCATGCTGGTGATGGTCGAAGCGCGGCTGATGAGCACGGCTCCGCTCTCAGGGTCGATGGAGGTGTTGATGTCGCGGCCGAGCATGGTCTTTATGGTCATGCCGTTGCCCATGTTCACGCCCATCACCTCGGTATTGAGCAGGTGGAACAGGGCAATGTCCTCGCAGAGCGAGTCGGTGAGGCCTTCCAGTCCGCGCTGCGTCATGCCGTTGTGCTCGAAGTCGGTGTTCACCGTGTCGTCATAGAGGCTGTCGATATACTGCTGTACGGCCTCATTGGTGGGCGCAAAGCAAGTATAGGTGCCGTATGCCGACAATATCTTGTCGTAGCCGATACGCCCCAGGATATAGTTGAAGCTGCTGAACTGCTCGCTGCGGTTGGCGAGATAGTCCTCGATGGTTTCGCCCGTGAAGGTATAGAGGTTCGACTCGTCAATGTCCTCCTTGCAGGAGACAACGTTCACAAGGGCTGCGGCAATGCCGCAACAGAGCAGACCTCTGACGATGTGTTTATTGATATATGTAATCATAACTGTCAATTATTAATGATTAATTCTTGCTCGTTGTTTGCTCCTGTATATAGACGGGGTTCTGTTTCAGCAGACCGTTCACCTTCGTCTCAGCTTCCTCTAAGGGCCAGTAGAGATAAGGCTCGCTCTTCATCTTGTAGGACACGGCGTCACCTTCGCCGCCACTGCCGTATTTGCGTACAACCATTTCCAGCATGGGTTTGTACAGTTCAGGCCAGGTGCCGGTGTCGGCCAGTTTCTGCTGAATGTTCACACCGCTCATGTGGCGGTAGCAGTAGCGCATCAGGTCCCACCAGCGTTTGCCCTCGAAGCAAAGTTCGCGCTCGCGCTCGGCCATCACCAGCAGCTCGAAGTCTTCTTTCGACTTGAAGGTCTCAAACTTCAGCGTGTCGGTGGCTGTCTTGGCCATGGAGCGCTTGTTCACTGCCTGTACCAAGTTGAAAGCCTGTTTCAGTGCCACCAGGTCGCTGTCGCTGGCGGCTGTCTCTACCAGGGCCTCGGCCTTCATCAGCATGACGTCGGTGAGGCGGTACACAATCCAGTTCTGGCGGAACTCCCTGAATCCTCGGGCGTTTGATTTCTGAACGCCCACGGTGTTGGTCGTTCCCAGCACGGTGCTCGACGATTCCACCATTTTGCGGATGCTGAGCTGCAGGGCCTCCTCATTGTTGGCATCGTAGACGTTGTTCCAGAAGCGGTAGTCGTTCTTCGACTGGTAGACTTTCTGTCCCTGGTCGGTATTGGCGTTCTGGTCGATGGAATTGAACAGCTGCGAGGCCATCAGGATGCTGGTGCGGGCATAGCTGTTTTCGTTTCCCGACTGGTAGTAGTAGTTCTCCAGTGCTTGATTCGTGTTGTCGCGCCCGTTGTACTGCCACTCTAGGATGCTCTCATGCGAGTTCCCCTGGTTGGTGTTGAAGATGACCGGGAAAGCCGTCAGTCCTTCCTCCAGATGATAGATGTCCTCTTCTGTCTCGGTAATGTCGAATTCCTTGTACTGCTCGTAATAGGCATGTTTGGCGTTGATGACCGAGTCGGCATGGACGATGGCCTGCTGATAGTCGCTGTTGTTGTGGGTCATGGAAGCGCGCCACAGATAGATGTCGGCCATGAGCGCATCCACGGCATCGCGGGTCATGTAGCCCCAGTTGCGCCAGTCGTAGCGTCCGTATGCTCCGCTGCGCATGATATACTGGCGGGCCTGTTGCAGGTCGTCGAGGCAGTGCTGCAACACCTCGTCGGGGGTGCTCTGTTCAATGGGTTCTATCTGACTGTCGTCTTCGTATGAATGGGTGGTGTAGGGCACGTCGCGGAAAGCGCGTACCAGATAGAAATAGCAGAGCGAGCGCAGGGCCAGCATCTGTGCCCGCACCACCTGATAGTCGCCTTCGGTGAACTCAGGGTCTTCGACCATCACGTCCTCGGCATGGTTGAGCACCACGTTACAGTTGTTGATAACCTTATAGAAGGAAGACCATGAATTGTAGCGGTTGGTGGGCAGCAGGTTCACTGCACTGATGTTGTCGAGCGTGTTGTCGTTGTAGTCGGCCAGTTTCACCAGCTCGTCGCTGCGATAGGCACCCCACATGATGGCGCGTTCCTGGATGCTGTAGTCAATCATGCTGAGGTAGCAGCCGTCCACCATCTGGTCAACGTCAGACTTGGTTTTCCAGAAGTCCTCGCCCACAATCCGGTCAGTAGGGTAGATAGTGAGGAAGTCGTTGCAGGAAATGAAGAATGAAGAATGAAGAATGAAGAATGCTGCGCCGAGCAACTTCATCATCATTGTCATGCTTCTTTTCCTTATATTTTTATATTTTGTCTCCATATTAGAATTGTTTTTATAATGCCCGCAGCTTGCGGTCGCAAATACTTCATTCTTCATGTTTCATTTAGAGTTAGAATCCCACTTGGATGTTCAGTGTGACAGACTTCGATCGGGGGGTCTGTGAGCTGTCGTAGGCGATGCCCCATGATCCGGGCGAGTGCTCCGGGTCGGTGCCGCTGTACTTACTCCAGCAGAACAGGTTCTGTCCCGAAAGGCTCATCTGCAAACGGCGCAGGCCAATGGTCTTAAGCATCTTCGCCTTGAAATTGTAGGACAGCTGGATATAGCTCATGCGGACGAACGAAGCATCCTCCACATAGCGGTCGCTGCCTTGCCAGTTGTAGCCTGTGTCAAACATGGCGCGTGGAATTATGGTGACGTCACCATTCTTGCGCCAGCGCCAGTTCACAGCCGAGCTTTGGTTGTAGGCGTTATACATCTCCTCAAGTGCCATCTTGGCCGAGTTGACAATCTTGATGCCCTGACGGTAGCTGAAGCTGGTCTTTAGCGACCAGTCGTCGTATTGTAGGTTAAGGCCGAAACCGCCATTGAAGTGGGGGTTGGAGTTACCCAGATAGACAATGTCGAGCGAATTGATCTGTCCGTCGTTGTTCACGTCCTCGTAGATGGCGTCACCTCCCTGGAACTCGTAGGTTGACACACCGTCAACGAAGTTATAGACCTGACGGATGGGCAGCCCCTTGGAGTCCATCATCACCTTGCCCTCGTCGTCGATGGCGATGGGAGCCGTCTTGCCGGCAGCCAGGAACTGGTTGTTGATGTAGTCGCGCAGCTGTTCGCCATCCCAGTCGTTGCTCTCCTTCATGTTGGTCAGATACTCGTAGGAGTACTGGTAGACACCTTTGTAACGCAGACCGTAGATGGAACCCAGCGGGTTGCCTTTCTGGATGCGGTTCAGATACTGTCCGCGCTTGCTGCTGTCCCATTCGCCGTTGATGCTTTCGAGCACGCTCTCGTCCATGTCGACAATCTCGTTGAAGTTCTGGGAGATATTGAAGTTGGCGTTGACCGTGAACTTTCCAATCTTCACAATCTTGTTTGCCGAGAGGTTCAACTCCCAACCCTTATTGGTCATCTCTCCCACATTTGCCCATGAGAGGGTGCTGAAACCGGCTGTTGAGGGGATGCGCACACCGCCCATCAGCAGGTCTTTGGTGCGTTTGAAGTAGTAGTTGAAGTCACCGGTGATGCGGTCGTTAAGGAATCCGAAGTCACCACCTATATTATATTGGGTGGTGCGTTCCCACTTCAACTCATCCAGTCGCAGACCTTCGAGGTAGGTCACACTGTGCTTGTCGGAGATGCTGCCGTAGACGCCCGAGGTATTGTATTTTGCGTACTGCAAGTACTGTCCGTCGGGCTGTCGTCCCACGATACCCCATGAGGGACGGAAGGAGAGCATGGACAGCCATTTCTTCGACCATTGCATGAACGGCTCGTCGCTGATGTTCCAACGGGCTGAGATGCCGGGGAACCATCCCCACTTCTTCGAGTCGCCGAACTTGGTGGTACCGTCGGCACGCATGGAGAAGTCGAAGGCATACTTGGACTTGAAGGAGAAGTGGCCGGAATAGGTGAACGACATGGAGCGCCACTGTCCGTTGCTAGTGCTCATGCTCTCGATGGCCGTGTCAACGGTGGGCGATGTCGTTCCGTTAGGTGCGTTGCGGTTCACCACCGTCTGGCTGTTGTCGTTGCCGGAGGTCATCTCCCAGCGGGCCAGCATGGTTGTCATCAAGTCCTCATTCTTGAAGTGCGGGGTGAAGGTCATGGTGTGACGTGTGGTGAATGCCAGCGAGTTGTAGTCGTACACCTGCGAGCGGTTGTAGTTGCTGTCTTCCCATCCTCGTGTCGACAATGAGCCGGGCCAGTACTTAGGCTCGCTCTTCGAGAAGATGTCCATATACACCAGACCGGTGTAGTTGAGCTGCGTAGCATCGTTGTCCTTCGACAGCAGGTAGTACTGCAACTGGAACTCCGGGGAGATACGGTAGGTGTTCTCATCACGCCAAGCCTGATTGGCTATGGCGACGGGGTTGCCCAGGTCGCGGATGCCGCTCAGCTGCGGTGACGACGTGCCGGCCACCGATGAGCCTACGTCGTTGCTAGCACCTTGGGGCAGCATGATGTAGTACTCATTAGTGTTGTTGCCCAGTGCATCCTGCCGGTAGATCGACATATTGGGAGCCATCTTCTGTGCACGTCCCAGGATGTTGTCGTCGTAGTTGCGGTGGTTGGCGGTATAGGTCAGGGGGAAGGTGGTACGGAACGTGATGCGGTCGCTGACGAAATAGTCGAGTGCCAGCTTTGTGGTGAAGCGGTCCAGCGTCTGCTTGATGATGGTACCGTTCTGACGGTCGTAACCGGCTGAAACACGGAAGTTGGCCTTCTCGCCGCCACCGGTGATGGTCAGATAGTGATACTGGTTCCAGCCCACTTGCTGCACCTCGTTCACCCAGTCGGTGTTGTTGTTCCAGTTCTCGAACTCTGCCCACGAGCGGTTGTAGTTGATCTCATTGATGTTGGTCGTGGCCGTGGCGCTCTGCGCAGGGTTGTAGTACATCTCCTTCAGCATCATGGTGTAGTCGTCACCGTTCAGCAGGTTATAGCCCTTGGGCTGCCAGCTGGTCTGGATGCGCAGCGAGTAGTCCACCTTCGTGGCACCGCGAGCACCGCGCTTGGTGCGGATGCTGATGACACCATTGGCACCTCTCGAACCCCAGATGGCCGTGGCGGCAGCGTCTTTCAGCACCTGGATGTCCTCGATGTCCGATGGGTTCACTGAGAGCAGCGAGGCGTAAGTCTCTTCATTGGCATTCTGGAAGTCGAAATTGGCATCGGGATTGTCGAAGATGTTTCCATCGACGACAATCAGCGGCTCGGCCGAGCCGTTGATGCTGGTCACACCACGCAGGCGCATGGAGGTTCCGGCACCCAGGTTACCCGAGTTGGCCACGATGTCCAGACCGGCAATCTGTCCTTGCAGCGCCTCGTCGGCCGAAGTGAAGGCCAGACCTTCCACCTCGCTCATGTTGAACGTCTGGGCGGCCACCGACACCTCTCGTTCGGGGATGGCCAGACCGCCTTGGTTGAACTTGCGCTTGGCAGTGATGGTCACTTCCTTGATCTGGGTGGCATCCTGTAGCGTGATGTTGAACTTGGTGCGGTCGCCGATGGGCAGTACCTGGGTCTTGTAGCCCACGTATGAAATCTTCAGCTTGTTCTTCTTGTTCTTGATGGCCATCGAGAAGTTACCGTTCAGGTCGGTCTGTGCGTAGGAGATGTTACGGTTGTTCGCATCAATTTCCACTACGTTACACATCATCACCGGCCCCATGGCATCGTTGACGGTACCCGATATGCGGGTCTCCTGTGCCAAGGCGGCCAACGGGCAAATCAAAAGAAGCAGTGATAGTATCAGGAAATTCTTCAGTCTCATAATCTTAAGTCTTTAAAGTCATTGGTTCTTTAGTCTGCCTCGTACCTTTTATATAAATAGGACTCGAACTTTTGGCGGTATGCTGCCATCCGTTCCCTGGCTCCGGCTCCTGTCCATGCTCCGTCGTAGCGGTCTGAGTTGGCGTGTGTGTTCAGCGGAGTGCTGATCTGGTGCACCACGGCGAAGGACGATGTGGAGATAGCCTTGTTCTTGATGATATAGTCACGAGCCATCTTGTTGCTCAGCTTGCTGTTGTTGCCGGCATCGATGGTGATCTGTTGTCCGCGCTTGTCCTGCACGGTCAGCTTCCCCTCCGAACCGGAGATGGTCAGTTTCTCACGGATACCCAGCGTGTCGGAGCATGCTGTGGGATAGATGCCTCCTTCGATAATGTTGTCGGCATAGATGGAGTTGTCCTGGAAGTGATAGCGGATGAAGGCGTTGATTTCCTCTACCATGGCCAGGGCCTTGTCGCGGGCAGCCTGTACCTCGCGGCTCACTTCTCCGGCAGCTTTCTCGTTGTCGAGGCGCTCGTTATACTGGTCGTAGATGACCTTGATGTCGCTCCAGCGCGGCAGTCCCCGCTCGTATGCCAGTCGCATGGCGTCATTGTCGGGGACGTAGACCGTATAGTTGTAGGAGTTGAAATAGTTCACGTTGTCAGTCAGTCCGCCTTTGGCCACGAAGGGATGGTAGGCTTCCAGACGCCTCTTCTTCGTCACGGTGTTGATTTCCACCAGCTTGTCGCTGGCAAACTCCATGATGCTGTCCATGTCGAAGTCGGTACACAGCTCCAGGAACTCTGAGAAGTGCTCGTCGCTCTGCAGTACATCCAGCACCGAGCGGTGAGGAGCCTGTATGACGTGGTCAATGGCGTATGCCGTACCGTTGGCCTGGTTGTAGATCTGTGTGATTTGCGGGGTGGGCACGTCGCCGTCGATCTGTGAGCCGCTTCTCACTTTTTCTCCCTCGAAGAGGATCTCGCCGCCGTGCTTTGTCTTGTAGTATTTGTTGACGCCCAGCTTCTCGCCGTCGCCCAGCACGATGGTATGGTAGTTCAGGATGTCGATAAGCTGTGAGCGGAAGTCGCTGGTGGTGACGCGTCCGAGTGAGTCGCCGATTTCTCCGGTGGCCCTGTCATACTTCCATGCCGAGCAGAACACGTAGGGCGAACGGTTGTCGTAGTAGAACTTCAGTGCTCTCGGCTGGTTCTCGTTCAGGTAGACGGGGTCGATATAGTAGCGTCCGAAGGCATCGTCGGTAGGGATGAAGAACGCGTAGTTGGCGCTCATGGCCAACAGGTAGGCGTAGTAGTTCAGGTTCAGTGCCAGAGTAGCGCGTACTTTTCCGTCGTTCACGGCCTCATTCATGATGCGCATGTTGCTGCTCAGCGTCACGGGTGCCGAGACGGCGATCAGTGAGGGCGGTGCGAAAACGGTGTTGAGCATGTAGGCCACGCCATTGTTGGCAATCTTCACGTCGTAGGTGCCGTCGCTGTTCTTGTTCAGCACGTCGAGCGACAGTCCCATCGGGTCGTTGGCTTCGTCCATCACGCGGCCGAACTTGCTGGGCACCGTACCCACAAACGAGCTTTTCATCAGGTTGCCCAGCAGCTGCTGCACGTTCTGCAGGGGGATGGAGTCGATGTTCTCAGCCAGGTTCTCCAGCGTGTTGGGCTTTTTGCCGAAGGCGTTGATGAGGAACTCACCGCCGCCGCCAGGCAGGAAGAACTGCCTCATGGCCTCGTCGGTAGGCACGAACATGGCAGCGATGTCCTTGCTGGTGTTCTCGCCCATGGCACCGTTGTCATAGTTGTTCCACCCTGGATCGTATGGCAGCAGATACTGTACGTTGTTGCCGTTGGGGTCGGTCTTCAGCGTTTTTTCTGAATTACGCTCAGTGGAGTGTGAACGACTGCTCATGTAGCGCTTCTCGAAGATGGAGTCTATCTCCGGCAGGTTGTTCTGTACGGCGTAGTTGTTGTAGTTGAGCGTCGTCGCACCGTCGTAATAGGGTGCCGAGAAGCGGTCGAGCATCCTGCTGAAGATGTCGCTCTCGCCGCTGTTGCGGATAACTTCGGCCAGGTTGCCCGGTGGTATCAGCACGTCCTGCATCTGGTGGATATAGCCGTTCTTGCAGGTCACGTCGGCATGTATAATCTTGTTGCGGAAGATGTAGGCCGACTTCTCGCTTTCATCGTAGGGCGTGCCCGTCACCACCTCGAAGTCGCTCAGGTCCCCGCGCGTGGTGATGTTGTTGGTGGTCATCTGTTCCTCGGTGAAGTGCACCATCATGGGTCGGGTGGCATCCATCACGATGTAGAGGCCCTTGTCATAGTACTTCTCCCAATAACTGTTGTTCGCAGGCATGTCTGCTCGCCCGCGCAGATGGGTAATTGTGTCGATGACGTTGGCACCCGTCGTGTGCTTCAGGGCCTGGCCCTGTTCCACCGATGTCGAAGTCTCGCTGATGTTTGACAGCATTTCCACCAGAATGGCATTGTCGAGCATCGACGCATAGAGCAGCTGCTTTTTCATGGATTCGGTGAGGTCTTCATAGCGCTTCACACCCCAGGCGTTGTTGGCGTAGAAGCGGTCGAAGGCTTCATCGTTAGCAGGGAACACGGTCTTTGAGCCTGTCTTTGCCAGTGTCTCAGCATAGCCCAGGTCGTCAATAAGACGCAAATAGTTGCTGAACGTACCCGTCAGGACGTTGCCCGACGAGCTCGTCAAGTTCTCAGGATGCTTCATGGCCTCATAGATGCTGCCTCCCAGCCACGACGGGTAGTTGTCGGGGTCGTCGAGGTCATAGTCATCCGTGCAGGCTGTGAAAGCTCCACATACCATAGCCAAAGACATGCCCCAGAAGGCTTTCCTGGCTATTACTGCAATGCGGTTGTTCATATTACTGTTGTTATTTTAGGTTTTCTTTGGTTAGTAAATCCAAAAATCGCAGCAAAATTACGAAATAAAAATGAAATACGTGCAAAAAAAAGCAAAAAAGTGACCCTTCTATATCTTTTGGCTATTTTTTTTGCCACAAATTGTATTCTTGATAAAAAAATTCGTATCTTTGCAGCAGAAAAGAGAAAACACAAATTGTGGAATCGAAGAAAATAGAGCTTCTCAACCAGATAGACTTTCCTGCCGACCTGCGTCGGTTGTCGGTTAGTCAGTTGCCTCAGTTGTGTGCTGAGCTTAGGCAGACCATTGTCCAGGAATTGTCGGTCAATCCGGGGCATCTGGCATCGAGTTTGGGAGTGGTGGAGCTGACGGTGGCCCTGCACTATGTCTTTGACACGCCCGAGGACCGCATTATTTGGGATGTGGGGCATCAGGCATACGGTCATAAGATGCTGACGGGGCGGCGAAAGCTGTTCTCTACCAATCGCAAGTTGCATGGCTTGCGTCCTTTCCCTTCTCCGGAGGAGAGTCCCTACGATGCCTTCATCTGTGGCCATGCCTCTAATTCCATTTCTGCCGCTTTGGGCATGGCGGTGGCTTCTGGCGGCAGCCGCAAGGTGGTGGCCGTCATTGGCGACGGAGCCTTGAGCGGCGGCCTTGCCTTTGAAGGCTTGAATAATGTGTCGTCCAGTCCTAATGACTTGCTCATTGTGCTGAACGACAACGACATGTCGATCGACCGCTCCGTGGGAGGCATGAAGCAGTACCTACTGGGACTCAGCACCAACGAGACCTATAACAAGATGCGTTTCAAGGTCTCGCGCTGCCTGCAGCACTACGGCTTGCTGAAGGACGACCGTCGCAAGGGTCTCATCCGTCTGGGAAACGCGCTGAAGAGTGCCATCTCGCACCAGCAGAACATCTTCGATGGAATGAATATCCGCTATTTCGGACCTTTCAATGGGCATGATGTGGTGGAGCTGGTGCGTATCCTGCGCCAGTTGAAGGAGATGAGAGGCCCCAAGCTGCTTCATCTGCATACGAAGAAAGGCCATGGCTTCGGCCCTGCCGAGCATTACACGCCGATATGGCATGCCCCTGGAAAATTTGATGTTGAAACGGGTGAGATAAAAGAGAGCAACAAGCAGAACCAGTCGGAGAAATACCAGGATGTGTTTGGCAAGACGCTGTTGGAGCTGGCCCGTCAGAACCCCAGGATTGTGGGCGTGACACCCGCCATGCCGACGGGCTGTTCTATGAATATCATGATGGAGGCGCTGCCCGACCGCACCTTCGACGTGGGCATTGCCGAGGGCCATTCCGTTACCTTCTCTGCCGGCATGGCCAAGGAGGGACTCGTTCCTTTCTGTAATATCTACAGCGCTTTCTCGCAGCGTGCCTACGACAATATTATCCACGATGTTGCTATCCTGCGGCTCAATGTTGTGCTCTGCCTCGACAGGGCCGGACTGGTGGGTCCTGACGGTCCCACGCACCATGGAGCCTTCGATATGGCCTTCCTGCGTCCCATCCCCGGGCTTACCATCTGTTCGCCGATGGACGAGCATGAGCTGCGTCGGCTGATGTTCACCGCCCAGCAGCCCGACATGGGACCGTTTGTCATCCGTTATCCGCGAGGTCGCGGCGTGCTCTCCGACTGGCATTGTCCTCTTGAGCCGGTGAAGGTGGGCACGGGTCGCCGTCTGCGGGAGGGCACTGACGTGGCAGTCCTCACTATTGGCCCTCTGGGCAATGATGTGGAAGCTTTGTTGAGTGTTGAGAGTTTAGAGTTGAGAGACTTTAGTTCAGACGCAAAGAAAAGTCCCTCAACAGGCAACCATAGTCTCTCAACTCTCAACGCTCAACGCTCAACTCTCAACGCTCAACTCTCAACTCTCAACTCTCAACGCTCAACTCTCAACGCTCAACTCTCAACTCTCAACGCTCAACTCTCAACAGTCTCAGTAGCCCACTACGACATGCGCTTCCTGAAGCCGCTCGACGAGGACATCCTGCATGAGGTGGGCCGCCGCTTCCATCATGTCATCACGGTGGAGGACGGTGTGCGCAGCGGCGGCCTGGGCAGTGCTGTGCTGGAGTGGATGGCCGACCACGGCTACCAGCCCGAAATCGTTCGCATGGGCCTTCCCGACAACTTCGTGGAGCATGGCGAGGTGAACGAGCTTCGCCAGATCGTAGGACTCGACCCCGAGTCTATCAGGAAAACTATATTGGCCCATGCCGGGGCAGAAAGGGGGAAGACATGAAAATCGTCATTGGCGGTGCGGGAGCCGTAGGAACACACCTCTCGAAGCTTCTCTCTACTGAGAACCACGACTGTGTGCTCATCGACAATGACGAAGAGCATCTGGAGGGCGTTGACGCCAATTATGACCTGATGGTTCTCTGCGCGTCGCCCACGAGCATCAAGACACTGCAGGATGCCGGCGTAGCCGATGCCGACCTCTTCGTGGGGGTCACGCCCTACGAGAGCCGTAATATCACCGCCTGTATGCTGGCCCATGCCCTGGGCGCAAAGAAGACCGTGGCGCGCATCGACAAATATGAATATCTGCTCCCCGAGAACCTGGAGTATTTCAAGCAGGTGGGCGTCGACTCGCTGGTCTATCCCGAGGTGCTGGCCGCCAGCGACATCATCAGCGGCCTGAAGCTCTCTTGGGTTCGCCAGCGGTTGGATGTTCACGATGGGGCGCTGGTGCTCCTTGGCGTGAAGCTGCGTGATACCTGTCAGATTCTTGGCCAGCCCATCAAGGACCTGTGCGGACCTGATGACCCCTTTCATATCGTGGCCCTAAAGCGTGGCAACGAGACCATCATCCCTGGTGGCATGGACATGCTGCAAAGTGGCGACCTGGCCTATTTCATGACCACCCAGGAGTATATCCCCCATATCAAGCGCATCGTCGGCAAGGAGAAGTATGAGGATGTTCACCGCGTCATCATCATGGGAGGCGGAAAGACAGCCGTCCGTGCTGCGTTGACCCTGCCCGACAATATGCACGCCAAGATCATCGAGAGCAGCTTCGAGCGCTGTGAGCAGTTGAATCAGCTCATCGACCGCAGCAATGTGATGGTCATTCATGGCGACGGCCGCGACTTGGGGCTGCTGCGCGAGGAGGGCATCAGGAACACGCAGGCTTTCGTGTCGCTCACCGGCAATGCCGAGACCAATATCCTGGCCTGTCTCACCGCCAAGAAGCTGGGGGTGCGCAAGACGATAGCCATGGTCGAGAACTTGGACTATGTCAGCATGGCCGAGGGTCTCGACATCGGCACCATCATCAATAAGAAGACGGTGGCGGCCAGTCATATCTTCCAGATGATGATGAAAGCCGACGTGCGTAACCTGCGCACGCTGATGCTTGCCGACAGCGAGGTGGCCGAGTTCATGGCTGCCGAGGGCTCGCGGGTCACCAAGAGTCCCGTGAAATCCCTGGGGCTTCCCCGGGGGGTCGCCATTGGTGGCCTGGTGCGCGGCAAGCAGGGCATCCTGGTCAACGGTAACACGCAGATTGAAGTCGGCGACTCTGTCTTCGTGTTCTGTCACCGTCACATGCTGGACAAAGTGGAGAAGTATTTCAAGAAGGGATTGCTGTCCTGGTAGGCCTGTTATTTCCGACAAAGACATGATTAACTGGAAGCTGATAGCCAAGATTCTGGGTTCGCTGCTCTTTATTGAGGCGTTCTTCATGGCGCTTTGCCTCATCATGACGG
>Ga0310690_10006119_pt1 | contig 15968 bp, 22 predicted proteins | sample AusTroGonzalo_MG_2_FD_207661 | JGI IMG/M metagenome (GOLD analysis project Ga0310690, IMG submission 207661) | Bovine rumen microbial communities from tropical cattle in Woodstock, Queensland, Australia - Gonzalo_04 (v2) (version 2) | ecosystem: Host-associated > Mammals > Digestive system >... | reverse complement strand
GTAGTTAATTTCTGGAAATTTGATTACAAGATGTTTTTTTATGCTATTGTTTTTATACGCTTGTTGCGTAGTAGGTGATATATTCATGATTTCAATACTCTATGAATGTAAATGTTAATGCTTCAAAATTTTTATCCATCTGTCGTATCTGCGTAGCAAAACTCGGGTCCAAATACATATGATGTCCGCCACTCATTGTGAAATATTCTGTATCAAAATATTCACAAGTAGCATCACGCTCACGAGGATTTGTATAGTTAGAAGTAAGACCATCAACTATATCATTTACTTCTTCCCATTTTAATCCTGCACGAGTTGTGATGTCCACTTGTGTCTTCGTATGTGCCAGCGCATTTCTTTGAGTAACACCAAATTGGTCTGTATAAGGGTCTAAATCTTGTCGCTGATTAGGAGTACATTTATATCCCCCTTCAGCAATGTAAGTATCTGGAAATATATAATTTCCGAACTTAAAACAATAACTGTTCATCTTTACGCTCCTTGAAATGCAGGTTTTCCGCCGTGCTGATTACTATATTGCGTAGCCTGTTTCTGTACTACTCTGAAAACCTCTCTACCATCAATATTTATAACAATATCTCCGCCGCCTGTATTATTTATACCCGATTGCTGTAATGCTTCTACCATCGCTTGTTTCATAGTGGAAAGAGGCGATATAACTTCTGTCTCGCTATTATTATCTCCGACTGTAAATACTCTATTTGACATTTGCGGGGGTATAACTGCGCCTGTTGCGGCTCCAGGAGCCTTGAATTTAGATGCAAGTCCTGAAAGCACTCCACTTACTCCTCCACTACCAAGCTCTGATAATTTTTGTTTTGCGGTATTCACTGCATTGATAATACTTGAAATCATTGATTTAATTGTATTGACAATGGGTCTTACTATGTTTAATATATTTTGCCATGCTCTCGTCATTGTATTTTGAACAATAGACATTATACGCTGAATAGTAGATTTAATTATATTAAAATCTGTTATAATCCAATCTTTGAAATCATTGACAATACTTCCTGCGGCATCCCATGCTGTTGCCCAGTCTCCACTCAATATTGCAGAAATAAATCTAATGAAATCAGATAAGAGTTGAATCATATGTTGAATATTGCTTCCAATTAACTGGAATATATTAACCATTCTTGCAATGGCAATTTTGATTAACCCTCCTACGACTGTCCATACCAATCTAAACATCGCTATCACTTGCGGTAAAAGTTTAAGCAATAATTCTATTCTGGGTTTAATGACTGCATCGAATAACACACTCAATAAATCTATCAGCGGACCTAATGTATCAAAAATAGTTTTGAATATAGGAGTAATAATTTCTGATAATTCTTGGAAATCTACTCCCAATTCATCAAGGAACGGTTTTATATCATTATTGAATATATCAATCAACCCTCCTATGAAATTAGATATCTCTTCGGCAACTTTATCGAATAAAGGCTTAATATGTTCATCATAGAATTGCTGGGCATACTCAAATATCTGGTCCAAGAATCCTTGAACTGATTCAAGTATTCCTGCGCCAAATCCTAATATATTATCTATGGCTTGTGATATCTTTTCTTCATTCTCTCTTATCCATAAAGTGATGATATTTGAAATATCACGGAACAGTTTAGCGGCAAGTAATAATAAATTACTCCATATTTCATACGCAACAGACATTATGCCAGCAACAAGTCTTTGCCCATTTTCTTTTGCGAATGTATCAATTATTCTACTTAATGATACAAAGGTTTCTCCCCATATTTCATTGATTTCTGTTCCTACATTAAAGATATCCACAAGCCATTGCTTGATATCTTCTTTCTTGCTCTCAAGAAATTTTTCAAACCCTCCAATAAACATCTGCGCAAGTGTTAAACCTAAATTTACAAATAATCCTGCAAGTGCGCCCAACATATACATAAAAGATTGTGCCCATTTATCCATTGCTTCCATCACTTCAGGGTCCGTAAAAATTTCTTTTAATAAGTCCCATATATTTTTCAGGGACTGTATAATGCCCGCAAGTTTTTGTTTCCAATTTCCAAGAGCATCGAAGAAACCTTTCAGAAACGCATCTTTTAATTTGGAAAGATAGTCAAGTAGTGCTTGAATTGCTGACTTGAGTTTATCAATCCAATCTTTCAATTTCTTTATTAAATCAAGAATCTTATTGTCAATGGGAACTTCTTCAAATAAAGGTCCTGTTCCTCCGGATTCATCTTCTGTTTGTTTAGAAGTGAGAACATTTAATTTATCAAGTTTGCTTAAACTCTTCTCACGTTCTTTATTTTGCTTTTTGAGTTCATCAGTTTCTTTCTTTAAGGCTTTATAGTAAGTTGTTCTGCCCATTAAAGCGGCAATAAACTGTGCCACCAAATCGACTGCTTTTGTGAGCCATTCAACAAATTTTTGAATATATGGAATAACCGTTTGTATTAAAGGCAGGAAGGCACCCACAAACGCATTTTTCAAAGTTGCCAGTTTCGCTTTGAGTTCATCTATTTGGTCATTGAGTTTAGTAAACTGTTTACTTTCGTAAACTTGAGACATTCCTTCTTTGAGAATACTTCTCATTTTATTTATAAGAACAAAGACAGAACTAATTCCAAGAGCCCATCTTAAAATATTTCTCAAAGCATTTTTAGAGGCTTTACTTACATTCTTCATGCCTGCTTGCAGTTTAAGAGTTGCCGCGGTTGCAATACCCATATTTTTGGCAATGCTTTTAATGCGTTCATTTGTTTTATGGGATTCATTTGTTATCTGGCGGTGCTTGATGAGTTGAACATTCAATTTAGAATTAACATCTGCTAATTGCTGTTTTGTTTTTACATATTCTTCAGAATCTTTACCAAATTTGAATGCCGCACCTGTATCTACAAGATGTTGCATTTCATTTTCAGTCTCACGAATTATACTGCCAAGTTCCTCTATCTTAATTTCTACTTGCTCCCACTTATTAACATCAGGGGCAAGTTTATCCATTTCTTTTTCAATCGCAGGTAATTCTTGACGAACTTCTTCAAGCCGCCTCTTTATATTGCCAGTATCTTCTACAGATAAATCTTTTCCTTTATACTGCATCGTTTCCAATGCTTTTTCTGCTTCTTGTATATAAATTCTATATTCATCTGCTTTTTGACCTAACTCTTCAAATCTTGCCTTTGTTTCTAATAATTTTTCATTATTACTTACTAATTTATCAAATTCAGAGGCGGTTTTATCAAGAGTAGTTTGTAATTTAGAATAGTCTTCTGTGGGAGTTTTTATGCTTTCAAGTTCTGCTAACTTTCTTTCTAATTTTTCGGCAGTATTAACACTATTTCTCATTTGATTATCCAAATTAAGAATAGCGGTATCTACTGTTCCTCTATCTTCTTCAAAAATTTTGCGAACTTCATCTTTTAAGTGCTTCGCATCTTTTTCTGCTTCTTCTGTATTAAAACCAAGATTGATTATGAATCCTTCATCAGCCATTCATTTATCCTTTACCACTATTCCACAAACTTCTCGCATAAGCGTCTGCCTGTTGTTGTTCTACTGACCGAACATCGAATGTGAAATATTGTGGATTTTCATACCTGAACTTTTTGTCTTCTTTATCAAGTGCTTTCCCTGTTGCCATCTTATAACGAATAGAAACCACCGTAGACAATGCGCAATCGCCTATTGCCATATAATAGGCTAAAAATGTCCACCAGTGAACATATTCTTCGGCACGAATTTCTTTTCCAGCAACTTGGTTTATCGCTGAACTAATCAACAAAGAATCTCCATTCCAATCAATTAACCTATAATTTTTTGGATTAACATTCTCCGCTTTAGGCATATCACCATCAAAGAAATTAAACATCTTCTCTATGGCTTCTTCCACGTCTGGAAACTTGTCAAAATCTTCTATGCCGTTAATATCTTCATAGAAGATTATAAGACAAGCGTATGCCTTTTCCATATCATTTAATTCTATGTCATTTAATACATTAAAACAGTCCAACACCATTCGATAATCACCTTTTGCACGAATAGCGAAGGACTGTTCCTGTATCATAATGGAAATAGGTAATTCATACATAACTTATTTTTTAGATGTCTTACCTTTCGTGCTGGGAGCAGGTATGTTCTTCTTGGATACTCTTGTATATTTATTTGTATGCTTTTCAATCCGAGACTTCATCTTTTTGTATTCAGATTGTATATTCTTCTCATACAATCCAAGAAGCACTTCAAGTATATGCTCAAACCTTAATACTCCATTTTTTGAATCATACATTGTGCCATCAGAGGCGCATATTTCGCTGACATTAGAATCAAAGATATAATCTATTTGCTCCCTCATAGCCTTGTCTATGTCCGCCATCTTTTCTGACATTTTATCGTCATCGTCCGGAATCTGCAGTATTTCTTTCACTTCTTCCTGCAACTTTGTATAACCTTTTTCAAAACGGTCCAGTATTCCTAAATCTGAAATATTGAGTTTCAAGATTTTATCATTGTTTCCGTTTATACGAAAACTGGTTTTCTCCGGTATATCAAGACTAATATCAACTACTTTTTCGTCTGTTAGCATATACTATCTCCTTATACGGTCACATCTGCTGTGAATGTGAAATCGTCGCTCAACTTATTTACATATCCATTGGTAGACTTATTACTGAAATGCACAGTAATCGGGAAATTCACATTAACATCTCCACCAAGTGAATCATAAGTGATTGTGCATTCTGTTTGCTTCTGTGTCCTATATACCTTATGTCCTTCAACTGTGGTAGTGAGATACGATGTGATAAGATATACAGTAAACTGATTCAGTTCTGAAAGAGCGTTGCGAAGCATGATGTCATGAAGTTTTGCTCCAAGTTTTGAACCACCAAGTACAAGATACGGGTCAAATTGCTGTTCAGGTTGTACTTTATTCAAGTCGGTGTAGTTATTTCCTCTGATGTCTGTGGTAGTTTGAATATCCGGGTTAAACTCCACACTTGAATCCTCTGTTCTTGTTCCAAGAATTTCACGCTCTTGGGTTGCGGTTGTACCTACTCCCTCTGTCCATTCAACAACGGTTAACAGGGTTTTTCTTTCGGCACGCTGTCCAGCGTTCAAATCAAATTGGTCTACAGCCATTGCTTTTTCCTCCTATTTCCAAATTCGTTTGCTTGTATCTATATAATCAACCTGTATTGATATACTATACTTTGCCAGTGCAGGTGATACATTTGTATCTACTCCGTTAAGATTAGGATTCTCGGTTAATACTTGCATATCATCTATTATGCAGTCTTCACCGAAATCTGGAAAATTTCTTGCGTCTTTTTGCGTTTCCACCCAATCTATCAGGTCCTGTACTTCTGCCATGTCTTCAACATTTTCATCAACATAGCCTGTTTCTTTTACGATTGCGTTATATGCTACTGATTTGAAATCTATTAACGATATTGTATATCGTTTAAGCACATCGCCGTTGATAAAATTCTTATTCAGAATTTTTTCATTGGACTGTGTTATGATTTGTTTATTATCTTCCTTGCCATGAATAAAATTAAAAAATAAAGGATTGCTCTCTATTTGCGGACATTGACATATGAAATTTATAATTGCTTGATTCTTATCCATATATCTTCTTCATCTTTTCAAGTAAAATCTGTTTCACTTGTTCCTTAAATTCGTCTCCCTTATCTCTCATCATTGCCTTATCCCATTCAGCACTTGCAAGCGGGTGATAATCTTTTGTGTGGTTAAACCCTACTCCGTGATATTGATAACGGGCATATGGTTGTGTGTATTTTACTCCTATCGGGCTAATTTCAATCGTTTGTGAAAGAGGTCCCTCCAAGAATGGTACATACGGGTCCATATATCTTGCAAATTCATTATTGATTTGTAACATCGTTTTATTATCTAAAAGGGAGTCAAGTTTTTCATTCAACGCTTTATCATTGAATTTGATTTTAGTATAATGAATCTCTCCACTCATTTTCCTCTTACATAATAATGTTCGTTGTTTCTACCAACTCCCACATTCAATGCTACATCATCTATCTGAATACAACCTCTTAAATCCTTATACTTATTCATTAGGTCGGAAGACCTTTTTCCCTTCGTGTACTCATCAATCTCGTCCGTGACTATTCCTCGTACTATAATATCCGAAGGAGCAAGTGTAAAATACTCGCTCATTTCATCGTTAGGCAAATCTACCCATTCATACTTCTCCAGGAATAAGGGATTTTTCGGTATTCTGCAAATAACGCCTTCTGTGTCAAGTGTCACATCGTTAACAGTAACCTTTGACCCTGACGCTTTCCAAAAACAGTTTTCAAGCGTTGTTCTAAACCATGTTACAATTTGAGTCTGTGGGTCTTCGTATTTGTTGTAAACTGTTAATGATGTGTCCCACCATACCGGATAATTACTCATATTATTCACCTGGATATAACCCACGGTAAAGTAATTTCCGTCCCAGTGAGTTCGTCACGCCATTCAAATATCTCTTTATGGAATTACCCATTTCGTCCTTTGCAAGTGTGACAAGTTCTGAAGCGGCTATTACATTATAACTGATTGACACTCCGTCATTAGATTGTGAGGTAACTACTTTACCACTGCCATCCTGGCTGTTTTCTGTACTACCTACACCCATAGCCTGTGCATTCAAATCAAGTATGAAAATCAAGTGGTAAACACATTTCTTGACGGCTTCCGGATACGATTCTTCTCCGTGGAGTCTGTTGAATGTATACCAATCAATCATCGTCTCCGCTTCAAATTCATAATCATTAAAGGTGGTTTCGCTCAATGTTCCGCCCATAGTCTGATATTCTGCATATGTGAGATACATTAAACTACACCACCTTTCAATAATTATTCTACATTCTTCTTGGCTGTTCTTCTGGGTGTCGTTGTCTTAACAGCACCTTCAGCCTTCAAAGTCTTTATTTCTTCTTTCAGCTTCTGTATCTCGGCCTCATGGTCCATAAAAGCTTTCTGAAGTGTGGGAATATCGGTGGGCATCGCCCTTTTTTCTATCTTACCGTCTGCGCCATAAACATCGTATCCCATCTCATAATACTTTTTCACTTCGCTGGGGTCTACTCTGAATACGACATTCCCATTTTTTACCTTGACTTTGTTTGATTGCATAATATCTTCTCCTTATATTAGGTCGTTGCATGCTCCGTGATATTGAACTGGATTGCATCTGACTTCTTATTGAGAATAAATACATCCTCGAAGGACTCTTCGTAGTAAATATACTTTCCTTCAGACCCTGCACTGGGTGCATCAAGTCTTGAGAATGTATACGATACAGGAGTGATGACTGCCAGCGGATGAACGAGGAACATATTTACTTGGTCCGCATCATCTTCCGGAGCATATCCTTCAGAGAAGTCGTATGCTGTCTTCATCAGTGTGCTGGGAACAGGGACTATCGTGACTTGGTCAAGCCTGTTCACACGCCTGTCAATTGCATTCGGTCCAGAAGTGATATCCATTGAACGACTAATCTTCTCTGCTTCCTTGAGAACATAGTTGATCTCATTGGTAACATACAGAATACGACCGTTTGCAGGAACCCTTGCATTATCCATAGCAAGCATCAGCTTATCGAATACTCCAAGAATGTTGCTGGTCGTAAGAACTGTCTTATCCGCAACATGGTTTGAAGGCTGTTCCGGTCCCTTTACCTTTGTCCACTTATCGTAAATCGTTGAAATCGTATAAGCGTCCATTTCAGGGAACTTATGCTCCTCGTTGAAGACCTGTGTAATGTTTGCAATAGTTGCAACCATGTTTGTTTGGTCGATGTCCATGGGGTGAACAATCGTTGACCATTTTCTTTCGTTTTTAAGTTCCTTGCTCTCCCATGCGTTTGCATAGTTTCTTTGAGCCATTGCAATCGTATCACGATTTGCATTAACACGACCTGTGGTTGAAATGCTGGGAATCTCAATCGTCTTTGCGTTTACCCAACGATACCTTCCATTATTAGGTGTGCTGTAAAGTGCTCCGAAGTTAAGTACATAAGGCCACATCTGCGAAAGTGCCCTGCTATATTCGGTAGCATAGTTCAGTGCGGCTTGTGAAGTGCCGCCATTATTTGCGGGTGCTCCCATTTTAGTTTCCTCCTATTTTTGATATATTACTTATCCGGAATTGCTCTAACAGGAGTGAAGTGAAATGCCTCTGAAAATCCTCCAGTCGGGTCCGGATTAGAATCGTATGTGCCTTGGGTGGAGTCCACGAACATTGGTAAGGATTCTTCTTCATAGTCCAGGTCGTAATCTTCTTCGCTTATAAACGCATCTGCGTTTTCTTTGCTATAATCTTCGTCGAAATCTGCAAGTCCTTTCAACTCTCCGTTCTTGTCGAGTTTAATATACTCGGACCGTTGCATACTTGAGATATAATCTCTTCTTGCCGCCGCACTGCTGAATTGCTTCGTGCCTGCGTATTCCCTTATAGCAAATTCTCTTGCTTGATTCGTGAGTTGGTCCTGTAATGCCTTGGTGTCTTCATTGTACTTATTTTGCCATGTAGACAAATCATTTGACAATGTAGCCAACTTTTCAGCATCCGTCCCAGCTTCTGCCAACTTTGCTTGCAAGTCTGTTAAATCCGTGTCACGGGATTTAATAGTGTCATTCAAGCCTGCAATTTGTGTATCCCGCGCTTTGAGTTCGTCCTCATGTTTACGCTTTGACACATAATTACCTTCATTGAGGTCTGCGAACTTCACATTATTGGCTTTTACTGCCTCCTCAATGGCTTCTACTGTCAGCGTTCCGTCTTCGGCCTGTGCCTCTTCCAAAATCTCTTTCAGTGTCATGTTCAATTTTCTCCTTTACATTCTTTATCGCTGTTATTTGTAATTGCGGATTACAGTTTCCGCTGAATGTGCGTTCTTTATATCCCTTTACGCTGGGGTTTTATGATAAAAGTCTTTGTTGACCGTTTATCCTGTGCTTGATTCTAAATCTTCTAATCGGTGATTGATAACTTTTATTTGTTCCTCAACCACTGGCATTCTTGAGGCAAAATTATTATGCTTTTTAACTTCTTCGGTAAGAATTTCTATTTTAGTATCTGTAACTGCTTGCGATGTTGATAATTTATTTTCGATTGATTGACTGGTTCTCATATTTGTTATGATTACACCAATCAATGACAATCCTGCTGTTACAAATGCCGCCACAATTCCTTCCATACCTGCCTCTCTTTCTTGTCCATCCAAAAAGAGAATACGCCAGCGGGGTCCGGACCGTTGACATATTCTCTTTTACAGAAAGGATACTTCTTTCGTAATATATTATAGTATATTTTCAAAAAATGTAAACTGGTTTTTATCAATTTTATTTTTTAATTCTTCTGTATCCTGAAACAGTTGCCTTTTTCATTTTTGGACTTAATCCACAGGCTTTTGAAAACGCTTTATATTCTTTGGTATATCTATCTATTTTGCCCTGATATTTCATAGCCAGTTCCATGTCACCTTCTTCCTTCGCCGCTATTTGTCCATCTTTATTCTGCCTTATCAGAGTTTCTAACTGGCGTTGCTTTTGTGTGCATTCATACATAGTAAGATGCTTACCATTTGGAAGCGTATACCCTTTAGCATTGTCCTGTTTCATTTTTTCAAGTTCTGCCAAAGAATAAATTGGTTTAGATACACCTATAATTATCGAGTATGTAAAGTGTCGACAATTTAATGTTCCTATTGCTCTTTCTATTGGAGCAAACTTATTACCAATAGCGTCCTCAAACGCCTGTTTTGTCTGGAGTTTCTCATATTCTTCATTCGTAAACTGGTGACCTTGAACAGGTTCATGGTCTGGAGCGGAATTCGCATGAACAGTAATTTCTTTACCGTCTGCTTCAAATTGTTTACCTACTTCATCCTGTACTCCCTGATTAACGGCTCTTATACCGTCTAAAATATTTCTTCTTACCGCAGTATCAAGTCTTTGAGTATACCCACTATCCCAGTACATCTTGCGAACCCCGCTATCCACAAGTTGCTTCATCGTTTTCCGCATAGCAGTATTATAATCTATTATGCCCTGTGAACTTGCCTGCACTGCCTCGTCTATTACTGACATATAGGTATCTTTGACTGACTGGAATTTCAATTTATTAGGATGCTTCAAATCCCGTATTAAAAATCCTATTGCCTGTGATTTTGATAAATTGATAAACTCCTTCGCCGTAGCACTTGCTATTGAATTAACAATATTTTGAAGGGCTTTATTTTCTGCAAACGGAATAAATGGTTTATTTCTATAATCAAAATATGGCTTTGTGTCTACATAAGCATCTAATGCAATATCCTTTATTAGTTTCTTTATGTCTTTTTCATTTAAGCCTGTCTGTTCTGCTAAAAACTTATTTATTTCTTTTACATCACTTCCAGTTTTTAACAGTCGTTCCAGTTTGTAAACGTCGGAAGGAAGCATGTGACCAATTTCATTTATCCGTGCCGCTATCTTTTTCAGGACATAAAGATTGATACTCTCCTGTCTTTCCAGTATCGGCGCTATTAAATTTTCTATTGTATCTTCGCTCAACATCTACTGCACCACACTCATAAGGGGTTAATTCACAGTCCTTCCGCCATCCACATATTACACACGGTGATTTCATTAGTCTTTCTTCTTTTCGAATTGTTCTTTCTTGGAAGCCTTGAAATTATCCAGGTTTTGTTGACCCATCATATCCTGTTCCATAGATTCCATTCCTTCTTCATTTATCTGTTGAAGGGCTTCCCGTGCCTGACGTTCTGTTTCACCGAAATACCACATTCTATTTTCAAGTTTAGAAGCAAGTCCGTTCTGCTGGAGTGTAATCCTCTTACCAAGTTCTGTATCAATATCAACTATAATACTATCGTCCCATTCAAATGAAGTATCATATTCTCCTTCGGGAGTTATCTTATACAAAGTAGCATATACATTCATGACATATATTGTATCCTTCAGGGCGTCTTCTATTGCCTGCTGGATATCTGCGTTTGTTTGATAGGAACGCTGTTTAAGTATTTTGAGTTCTGTTGCTGTTCTTGCCTCTGCCGCTACATCTGACAAAGTTCCTCTGCTTATTCCCACCGTATCCTCAATTCTCATAAGTATTGAATTGAGTCCTTGTATAAATGATGTATCCCTTAATGCAGGGCTCCAAGGTTCAAATGTATCACTTTCACCCAGGTCAACTTTTCTATAAAGCCTCTGTTGCATGCTTCCCAGTTTAGAACCTGTATAAGCTCTTCCTTCTCTGTCCTTACCAGTTTCCATGAATTGTAAAGCGTCACGGTCGATATCTATTGCCATCTCGCCCGCTTCGTACTCCCATAACAGTCTGCTATATTGCATGTCTGCGTCTTTTATAAGGGATACTGCCCTACTGAAGCCACTAACTCCCAGCGGACTTGAAGGGTCAACTGTATTTGCTTCAGGCATTTTGAAATAAGCGAATAACGGCTTATCTACATTTTCTATGGTAACTGTTTCTTTCATGTCCTTCCATTCGGGAACTTCAGATAAAGGTATTTCTTTTCCTAAATCCACTCCGGACATATCTCCCTGCTGATTTGTATTCGTAGTAGACTTAAACGCCTTATTTTGGATGGTAACTTTATTATTCTGCCACTTATGATACTCCAGTCGCCTATATACGAAATCCTTATCTGTTTTTGTTTGTATAAAAGCGGCTTCTGTTATATTACCGGAGGCATCAAATGCAAGTGGATAAAAAGCGTCAGCCTGTATAAAGTCAAATTCCATTTCAGCAACTGGTTTTTCCTTGTTCCCTTTTTCCACTCCTTTATTCACCACAACATAAGGCTTTATCACCAGTCCTCCCTTTGCGATGCCGTATTCTATTTGCTTTCTTAAATGTCTTTTCAGTTTTGTATATTGTTCATTAAGATATTCTGCCCTGTCTGCTGAACTCTTTGGTTTTTCCTCTATAATAGTACGAGGCTCCATTGAAGGTATTAAATTACCGAATTCATCGGGCTCCGGGTCTTTATAATTAGGATTATCCTTCTTGACTTCCTCTGTAGGTACAGTTATTTCAGAATTTAATTCCAGCAGTGCTGTTCTTGCTTTCTCACTTGCTATAAGAGAGGGCAGTCCCAGTGATACAACTCTTGACGGGTCACCATAACTGGGTTCGTGAATCCACGGTGCTTGATTTTTATACATATCAGCCCATAATTCAATCGCATGCTCCATCTGCGAAGAAATTACTGGAGCGACATGAAGTGTTTGTTCAATAGTACGGCTACCTATCATTGGTTTTATCATCTCCTTTAATCGATATAGTATTGTTGACCATAGTGACATTGATTTACTCCTTTGTTATTTTGCGTTCGAGTTCTTCCACAAGTTCCGGATAGTCCCAGTGCTGTGACCTTGCCCATTGTTTTCTTGGTATCTTTCTTATTGTACTACCGCCTAATAGATAATCTATGTGGTCTATAATATTAGGAACTCTGTTTATCACAATAACATTTTCTACTTCATCCCTCACATACTGTTTGAAAAACCAGTCAACACAATTTCCCTCTTCCCAGTATTTTTTATAAGCCATATTTCCTATCATACATCGTTGAATCCATTCCATACAACCTTTTGCTATATGATTCGGAATGCCTATACATGGGAACGAGTACCACATATCATATGCTTGTACTTTTCCGACTCGTGTCGTCTTATCGTAATAACTGTTGAACACGCATAATACAGTATTTTCTGCTTCTTCATTTTCTGTCACTTCTTTGAAGTCTGGACTAATAATAATATCGTCTTGCAAATGCCATGTATACCCTTCATCAGGAAGTTGTTCAAATGCCTGTCTATATGCCTCGATACTTCCAACTCCCTTTGTATCAGTGCATAACAAGATATCATCTTGTTTTATTCCCTGCTCCAGCATTGAGGGAATAAGATAATCATTCACATACCATATTCTTTTTTGACTGGCGTGTATTTGATACTTGCTCATCTTCGTATATCTCCTCTTCCGGTTTTCCACACATTAAATCACATAATTCTTCTTCTGTAAGATTTTCCCAGACCATTCCCATATTATTTCCTCCTCACTATTATAACAGGTATTTCTTTAATTCCTAACATATAAGCCGCTATTGCTCTATGTAATCCTTCTTGCTGGGAATCCCTATAATTAAGATATGGAGTATCAAACTTCGTTCCCTGTTCCATCATCGTCATATATTTTGCTACTTCTTTTGCATTTCTTCCCCTTATAACTTTTTCAACAGATGCATTATTAAATATTCTATATGCAGACTGCTCTATATAAGTTTTAGGAGGCATTGCTACAACCTGTGCCTGTCCCTTTGCCAATAAATCATCTATATAAGGAGTGGTCGTTTCCGCCTTCTTAAATCCAAAATAATCCTCCTTGTCGGCTGGCTTTATTTTATCTTCGCCTTTATTCTTTGACCACTTTTCACGACTTTGTTCTGCTTTTACGTCATCTATCTTCTTTATTTTAGCAACTGCCTTTTCCCATTCTTTCTCTGCATTATTTCGTATGTCTCTTTGTTTATCCAACTCTGCTTTTATCTGTTTTCCCTTTTCAGTATAAATCACAGGGCGCTGTCCTAATAACGCCATGATTTCATCTTCCTCGTCCCATTCCTCTTTTGGTTTTCTTTTACTTTCAGATTCTAATTGTTCTTCTAATTCATTTATTTTCTCGCGGGATTCATGCATCTTATCCCAGTGCTTGCCCGCCTCTTTTGACAATTCACGATATTCCGGGTCTAATACATAACTATCTTTTCCTACAATTTCTTCCTGAATTTTTTCCGGAGTAAGTTCTTCTTGCTTGACTCTTTTCTGAATTTTGCCATTAAGAACATCTGCCTGTGCTTTGTTACGGGCAATTTGCTTATCTTTGTCAAACCAGTCTGTATTGATATGCTTTCCTGTTTTAGTTGTGACCCAAGGCATTACTTCTTCTCCTTTTTATTAGATTCCTTTTTGTAATTTTTTGTAGGAATATAATTCTTTTCTGTAGTGCATAATTTTCCCTTGGTTACTTTCAAAAATAATTCATCTTTTTTTGTCATTTCTGCATCCCCTTTATAATTTTATTATATAGAAATTTTGAAGTGAAAGAAGCGTTTTTACCGTTATCGTATACATCTACAAATGCTTCTGCTATCATTTCATGATAATTTGTTCCTGCGTATTCACTTATAGCATCTCCAAATCCATATCTTACATCTGCAAGGCCCCTCAAGGAAAGATTTATATCTCCGCCCCACCTTTTTAATAGATAGGGCTCTTTCCTTATCTCCTCTTTAATCTTATCGAAAGTATCAACTAATTTTTTATATCCAGGACTTGAAATATAAGATTCTCTTTCGCCGTTTGCAAATTTATCTGTTACAAATTTGTGACAAGCATTCCAATGATTACTCCAAGCAGTAAAATCCTCCCGTATATCTTCCACTTTCATTATATTTTCAATATACCTATTAAATATTGCGTGCCCCATTTCGTGTGCTATGATAGTTCGTGCTCCATAAGGTGACGGTGGGTGATATCCTCGTTCCTTTGTCGATGAGCCATGCGCCCAGTCCAATTGCAACTGTTCATGTGATTTACCGAATCTCTTCGGATTAAAATACATACATCCATCTTGTCCCATCCAAGCATAAGCATTTGGAGAATCCTCAATCATATCGTCAGTAGCATTTTTAATAGTTAATATGGTGCAATTATATTTATTTTTAATATCCGCGATAGTATCCATAGCCATGCACAATGTTTCTGGATTCGTAGATTTCACAACATCCTGGTCAATATGAACTCCAGTTTCTTTAGAAAAATCCCACGCTATATCTTCTATGCTATTGTTTTGTAATCTTTTCGTATAGGGCTCAAAACTTTCAGGAGTTGATACTTCTGGAACATCGTCATACTTTTTAGACTCGTCTTGCGCCTGTTTACCGTTTAATTTATCGGCTTCTTTTTGATTTTGGGATATTTGTCTTTCTTTTTGTTTTTCCTCGTCGGTAGGTCCCTTTTCGTAAATAGGAATATGCTTTCCGTTACGAGTTATCCACGCAATAGGTTCTTTATTTGCCATCTTTATATTTCCTCTTTGAAAACGCCGCCGCCGTGACATATATAATAGCTTTATTTCCTTTTCGTTGAACTTCTTCAATTTCAAAATCTTGACTTGAAGAATATAACACTTCTGAAGATGATACTGGCGTATCTGCGAATCCTCTTATCGAAATTGCATTTTTATCATCGTCTCCGTCTATAAGTATAACCGAATAATCTCCAGCTCCACTTGAAAATTCTTCTGCTATCTTTTTATCTGTTGTCCACGATAACCCATCTCGTCTGGACTCTAATATTTTTCCTTCCGTATGTTTCCGAAGAAAATCTTCGTATTCTGCTTTACTGTTAAAATACATGCCGCGATAAGTTTCTTTATCGTGAATCTTCATTTCTTCAGGAGCATTGTCTATCAGTTTACTGATTTTATCTCCAAGCTGAACTCCACCATATGAAGAAGTTACATACTCCTCTATATCTTCGGAACTTATATCTATTCCCTGTCTTTTGGCTTCTTTATTAAATTCATCGGCTGTCATGTGTTTTATGCCATCGTTCTTTTTACCGTTTAATCTATCCGCCTCTTTTTTATTTGCCTGTATCTGTTTTTCCTTCTTGTCCTCGTCCTTATTTACATTTTCTACATGCTTCATGAAATTAGATACGGCTTCTTTTTTAGACTGACCTTCAAATATAGGTACATGGTTCCCTTCAACGGTAATCCATTGCTTGACTTCTTTAGACATAGTTAATTTCCTTTCCTGTTCGCATACTTCTCAAGTGCATATCTTACCGCGTCTATACTATGGTTATTTTCATCCGGATACTGACTTATAAAGTTGCCGTCTTTATCCTGTT
>Ga0310690_10006118_pt1 | contig 15970 bp, 18 predicted proteins | sample AusTroGonzalo_MG_2_FD_207661 | JGI IMG/M metagenome (GOLD analysis project Ga0310690, IMG submission 207661) | Bovine rumen microbial communities from tropical cattle in Woodstock, Queensland, Australia - Gonzalo_04 (v2) (version 2) | ecosystem: Host-associated > Mammals > Digestive system >... | reverse complement strand
GAGGACATGATAAACTCCCGGTAGTTCTCATCGCGGCCGGGACCGCCTCTTACCACCTGTTTAATGCTCATCAGTTAAACCCTCCAATCACAGCATAGGTCACCTTTACGCTGGAAGCTGACCCGGTAAACGCCATCTTGAAGCCGTTGACCTGCCGATCAGAGACGTCGATCTCCCCGGCAGGCCCGCCGGTGGGCTCCACCTTGATCACTTCCACAACGTAGTTCAGATTGTCCCTTGTCACGGTCAGCGGTACCGTCACAATGGAGTTGTTGAACGGGAACTGCTGACTATTGGTCAGCGTGACCGCCCCTGTTTCCTGTGCCGTATCCCGCTCAAGGTCCTCGATCCGCCACACGCCCTGCCGGAGAGCGTTCACCATCAGCTGCTGCGCAATATGCGCGTCGCAGATGCCGTCCTCCATGTTGTTCCAGTGCGCTGCGTCCTGAGGAGTACCCTGCACGAGGATCTGACCGGTCACAGGATCGTGCTTGACGTTGCCACCGCCGAGATCTGTTTCCTTGAATACTCCCTCGTACTCGGTAACTTCGTCGACCCAATTAGTCCGCGGATACATCCTTAACTCACCTCACTCTCTGTAATCTTGAAATCAAACCATTGCATCAGGTTCGTGGTCGGTCTCTCGATCACGACATTGATGGTCTTCGTAGCAAAGACTTCGTTCAGCTGTGAGATGAGCCGAACACCTGTAATCGTACAGGCGGCGCCGTGGGCAATCTCGCTTTTCACTCTGACGGTCCCGTCATTGAGAATGACCGTTTCCACCATGTTCGCATTGTACCAGGTCGAGCCTACGCGGTACTGCGTCTTGTAGATCCACCCCTTGATGAAGTTCCGGAAGTCCTTGAAAGCGTCGTTGGAAAGCATCCTTTCTCACCTCCCTACATTAGTGCATGAAGCGGGGTCCCGCATGGCCTGACCCGGTAAGTGGACGTAAGTCCTCCGGAATCGCACACAATCCCGCTGTCATTCAAGTTGCCGTGCACAGCCCGTGTCGGCCTCATGCCGGAGGCGAGCACATGATACGTCTGCATATACCGGCTGGTGGTAATCGTGATCCCGCAGTGTACTCTGATGATCGGCTCGCCATCATCCATCACGGCCCGGGCAGGCTTGAACAGCTTGACCTTCTTCAGCACGGTATCCACATCAATCGGGTTATCCTCGGAGGAGTCATCCGCGCCCAGGGCAACCCGGAAGTGGTACGGATCGCCTTCATACTCGAACCATTCCTCGACCACGGAGATCGGCCAGACATCGCTCACGGCGGTTTCGACAGCCTTTTTCGTTCCCATGTGCTTATGCACATACCAGCTGTCCTTGATCTGCCGTTTCTTGACCTCGACCGATGCGTCATAGTCGTACCAGTCAACCTTCAGATCTGAAGCGAGGATGTCCAGCACGGCTTCGTCCAGGTCATCAATCCGCGAATAAAGCGCCGGTTTCCACCGGGTTTCGTACACCTTGAGCATGACTCTGGCGGCAACCTCCGCCAGATTTCTCAGATGTTCGTCTTCGAGGATCGAGGTCGGCAGCGAGTCCATGAAGGTCTGAACGCTGTACTTACTCATTCTCAACCCCTCCGTACGTCAGCGTGATGCTGGTACACTTGGCCACCTGCGGCACATCTTCGCCTTCCTCGATGTCCGTGTCAGCCGTAATTACTCCGTCTTGCAGCACGGTGTACACCGGTGTCGTGATCGTGCAGCGCTTCGCCCCGGCGTCAATGACCCGTCTGATCAGCTCATCCGGTACGATATCCCGCCCGAGCTTCGCGCACTGCCAGGAAACGTAGGCATTCACCGCAGCCTGTACCGCGCTCTTCAGATCGTCAATGGAGCTGGTCGACCGTGCCGGCAGGTAGTAGGTCATGTTGATCGTGTACGTGACCACATCCGCGTCACAGACGCTTACCTTGTCCGTCAAGGGCCGGTTCTCTTCACTGTTACACTCAGCCAGCACCAGCGCCTTTTCCTCTGCCCCGGCAATGTTTCCGTTATCCAGCAGGCAGTAGATCTTCACTTCGCCGTCAGCGGGGGAGTTGACAACCACATCCGCGATCGTCTCACCGGCCCGTTTGGCAAAGTAGATGTACGCGCCCTCAGACCCGCCGGAAGAGTACCCGTCCATGCTCTGTACCATCAGCTCATAGAATTCATCGTCATCCGGCACGTCACCGCCGCCGCCGCTGACATCCGTATTGGAGCAGCTGCTGTAGTACGGGAATGGATCCACGCACAGGCACAGTTCCCCGACACCGTAGCCGTTCCCGGACAGGCCGATCGTCATGCAGGTGGCGTGTACTTCGCCTGTCGTGTCTCCCGCAGCGATGGTCAGATCCTCATCCGTCACGAAGAAGATGGTGCTGTCGGTATCTGTCACGCGGGTACCAGCAGGGACAACCACATCAGCCGCCTGTGCTTCCGAGATTTCAAACTCGATCATCACGCCTGCATACGTGGCCTCCGGCCGCTCCATCTGATAGAAGAGCTCGCCCAGGGTGTCCAGATCCGTACCGGAAGCCCTGCTCGGGAGGTTCTGGTTGGCGGCGAAGTTCGTGTTCTGTGCGCAGTAAAGCACCAGCCGGGACAGGATCTGGCAGAACATGAGGTCTACGCCTGTTGCCTTTGTCTTCCCGGTCACGTCGTTGTAGATCGATGCGATATCGGCATCCACTTCTTCCGCGTCAGCACTGACAAAGAGATGCATTTCTTCACTTCTCATGGAATCGTCACCTCCAGGATAGGATTGAGGATCTCCGGATGCTTCGGATCATCCTCGAACTCAAGACTGACCAGCGTAGCCTCCGGCACGTATTCGGCCATCTGCTTCGTGATCGAGACAGAGTATGCCGCTTTGGCCACCGGTACCGGCTTGTGCAGGATATCCGGATCAATGCCGTAGTCCCGAAGCCCCGGGCAGCTGCCCTTCGCTGTCTTGAGGATGGCGAGGATGTTCTGAATGATCGCCTTTTCCTCGTTTCTCGTAAACAGGTCGAAGGGCGGGCAGTCACTAAGTTTCAGTGTCACTCTCATCAAACCACCGCCTCAATCAGACTGATCGTTGCTTTGGCCTGGGTAATATCGCCTTCCTTGTACACATACTCGATGTTGTACGGCATACTCTTGATTACCCAGGTTCCGAATATCTTGTCCCCGAGCACCAGATAGACGATCGTCCCGGCCTTCATGAAGGTTTCCAGTTTGTCCAGCTCCCGCTTCGGATTTACACCCAGATACGCCGAAAGCAGGATTTCAAAGGTTACTGTGTCTGCTTCGAGCCCTGTCATCTCAGGAACGGCCTTGTGACCGTGGATTTTGTGCGTTGTGTAGGCAACACTCTTGTTGATCTTCATGCTGTTGAAGGTCTTGATTACATTGGATGAAACCTCAAACACAACGTCCTTGCTCGTGTTTCCGATGCCGAGATATCCGACTTTCATGGAATCACCCCCACGATATAGCCTCCGGAGTTAAAGCCGCACTCCATGACCACCAGCACCTTATTGTTGACGCCTGGCATCCATGCCGCCTTGATGCTCGGAAACTGAACCACCGGGAGCCAGTCGCTGACCAGGTTTCTCATGCCGGGATAGTAAACACGGCATTTTTTCGCATTTGTATCAACAGCTGATACAATGCCGACCCGGATCAGGCTGTTTGAATCCGCCATGCGCTATCCCTCCTTACTTTCCTTTCTTGGTCGTGGTCTTCTTTGTTTCTCGCTTTTCAAGAGAAGAAGTTTTGACATATCCTTGGATATTTCCGTACCGGACAAGCGTACGATCTCCGGAAGTGCTGCCGAGGACCTTAACTTCAAGATTACCGTTAAGTGCTGCGGCGCTCGCATTGCCGGTTTTTCCGTTGTAGACTTTTACGACCTCTGTCGTATACCAGGATTTATCTACCTGCTTACTCTTCTTGTTGTTGCTGCTGCCGCCGGAAGCCTGCTCCGCTGCCTTTTCCTCCGCTTTTTCAATTGCTACACGGCCTTCTGGAATGGTCCGGAGCGTGATCTTGGTGGTATAGCCTGTGTTGCTGACATCATGCCGGCACTGCTTAATGATGTATTTCTCATCAAACAGGCCGAATCCGTTTAGCGTCACGGTGAGCCCGGCGCTCAGAATCGGGTTACCGATCAGCGTGAAGCTGACCCGCTTCTCGTATTTGTTGTGCAGCCGGAGGATCTTTGCCGCCAAAGCCGCGGCCTCGTCATTACTGTTAACCTTACGATCGGTAATCGTGCAGACCGTGTGTTCCTTCGCCTCGGAATCATAATCGTCGGCATTGGCCAAACCTTCAAATGTGGCGCCGGTTGCCGCGTCGAAGTATGTCACCCGGCACTGATCATAGTGCGTTTCTCCGCTCTGGGTACTCAGGTCGTACTTCGTATAGGTCCCGTCCATCCATTTGATGGTGGCGATTGACTTCAGCCGCTCATATTTCGCCTGGTCGAAGATAATCAGCTTCATGCCGGAGATCTTCAGAGACTTACCGGCGTCATGACAAAGCTGCTGAAGGAAGGCAATATCGGTCTGTTTTGCCTGCTCGATGCGGTTATAGGTCGGATCGTCCGGGCAATCGTAGAGGAAACCGAGGCCACCGTTGCCGGCGATCTCCATTCCGATCCGGCTGAGCGTGTAGCCTTCCCAGCTTTTATCCCGCTCTTCCGTCCGGATGCCGTTGGAATAGGGGAGTGATGTTCCCTTGATCGTGATACTGGAAGGAGGCCCGGCAGACCTCAGCTGATCCAGTTCAAAGATACCGAATCCCGTTTTGACGATCTTTCCGTTTGGAAGGTAGCGCTTCACGCCTGCCTGGATCGACATGCCCTTATCGCTGCCGACAACTGCCATCCATGATTTATACCCGCCCGGATCCGGATCACGGCCCAGGATGATCTTGTAGCAGTTTGTCACGAAGGTACTGGGCTTAAAGGTGTTTGAGTCCCAGTAATTCCGGAATTCCGGTGAACCGAGGAAACCGTTGATAATATCGTTCAGCGGGGTACCGCCATCATACAGACTGGTCCACGCCGCCTTGCCGCCCGGATCAGAATGGCGCCCGAGCAGAAGATTGTACAGAATCTCAACGGTTTCGGCATTGCTCTTGTGTTTTCCCTGATACTCAGGGCTGTTGATGAAGCCTGCGACAACGACCAGGATCTTGTCTATGGAAACAATGACGGCTGTTACACCGTATGCAGCCTGCTCCATAGTGGCGCTCAGCCACTGGCCGAGCCACTTTTTGGCGTTATCCTGCAGCTTAATCTGCAGATCGTCAGCTTCATCTTCTTCGTTGTCAGTAAAAGACAGGGAGATCAGGTCCTCATTAATCGGTTTGGAGATATCCACCCCGTCAAAGGTGACCGTGACCTCCGTGTGCAGTACGTTACCTTTTACGCCTGTGCTTTCTACGCCGGTTATCAGTTCAGCTCCTGCCATGCTTATCTCCTCCAGGGCGGCAGCTGCGACAGCAGAAGGCTGTCTGTGCCTTCAATCTCGGGGCAGAATATCTCAATCCCGGCCGGAAACACGAAATTGTCTTCCAGATAATCGGGATTGTTCGCCATCAGCTTCCCGGTGTAGGCTTCAGTGCCGTACACCTTGAAGCTGATGGAGTCCCACATATCCCCGGCAATGGTCGTATACGTCATGCATACTTCCTCCTGTTCCGGTCGTTCTCGATATCATCCAGCATTTCCTCAAGCTGACTGCGCAGCCCCGCGGACTGCTGTTCCAGTACCGTCCGGATCTCGTCAGCATTCGAACTGCCTGTGATGTTGTACTGAGGTTTGAAGTCGATGGTGTAGATGTTCGCGCCTGTAGCCCCTGCAAGGGCGTTTACAGACGATGCCCCGCCGTACGTGTTATCCAACGCCTGCTGGGTCTCATCGGCCGGGAAGATACGCTCCCCGCCGCGCAGGCGCATCAATTCGGGTCCGTCTTCACCGACGATTGCATATCCGGGCGGTGCGCTCGCAGTACCACCTGCGAAACCGGGAAGTTTGAAGCCGAAGCTTCCGAGTACTGATCCGATCATTCCGGCTGCGTTAAGAACAGGATTCTTGATACCGCCCATCATACCGCCGATAGACAGGGACATGCTCGCCTTGATCGTAGCAACAGCAGACAGCGCATTGAAGGCAGCTGCAACCTCACCGACTTTACCTGCGGCAGCAGCAGCGAAGGAAGACACAACAGAAGAACCATAAGCAGCAGCTTCTCCGCTCTTGTCCATAGCGGCTACAGCGGAATCCAGCTCTGCCTTGTACTTCGTCATGTTCTCGGTAAACTTCGTTTGCATTTCAGCAACGGAGTCCGAGAACTTCTTTTTACCTTCTTCGACTTTACCGAACGCCTGGTTCAGTTCGTCGATCTTGTCAGCACCGCCGGCTACGATATCGGCCAGAATCTGGGCACTCTGTTCGGAACCATCGGACAGATTCTTGATGAGGCCTTCGCTGACACCCATCTCGGTCGCTGTGGCCAGGTTCTCCATGTACTGGGTGATATAATCGCTCTGGCTATTCAGAGCACCGATCATCCCGTCAACGGCACCTTGTGCGTCTTCCGATGCCTGAGCCAGAGACATTTCCTCAAACAGCTGGAATTGCCCGCTGATGCTCTGGTATGCAGCATCATAGGCGTCCTTATAGGCCTTGGACAGGTTTTCAATCTTGTCGATGATCGGCTGAAGCTTTTGCTGTGCCTCATCGGCTGTCATACCAGGTCCTTCGGCGGCTTCCTTCGCTGCGTTCCTGTAGTCATTAACAGCTGCTTCTACCTGCTTATAGGCTTTCTCCGCGATCGCCGCGCCATCTTCTTCTTCTGCGAAGTGTGTCATCATCAATGAATGAGCTTCTTCCAGGGAAATAGCGCCGGTGTTGACCGCATTGGTCATGTTTTCGATATAAGTCTGCTGTAGTGTTTCAAACTCTGTCAGGTTTTCATTCGTTGTGACAATACCATCGTTGACACTGGCGATAATGTTGTCCCACTCATTCTGTTTGAATTCGTGTTTCCAGTTGCTTACCCAGTCGGATTTGCCCTGGCTCGCCAGTTCATTGATCTCTTCGAACGATGTCTCTGTGTCATGCAGCGCATTATGGACTTCGTTTGCTTCACTCAGAATTTCATTCCAGTATGCAGAACCCTTTGCGTGTGCGGAGGTCCCGTTCTCCATGTCGTTCAGACTCTGCAGAAGGAAAGCGTATCTGGCATTCACTTCAGCAAGAGACTGTCCGGCATATTTGTTTATAACAGCAGCCTTACTCTGGGCGGCGTTATACCGGGTTTGAGCATTCGCACCGTCATTCAGCGAATCAGCGTAGATCTTTGCCTGCTTTCCTGCGTTTGCGTAGATGTCAGAACGGATAGCTGCAAGGTTCGCCTGTGCTTCGCGTTCTTTCGCATCAACATAATCATTGATCGCTTTGGTCTGCTTCTCGTAATCCCCGACCATTTCATCGGTGGAGATCCCCAGAGCTGCCTGGGCTTCCGCAAGAGCATTCGTGTGTTCTGCAAGCGTTTCAGCGGCCTGGGCAGCAATGAGGTACTTCGCAGCAGCATTGTCATAGGATGCAGTCAGGTCGTTGACTTTGCCTTCCTGTTCGCTGATGGCATCACGAACAGTGTTGATTTGCTCGGCCAGGGAATCCTTTGTCATCTGAGTCGGCGCGTGCTGCAGCTGAGCGATAAGCTCCCTCTCATGCTTCTGCATATCTGAAAGGGCCTGCTTGCCGTTTTCAAGATCTGTTTTCGCCTGCTGTGCATCTGCCTTGAATTTGTCAATGTCAGCCTTCATTTCGGCTTCATTGGCCCAGGTGGCGGTAAACGCAACCTCTGTGCTGTCAACAAAGACATCAGCACTCAATGTGATTCCGTCAGATGTGGCGTGAAGCTTTACACCCTTATCGCTGACAAGATCTTCCCCGGGAATCTTGGCGCCGGCCGTACCATCCAGCGGAATATCAGTTCCGCCTGTAATCAGATCAATTCCACTGATCGCAGCACCGGCGATACCGTTCAGCGTGATATCTGTGCTTCCGTCAGTAAGGAAGTCTGTCGGAGCTACGGTGGCATCAGCGTTCGCGGTCAAAGATATATCGACATCCTGGAAGTCATCCAGCTTCTTGGAGACGTCAACCGTATGATCGACCTGGTTGGCCAGTTCTTTGTAGTTCTCGCACAGATCAATAATCTGCTGCTGTTCGCTGGCCTTCTGCGTAAGGTTGTCAAAGTCAGCGTCAAGATCTTCCATGCTCAGCTGACTTTCCTTGAAAGCGCTCGAGAGTGCCGTAACAATACCGACAAGACCGGCAACGCCTGCAACAACAGCCATGACAGGGGCAAGAGCAACACCTGTTGCACCGGCAAACGCTACTGATGCCGCTGTTGCAAGCTTCGATACGGCAACAAAGCCAGTCAATGCGGCTGTTGCGGTGCCGATCACACCGACAGCTGCTCCGATTCCCTGTACAATAGCCGGATTTGCACTGATGAATTCGCTGATCGGCTGCATGAGGTTTGTCAAACCTTGCGCTGCATCAGCAATCGCAGGGGAGAAAGCATCACCGATAGACGTCTTCAGATTGCTGAAGGCGTTTTCCATCATGGTGATCTTCGCCTGGGTTGTCTCGTACATGATCCCGGCTTTTTCATCCAGGGCGGTATTCTCATCCCACGCCTGGTTGGCCATGCTCAGGGTTCGAGTCAGCAGATCACCGGCAGAGGCAAGGCCGAGGATCGCCTTTGTCTGCCTGACATTATTGATTCCCAGTTCGTCCAGCAGGACAATCGCGCTCTTGCCATTGCGTTCCGTATCGTTCAGACCTTGGATGAAGCTGTTCAAAGCTCCGGCAGCGTCATCCTGCCATGCCTTCTTGAACTGCTCGCCGCTCATTCCGGCAACCTTTGCGAAGTCGGTCAGCTTTTCTCCGGTCTCCGTGGCTTTGTACATATTGTTTATCAATGTACTCATCGCCGTGGATCCAGCCTGCGCTTCGATACCGAGGGAACCGACAGCTGCAGAAATGGCCATGATATCTGTGGGCTTCATGCCCGCCAGGGAAGCGGATGCCGCCATGCCCTGAGACATCTGGGTGACCTTCGACGCGGTTGTAGCCGTAGCATCGCCCAGTTTGGCGATAGTCGAGCCGAGTCGGTCGTATTCCTTTACGCCGGTAATATTGGAGAACTGCGCCAGCATTGTCGCGGCTTCGTCAGCGCTCAGGTCCGTGGTCGTTGCCAGTTTGGCCATGACCGTCGTAAAGCTTTCAACGTTCTCCTGTGCGATACCCAGCTGACCGGCTGTCGTTGCGATCTGTGCCAGTTCGCCGGTTGTGATCGGCATCACCGTGGACATCTGCTTGAAGTCATCGCCCAACTTGTTGATAAAGCTATCATTGCCGCCGACAGTCCGCTTTACGGATGCCATGCTGTTTTCGAAGGCAATAGACTCCTCAGCACACTCCTTGAAGGCTTCGCCGATCTTCTTCAGACCGTCAACGATATGAAGCGCCGCGGCAACGTCCATCAGGCTTTCGGCCATCTTTGCCGTAGAATCGCCGAACTTGTCAGAATTGGCGATGACATCTTCCTGCTCTTTCCGCAGCTTTGCGATATCATCTCCGGCCTTTTTGGAAGCATCGCCCAGATTATTCAGATCTACGCCTTCGGCCTGCAGGGCTTCGCCTGTCTTCTGCAGTTTCTCCTGCAACTCGCTCAGCTTCTGCTTCGCATCGTCAATGGCTTTGCCCTTGGCCAGCAGCTGATTCTGCTCTTTTGCGGAGGCGTTACCGTTTTCCTCGATCTCCCGCTTCAGATTGGCGTACTGCTGTTGATACAGTTCCAGTTTGGACGTAACCTTTTCAATGGCATTCTGTGTCCGCTCATAGCTGGAGATATCGCTCTGGCGCTTATTCAGATTGTCAATGGTGGTTTGGAGGCTCTGGACGCTCTGAGCAGCGCTCCGGAACGCGGCGCCGAAGTTACCGTTTACTTTCGCGCCGATGGCAAATGCCATTTCGTATTGTTTGCCCACGCACCATCACCTCATTTCTTTGGCATTCGGTCTTTGATGATCTCGTTATTGTCGTTTATCCACAGGAGCAGTTCGTTAAGCGGCAGCTGAAGCCAAAAGCTGACGGGCGTATGGCAGTTTTCAGCCATCACCATGCACTGCTTCCGGACCCAGCTGCCGCCGTCTCCGGTTACTGCTCCGATGACATTAAAAAATTCCTCGCCTTATTGCGCAGCGCGAGGTAATCCCTCAGTTTGAAACGCTTGATCAGTTCAAGATCAATCGGGATGCTGCACGCCCTGGCACACAGCCGGATCAGGTACGGGCTCTGATAGCTCGGGCTGATCACGACCACGCCGGCCGCGTTCAGTTCTGCTTCGATGTTGAGGGAATCCGCGCCGGTAATATTGGAGAAATCAAATTTCAGTTCTTTGTAAGTGGTTCCTTCGTACTCAATCGGAGTGATCAGCTTCAGCGTGAACTTCACGGCTGTATCCTTCTCCGCTTCTTCCTTGGCCTTCTGCTCGGCCACTTCCAGTTCCTTGGGATCCTGTTCGGTATTCTTATTCATTTCGGGTGTCATGTTCTTTCGTCTCCTTTTCTGTTTTCTCAAAAAAGCCGGGGAGCACGAAGCTCCCCGGCGTCACGGTGCTTACTTACCCAGGGCCTTGCGGACCGGAGCCATGTAATCCACGCCGTCGATGATGCAGATGTAGTTGTGAGGATCGAGCTCCCACAGCTTCTTGCCATCCTTATAGGCGGCATAGTAGTAGGTGGAATACTCGCCGTTCGCATCTGCGGGGCTGGCGGGAGTCACGTTTCCGGCGGAAGTCTTCTTCGGGATGATCCGCAGGACGTACTTGTCCGCCTGGATCACGCGCTGACCGCCTACGCTGTCCCAATACTGCTCGGCAACGCGCAGGTCGATCTGGTGAGCAGTGGGCTTCGCCAGTTTCGCCGCGGCTTCCGTGCAGGAGCGGAACTGCATGGTCGTGGTCATGACATCCAACATGCCGATCAGCACAGCCTCCACGTTACCGGCGATGCCGGCGCCCGTGATGGTCTGGGTGATGTAGGAAATATCCGGAAGACCGACCTGAGCAACGCCCAGGTACTCGTTCTTATCCTCGTAGACTTTAAAGTCAATGAGGGATTCGGGATGCAGCATGTGTGTGTACCTCCTTCATTAAGCAGTGAGCGCGGCGGTCACATAGGACGCGTCGTACTCGAGGGTGAAGTCGATCTCCTGAGCCGGGCTGGGCGGGGTCAGGTAGATGTGCAGCTTCACGATACCCTGCATCAGGTTGGTCACCGGATTCTCGCTGTCAATCATCTCACAGCGTCCGCCCAGGATGATGTCAGCGCCCTGCAGGCCATTCAGCCAGATATTGCAGGTGTCGAGAATGGTGTCGATCAGACGCCGGGTCATGGGGGTATCCAGGTAGCCCCAGAAGGTCGTGATCAGAGTGTTGGCCACCCAGTCAAAGGTGCGGCTCACGGAGATCATGTAGTCCTTCACATCCGTGTTGGTCGGATAGCAACCGGTGTAGTTGCCCCAGGCAACATACCCGCCCATGAAGTTCAGACCGGTCATCACGCCGCCGGCGTTGAGGATATCGGCCTGAGCCTTGGTCAGCAGCACTTCGCTGTGAGACGCATCGTCCAGCACCAGCGCATCAGCCTTCAGCGGGTTGTTGCTCGGGCTGTGATGCGGGGCGCCGTTCTCGGTGTCAACAGCGGAGATCAGACCGGCGATCCGGGTGCTCATGTGGTACACATGATCTCCCAGCTTCACCATAGGCCAGCAGACGATCTCGTTCAGATCGGTCATGGCCAGGGAGTTCTTCTTCGCTACGACAGTGGAATAGACCTGAGCACCGCTGGCATTGCTGGGAATGTCCACGATCGCCTTGGCACGGAACAGGCCGTTGATCGCCGCAGCCTTGGTGGCCATGGCAGCAGCAACGGTAGCGTTCTCGGACCAGCCGGGAGCAACCAGCATATCCGGGATCACGCCCAGGGTGCTCATGCACAGCTCGACCTTTTCAACCGCGGTGGCGATCAAAGTCGCGTTGACGCTGGTGAAAACCGCCTTGTCATAGGCGATGTTCAGCTTAACTTCAGAGTAGTGAGCGCTGGTGGACAGCAGCTCGACGACCAGCTCACCGTCAGAGAAGTACACTTCATAGTCGGTGTCCTTAGTCAGAGTTACAGCAGGGGAGGCCTTGTCCTTCACGACAAGGTTGCTGTTGCTGATCGCCAGATTGCCGAGATTGACCTTGTGGTTGACCACATCGAAGTCAGCGGCACTCTGAGCGCTCTTCATGGTGCTCGGATCGAACACGTTCACGAAGATGGCGGGCTGCATACCGAAGTCCACGAAATGGGAGTAGGCAGCTTCGCACAGCGGGAAGTTCGCCCAGTCCTCGCAGTAGCCGAGCTTTTCCTTGTATTCATCCCAGCTGGTGCACAGCACAGGGACGTTGATACCGGCGGGGCTCGCTACGGTGTGGATGGGGGCACAGCCCACGAAAAAAGGAATGCCCGTCGCAGCAGCGGTCGGAGCGGCCAGACTGGTAGCGACTTCGTTGACGTTTACGCCATGATTGGCCATGGGTTATCCCTCCTTGTTTTTAAGCTCGGCTTCAAGCTTCTTGTGCGCGACATAGAGGCCGTTGCCGGGCGTTTTGACCTTGATCCTGTCCTCCGCGAGGGTCTCTCCGGAGACCAGGAGCCGTTTGATTTTCGGGTACCGCTCAATCGGTCCCGCAAGAAACTCTTCTACCTCGGCCCGGGAGCCTGTGTAGATCGTGGCGGTCTGGATCACGCCGCGAATGCTGGGTCCGAGGTAAACAAAAAAGCCGGTCTCCTTTTTGGGAGTAGCAACGGCTTTCTTCTCTTTGGTGTCTTTCTTCACCATAAGGATACCTCCCGTTTGATAGGCGGCAGGTGCCAGACACCGATCATCTCGCCGGGGTAGTACGGCGCCGTGTCATCCGGATAAGCCATGAACTCCAGCTTTTCCGTCTTATCCAGTACGAACGCTTTATTACCGCCGATTGCGCATTCCTTCAGCAGTGCGATTCGGATTCGAGACGCGAGGTTCAGCAGGTTTAAAGCCCCGGCCTGTTCATCCTTATCGTACACACAGCAGATCAGCCTGATCACAGCGGTGCTGTCATCGAGCTGACGCTGATCCTGCCAGTCTTGCGTAGTGATCAGCTGCACCAGCACGTACGGTGCCTTCTTCTTTGCTTCTCTGCTGTCCGGTAGCCGCATGAGGTACACGTCCGGCTTTCTCCATGCGTGATCCGGATTCTCAGCAAAGTCCGCTTCTTCGTCCTTTGTCTGAGCACGGATCGGCAGGAGCAGGTCCTTGATCGCGTCCTCGATAAACCCCTTCAAAGCTTGAAGCAGTTCAACCCAGGTCACTTACATCACCATCCGTTCATCATTCGGTCTACTTCGTGCTCCATACGTTGGCTGAAGACATCGTTCATGCGCTTCTGCATCTTCTCATTAACGGATGAGTCTTGCAGCATGTGGGCGGCAGATGGGCCGTAAAGCCTCTTGATCTTGCCTTTCCCTTTGCCGTAGCGCTCATACACCTGATAGGATCCGTTCATGTTGCTGATGAAAGCATGGTTGAGGGTACCGCCGCCGCCTTTCTTGACCTTGACGTTGACCCCTCCGCCCTTCGAGTAGGTTGTGTTGAACTCGATCAGCGGGATAACGTTACCTCTGAAGTAAACGTTGAGGCTCTGTTCGGAGCCTTCGCCGCCTTCCATCTTGTCTTCACTCTCGAAGTACTTCTTGAACGTGCTGGCGCTGATGTAGTAGCGTTCCGAAACATACCGCCCGGCTTCCGCACGGCCGGCAGAGGACGCCCGTCTCAGCGCGGCATTCACGGCCCGCTGCATATCTCTTCCGCTTCCGATGCCGGAAAGCATGGAGATGATTCGATCAAGCCGAAAGCCTTCCTCCTGTATGTAGATCTCACTCATCGTATTCCTCCAGCTCCAACCGGATCATTCCCAGGTCACAACTGGACTGGGCTACGTAGTATTCCCGGCCGAAACCATCATCATCTGAGATGGTGATTCTGGATCCGTTCTCGGGTACGTGGCCGTCCAGCTGTTCCACAGGGAAGTGAACGATGGCGGTGACCAGATAAAAGCCCTGTGCATGGTCTTTCACGGGAATCGTGCGGTCCTTTTCCTTCAGTTTGGTCATGACGGTCTGCACTTCTTCGTACTTTTCTCCGTCATACCAGATCGTCCGGAGGTCGGCAAACTCGTCCGTGTTCCCGAAGACCCTCACATTATCCTGGGCAACTAAATCCCGGAAGCTCATTTACTCCACCACTTCCTGAGCATCAAAGGTCGGGGGTTCTTCACCGGTGTCAACCACGTCATCAGCGTATACATCGACGGAGCAGATTGCTTCGATCATGGCCGCTTTGCTCTTGATCTTGCCGGTTTCGATGCCCATATCCTTCGCCAGCTCCTTCAGCTGGGTGTAGCTCATCTCTTCCAGATCTTCCTTCACGAGATGGCCCTTGATAGCGCCCTCGCCGTTATTCGCGCCTGAGAGCTCATTCTGGGCGTTTCCACCCTTGGGCGGGTTCTCGCTCGGGGTCTTACCTGCGGATATGTTGCTGGGCTGAATTTTACGCGCAGCGTTGATTTCCTCAGCTACGCCGCGTTCAACCATGACTTTTCCGTCACGATCGTCGACTTCAGCAACACTTCCGGGGTAAATCGGTGATCTTCCGTCCTTGGTTTTGATGCCGAGGACGCATTTCGCCTTGATAAACATGGTTCGTCTCCTTTCCATCCCTCATCAGGACACGGCGCCAGCCGCGTAAATCCACGGGCTGTAGTTGAGCGGAGCAGCGAAGGGACGGGATTCGAGGATGATCTCGCGGACCTTGCGCTTCCGATCGACAAACAGATCAGGCACACGCTTGCCGGTGATGGTCTCGATGTTGCCTTCGTCGTCCATGTGGACGATATGGGCATACATGAGATGGCCAGCGCCGGGGGCAGTGACCATGATGCTCTTGGCCGGGAAGTAGTTCTTCCATTCCGGAACCGGAGGAGTGCTGGAATCGAGGCCGCGGTACTGTTCATCCACGACGATCACGTTCAGCATGTAGCCGCCGAAGTTGATCACGCCCAGCAGGGAAACGCCGTCATACTTGGTCAGCTCTTGCACGATGGGGGACGCGATCACGATACCGCTCATCTTGTCCACCAGGGCGCGGAAGTCGGTGTTGGCCAGCAGGACATCAGCAACAGCCTGGCCGACAACCAGATCCTTCGCCGGCAGTCCGCGGCGGGTCAGGCTGCGGCACATATTCCGGACGTCTTCAACGATCTCGGACCAGCCGGTAGAAGTAGTCCAGGCCGTGCCGATGTTGTAGGCGCCGTCGTTGCCGAGGTTGGGATCATAGAACTTCACGGTGGCCTGCTTGCCAACGGTGTTGGCATCCAGCATTTCGTTGACGGTGAAGCCGTTGTTAATCATGGTCTGTGCGCACAGATATTCTTCGGTGCGGGTGAACCGGCGCTCAAGCAGGGCCAGATCTTCCTGGACGAGCTTCGCGGCGCGTTCTTCTTCCGTGGACTGGCTCAGGATCGCTTCGCCGAATCCGCGCTGTTTCAGCTGGTCGGCGGTCAGATTACGGCTCTGCTTGATGCAGGTGGGCTCGTAATCATGGATCTCGTAGCCTTCACGCTTCACGTTGATAGGATCAGCGTCAAGCACCATGAAGGGAGCCATGTCATTGTCACCGTCCTGATACTCAACGAGTACCTTGTCAGCGGCGTAGATGTCGCCTTGGGCGGTCGGGAAGTACCGGTCACGGAAGAAGGTATTGACGGGAGAAAGTCCTTCCCAGAGACCCGCCATGTAGTAGGTGTCCA
>Ga0310690_10006117_pt1 | contig 15970 bp, 11 predicted proteins | sample AusTroGonzalo_MG_2_FD_207661 | JGI IMG/M metagenome (GOLD analysis project Ga0310690, IMG submission 207661) | Bovine rumen microbial communities from tropical cattle in Woodstock, Queensland, Australia - Gonzalo_04 (v2) (version 2) | ecosystem: Host-associated > Mammals > Digestive system >... | reverse complement strand
CTTCGCTGCAATGATTAGCACGCGCATCGCGCGCGACATGCTCAATATGACACGGTTGGGTTTATCGTCAGGATGACACAGGGGAAAAAGGAGGTTTTTGCAAATGCAGACGATGAGAGGTCCAGATCCCGCAAAAATGAGGACTGCGGGACGCCTTATCAGCATGATGATGGGTTTTATTCTGAGCTTCTTTCAGTCCCTTGCGGGCCAACTGCGGTCCGGACATTTCAGCTTTTCGGGATGGATGATTTCCCTGGCACTGAGCATCGGCATCAGCTGGCTGATCGGTTACATTGTTCCCATGGGGAAGGTTTCCCGGAACATCTGCAGGAAACTGAAATGCCCTGAAGGGAGTCTGAAAGCGCGCATCGCGGAATCTGCGGTTTCCGACCTGATTTTCAGTCCTTTTATTACACTGGCGAACATATTTCTCGCCCGGCGGAATATTCCGGCCAACGCGAAACCTCCGTTTTTTTCCATGTACATTTCCTCTTTACTCATCAGTCTGGCGATCGGTTTTGTCCTGGTTTTCATTTTTCAGCCGATCTGCAAGAAGTTTGTGCTCGGAAGAGTTTTCGGAAATAAAACGGACCAATAATCATATTCTGTCCATTACAGTGAGTGACTAAAAGATCCTTCGCTGCGCTCAGGATGACAATGGACTGTATTATGTTCATATACAGTGATTGACAGTAAGATCCTTCGCTGCACTCAGGATGATAATGGTTGGTATTCTGTTCATACATTATTTTTGCGGTAGCAGATGACGTGATCCTCCTGCTGGTATTTTTTGTCAGGATCGCAAGCGAAAGGATGCTGCAGATCCGTGCCGCCAAACCACTTGTAGGGTTTATCATTCCCGGTTATGCCTTCGCAGATTTCCATGGCGCCTTTCCGCAGGCAGCGCAACAGGGAGATATCATCGGGATCATGGGCGTGCCCGTGCAGAATGATGTCGGCTTTCTTTTCCAGAAACAGGATTTTGTCCAGCTCTTTCACATAAGCGCTTATGGAAAGGCAACCATCCAGCTGCATCCACAGATGGTGATTGACAGCATCACCGGTGAAAAGAATCCGGTCTTCCTTCAACAGAAGCAGAATGCTGCCGGGGGTGTGCCCCGGAAGGGAAAAAACTTCCAGTGTTCTTCCGCCAAGATCGATCACATCGCCGGGAAGGATATTCCTGAAGGGCGGGAACGAAAGGTTCTGCTCCTTCAGGATTTTTCTGTATTCCGGGCTTTCGACAAAGGAACGGGCGAGATCCAGATCCGCTGGGTTCATATACGCTTCCGAAAAGAAAACATTGCCGAAAATATGATCCGGGTGCCCATGAGTGTTTACGACGACGACAGGTTTATCCGTGAGCTTCCGGGCCGTCTCATTCAGATTATTATAACCGTTCATGGTGTCGATCATGCAGGCCTTTTTTTCACCGATCACCAGATAGCCGGTGGCCTCATGGGCTTCGTCCATCAGGAATATACCCGGCTTTACTTCTTTGATATACAGTTTCTTTTCGTCCATATGGTTCGTCTCCTTTAACCTTTGTACTTTTATTGTATTGTCAGATTCGCCTTTGTGTCAAGCGGAAAAAAGGTCGACGACCCTGTCGCTTACGGTCATACATCTTGAAAACACTGACAGGATTTGGTATATTATTTCATGGTCAATGAGGAGGAAAATCCTATGATATTTTCAGAGCGGAAAACGATCGGCGTATTTATCAGCAAGATGTTCAGGGCTTTTGATGAGGCTTTTTTTGCTGCGATTGACAGGGAAGCGCAGCGGCTGAATTACGATGTTGTTGTTTTTATGTCCGCCGGATACTATCTGTCGACAACAGACTATGATCTGCAGGAAAAGATTATTCTGCAGTTTGCCCCTCTGGAAAAGCTGGACGGAATTATTGCTGTTCCATCCACGTATGAAAAAGGTGAATTCAGAAACCTTGTATACGAAATGCTGGAAAAACGGGTCCAGTGTCCACTGGTCGTGATACGCGAAGAAGCCGGACAATTCAACTGTGTCTTTACAGACAATACCGCCGCCATCCGGATGGTGACCCGACATCTGATTGAAGAGCATCACCTGAAAAGAATCTGCATGCAGATCGGAGATTCGGAAAATCCGGAAGTACTTCCGCGGCTGGACGGGTTCCGCCAGGAGATGGCCGCTCACGGCCTCTCTGTAACGAAGAAAGATATCTGTTCCGGCAATATGTGGATGAACTGCGGCGAAGAGGCTTATCAGGCTTTCTTTTCAGATCCGAATCATATTCCGGAAGCTGTTATCTGCGGTAACGACTATATGGCCATGGGGCTGATCCGGGTTCTTCGGGAAAAAGGATATCAGGTTCCGGAAGATGTCATTGTCACAGGATTTGACCATATTACAAACTGGGGCACCGATACGCCCAGCCTGACGACCATTCAGCCTGATTTTGACGGCATGGTGATTCATGCCATGGAACAGCTGGATCAGAAAATTCGCGGGGGATTTAGAAACACGCCCCAACAAATCGGCCTTCCCGGGAAACTGGTACTCGGGGAAAGCTGCGGATGCGGAAAACGGCATCCGGGTTTTTTCCGGGACACACTGAATTGGGCTATGGCACTGCTGGAGGCGGAAAATGACCAGGACGCGGCCATGAACAATATGAGCATCGACCTTGGCGCCTGCACCGATCTGACCGAACTGCACAAGGCTATGGTCAGCAGGAGAACGGAGAATCCGATTGTCCGCGATCATTATATCTGCCTGTTCGGTTCAACGGACAAACTGATGGACGAAACCGGCAACGAGGCATGTCTGGTGCACGCGGTTCGCGATCACCGTGACGCGGGCATGCCGATGATTACCTTTGAACGCAACTGTGTCCTTCCTCCCATGGCAGAGCGGAAGGAAGAAGCACAGGTATTTTACGTCAAGCTTCTGCATCAGATGGGACACAATTACGGATACAGCGTGATCCATTACGATCCGGGAAAAGTGCCTTCCAGGTGTTTTGTCCAGACCAACGTGCTGCTTTCGATCGCTCTGGAAAATATTCGCAGGCAGCATGAGTTGATGACGCTGTATGAAGAGCGCCGGCTTTCAAGCATTACGGATCATATGACCGGCCTTCTGAACCGGCGAGGACTGTTGGAATCCGTCGAACCTCTGTGGAGCACCCTGACAGGCCGTGAAATTGCGTTTATCTGTATTGATATGGACTATCTGAAACATACAAACGACAATTTCGGACACGCGGCGGGGGACGTGGCTATCCGGATGATCGGCAAAGCCATTCAGAAGTCGCTGCCGAAGGGAGCACTTGGGGCCAGAACCGGCGGGGACGAGTTTATCATCTTCCTCCCGGATGGCCGCGACAAAGCTGCCAAGCAGCTGGTTCAAAATTTCCATAAAAACCTGGAGGAATTGAATCAGGAAGAGAGACGTTCCTTTACCGTGTCCGCCAGCGTCGGATACAGGGTTGTCCGGCCTGATCGGGGAACCACCGCAGACGAATGTATCCGAGCCAGCGATCAGGTGCTTTATCAGATTAAGGAAAACCGTCCGGATAAGATCGTCCAGGCCGGGTGGAACAACTGGCAGGTGCAGCAGATGCCCATTCCTTTCGGGAAAGCGATTGCCAACGCTCCATATTATGCGAAACCGTGCAACGAGCGACTGTCTTCTATTCCGGAGGCACTCATGAAACTTGCGGAAAGCGGTTATACCTGGGAGCATTCCTATGTGGCAGGCAAGCCGAATTACGCGCTGACCCTGATGGATTATCCGAATATCTATTCTTTTATCCACACTCACGAACTGGACACCGACGCGGTGCGGAAAGCACTGTCCACCGCAGAACTGATGGTGCACCGCAGAGCCTTTACGGTGGAAGAAATCGATCTTCTTCTGGGCGATGATCAGGCGAAGACCATGGCGCATTTTGCTTCTCCGTCCACGATTGTGCTCGGTGAAAAAGGGTACAGCGAAAAATGGATGTACGACCATACTGCACAAACCTGGAAGGGGGAAGGTATCACCCCCGGAATGGTTATCGAGGTTATGCCCCATTACTATAACCCGCTGTTTGTTCAGAAAGCGGCGGACGCTTTCTCACGGAAGCTGTACAATTACACCAATATCGTGACCCCCGTGAAATGGAATCAGTGGAAGAACGGGGATATCAAGCCGGACGGCTCCGTTGAGGACGGAAACCCCGAGGGAAAAGGCGTGCTGCTGGACGTGATGGAATTCTGCCAGTACGGCGATTATCCCACCGGATGTGAGAGTGTTGCGCTGTATATGCTGCTGCAGTTTTACAAGGTTGATGTTACGGTGGATCAGATCAACGATCTTTTGCCCATGGGGGCGCAGCCTTTTGACTCCGACAACGGCGTACGCTACGGCGGAAATCCGGAACGGGAGTTTGTCGGGGACCCGAGGAAAGAAATATCTTACGGTGTTTTCAACGGTCCCATGGCCCAGGTGGCGGAACAGATCCGACCAGGCGTTATTACCAAAAAAGGAGCGACCATCGACGAGATTACGGAGATCCTGGATACCGGGAACCCGGTCATGGCCTGGTATGTGTCCTCGCCCATGCGGCCGATTATGTATCGCTGGAGCTGGCAGGATACAGACAGCGACACCATGATCTACTGGCCCGGCGGAGAACATGCGGTTGTCGTTTGCGGTTATAACGAAAACACGCTCATCTACCGTGATCCCAACGCGGGGACTACAGTGGAAATCGATTGCGGGACTTTCGAAAAAAGCTTCACGGAGCTTGGCGGAAGAATTATCTATTACGATGATAAAAGGGGACGAAGGTACTGACTTCAGGAACCAGAGACCCGAATACTATATTCGCTAACGTATTGTTCTGCCAATCGCAGCAAGTACCTGAAAGATCCTTCGCTACGCTCAGGATGACACGGGTGAGATAGTCGCTCAGGATGACAAGTGTGGGATAGTCAGTCAGGAAGACACGGTTGGGGTAGTCGGACAGGATGACAAGGCAGGCATGATAGTATATCGTTAATATGTATAAGAAAACAGTACAGAAAAGGAACGGACAGAAGTGAAGTACATTTATGTTGTGAACAGATTCCAGCTGAAGGACAGGACTGACGATCTGATCCGGAAACTTGAACAGGTTTCACGGGATTTTGGCCGGGAGTATGAGATCAGGGTCCATGAAACTCCGGCTGAAGCGGGAAAAATCAGGGAAGATTACCGGGATACAGAGTATATTCTGACCGCGATCGGCGGGGATGGATCCATCAACTGCCTGCTGAATGACATCGCCGGCACCAGGAATATCCTGTCCTATATCCCTTACGGCACGGGGAATGACTTTCACCGGGCCGTATCACAGACAGTTTCAGCCGGCGTCCATGCAACGGATATCGTCAAAATCAATGAAAAGTTTTTTATCAACGCGGCATGCTTTGGAATTGACGCTGACATTGCCAACGATGACAGACTGATCCACAGCCGCTTTATCCCGAAGTCTCTGCGGTTTAACGTCAGCGTCATCCGTCATTTCCTTTCATACCGAAAGGGCCGGGTCATGAAGATTGAATTCAACGGGGAGACGTTCGAAGGGGAAGTCACCACCGTCGTTGCCGCCAACAGCCAGTATTACGGCGGCGGGTACAGGATCTCCCCGGGGAGCAGGATTGACGACGGAATCATGGAAATCTATATTTTCAAACATCTCAGCCGGCCGATGATGGCGAAGACCATCCTTTCTATGAAAAACGCAAAGCATCTGAACAGCCCGGCACTGAAAATGATGACAATCAGCAATGGAAAAATCGTCATTACCAGTCCCACAGCCTTCAAGGCAAACATCGACGGAGAACCGTTGCATTCTGACCATTTTGAAATAGAAATGATCCCCAAAGGAATCCGGTTGGAGTATGATCCGGCGTTCCTGGCTGCTTTTCTGGGATGATAACCAGAATTACCAGGCCCGCCAGCCGCATTCTTTGCAGATTTCCGAATCTGACCAACCGCCCTTGTCCGTTTTGCAGGTGCGATCCGGGGTGTAAGGACAATAGCCGCTCCCCCGACCGGCTACTCCTCCGACAGCCGCACTGAGGGTCTCTTCAGACACGTGTTCTTTCAATTGTTCGTCTTTCTGTTTTTCCATAAATGCTTTTCCTCCATTTTTTATATTCTGCCAACTGTATGTAGCAAGTATTTTATAGCTCCTTCGCTGCACTCAGAATGACATCAAAGTGGGAAAGATCCTTCGCTGCGCTCAGGATGACACAGACGGTATCGCTCAAGATGACACAGACAATATCGTCCAGGATGATACTGCCTGCATCGTTTATCGTTCATCAGTATAACAGGCCTTAAGAGAACGACCAGTCAATAAACTGATCAAAGGGCAGAGGCTTTGCGTAGAAATATCCCTGGAAGCTGTGAACATGGAATCCGCGCAGGATATCGCGCATAACCGCTGTTTCGATGCCTTCGACGCATACTCTGGAATTGAAAATAGAGGCAAGGCCGACAATACTGCCCACCATCTTTTTGTCCGTATCGCTGTTTTCAATGTTCATGACGAAACTGCGGTCGATCTTGATGGTGTCGAAGGGAACTTCTCTGATCAGGCTAACGGAAGAGAATCCGGTTCCGAAGTCGTCCATTGCAATCAGGATCCCGCGGGATTTCAGGCTTGCGATCACATTTTTCAGAAGATCCACATCCAGCAGACGGCAGCGCTCTGTGATCTCAAGACACAAATGTTCCGGCGGATAATTCAGATCCTTCAGGATCCGAAGCACCGTATCCACAAAGTCCGGCTTTTCCAGCTGTGTATAGGAAAGGTTTACATTGACCACAAAACCCGGATGCTTTTTTAAAATCTGCTTCGCCGCAAGGACCGACTCCCGGAGAATCCAGGTACCCAGATCCGGGAACAAAGGATCCATTTCCAGCACGGGGATGAACTGATCCGGAGGCACCATGCCGTAGCGCCTGTTTTTCCAGCGGATCAGCGCTTCCGCCCCGATCAGTTCTTCCGTATGCGCATTCACGACCGGCTGATACAGCAGGAAGAAACCTTCAAAACCGTGCAGGATGGATTCGCGAATTGCGTGAAGCTTTTCCAGACGCTGGTGACTGCCTTCACCAGGGTCGTTATGAAACTCTGCCAGCTCACCCCGCCGACGAAGCTTGGATTCATCGTAGGCGAAATTCAGGCAGCTGTACACCGTCTGGGAATCGATATCAAAGCTGTCCACTCGCAGGGCACCGCAATTCAGATCCAGCAGGATTTGCCGGCCATCCACAGAGAAACCTTCATGCAGATAAGCACGGAAGCTGTTATAGAAATCCCGCAGTTCCGCCACGGACAGCGTATTGCTGATTACGGCAAACTTTGGCCCGTCGATCCGATAAGTATGCCCGTTGTTACCGATTTTTTCAAAGAGATCCCGGGTGTATTGCTGCAGGACGCGGTTCCCGAAATGATATCCGTAAATCTCGTTGATTTCGGAGAATTTGTTGATCCCGATGAGGAGCACGCTGATTTCCGAGTTCCGGCGGATGGCCCCTTCAAGATCTTCAAAGAAGCCATACTGGTTACGGAATCCGGTCAGGGTGTCAATATGACCCTGAATCCCGTGATTCCGGATCGTTCCGGCAAAATAATCCGGTTCACCGGCAGGATCCCGGATCACGACGCCGCGGCAGGTACATACATCGTATTCCCCGGAGGGCCGCCGGGCCCGGTACTGCATATCATGGCCGGCGGCATTCCCGCTGAAAATGTCGTCAATGCCTTTGTGATATGCTTCCCGGTCGTCCGGATGAATATGGTTTTCCCAGATATCTCCCGCACCGTACATATATTCGGCCGGAAGGTCAAAAGTATCCACAGCGTTCTTGGACCAGCGGGAATAGTCGTACTTCATATCGCAAAGATATACGTACGTCCCTTCCGAAACCACCTCGAAGGATTTGAACAGCGTGTCCAGCATGGCCCGTCTTTCCTCGGTAATTACTTTGAAATTGGCCATTTTCTTGAGGGTACGGGCCTCCTGCAGACGCTTCTGTTCCTTCAGACGGTTTTTGTCCTCATACATCTGATTATCCGCACGGTTAAAAACGTCTTCCACGGAAAGATCGTGATTCGGAATGTAATCCGCCATTCCGGAAGCCACTACGGGGCCTTCTCCCATGCTGATATTATTCTGCACCTGTTTTTTCAGACCGGAAATCAATTCTTTCCTATTTATATAGTCTTCGCCCCGGAGAATGACAAGGAACTCATCCCCGCCGATACGGAAGACGGGACTGTGCTGGAACGTCCGGCAGACCAACAGGCTGGAAGCCCTGATATAATCATCCCCAGCCCGGTGCCCCTCGGTATCATTGACTGTTTTTAACCCGTTGATATCACAGATCACCAGAGCGAAGGGGTCCCGATCTCCTTTGATCTGCCGCTGCAGTTCCTTTTCCATTTCATGCCAGGCAGTTTTATTTTTGGTGTGCGTCAGCGCGTCCTGCCGGGCCATTTTATTGGCAACGGAAAGCTCCGCCAGGTGCTCCTGCTCTTTTTTCACATCACTGTCACGGTTTTCGACGCAGATGATAAAATGGCTCCGGTCGGAGGAATAGGTTACCGACATACGGGTATACTGCAGTTTTCCGCCTTCCACGATCATCCGGTAGTCTTCATAAACCTGCCGGGTACTTTCCAGAAGGGAGATCAGATGATCTTTGTTCAGAAAGTTCCTGATTCTTTCACGGTCTTCCGGGAAAATCAACCGATCCACATTGTTTGCTGAAGACACAAAAAAGTCGCTGCCTTCAGCATGAACCTTGAATGAGCCGGATTTTTTCTGCGTTGAAAGCTCCTTATATTCGGACGTTTCACAATCAATATAATAGATCAGCTCATAATGGTCGGCCAGACGCTCGGCGATCTGGGTGTAGGTAACACTTTTCTCCTGCTCCTCCTGCTGGAGCAGCCTGGCCTTCACTTCGGCGTCGATATTCTCAATACAGACGATGATATGCTGTTTGTCCCGGGACATGATTTCCGTATGCCGAATATGTCTGACCTGTCCGTTTACAACCAGTCGATAGGCAATGGAGAAGGAATTCCTGTCCTTCAGGTTGGAAAGCATAACATCTTTATAATGAATTCGCAGAATTTTTTCTTTATCGTCCGGATGCACGTATTTCGTGATGGATCTGCGGCTTTCGGCAAAGAAATCGTTTCCCGTGGCCGGGACGTTCAGCTTCTTGTATTCGTCCGTAGAGGAAATTTCCGTGTAAGTACATGTGGAAAGATCGATGTAGTACAACGTATCGTACTGCTCCGCCAGGCTTCCTGTGATCTGATTGTAAATCTCCTTCTGCCTGGCGTTTTCCCGGTCGATTTCCTGCTGCCGGTATTGGGCGTCGACATCGTTGAGACCGACAATCAGACGGGGCCCGTCCTTCTCGGTCACCATGGCGGCGTTCATCTGGACATGCAGGGGCGTTCCGTTCATCATCACACGGTATGACAAAGTGAAAATTCCGTCCCGTTCAATCGTTGAAAGGATATTCTCCTTTGTGAACATCCTGAGGAATTTGTCTTCATCGTCCGGATGGTTAAAAGTCCTGGATGCTTCCCGAACGGTGGAAAAGAAATCCGTTCCGTCTTTTGCCTGTCTGAAGCTGTCGACGTAATTGTCCGTCGCGCTGAATTCCCGGTACACGTTCGTTTCCGGGTCGACCACGTAGACACAGATAAATTTCCCAGTCAGCGCATGCAGACGGGCATATATGATTCGCTCTTCCTCGATTTGTTCTATATCAGCCCTGCTCTTTTCGTCCAGGTTCATACAGGTCCTCCTCAGGGGGATTCAATTTGATTCAAATCATACTGAATCATATCATAAAATGCAATTTTTGTACAGGTACGAATCATTCTTCACCCGGATTCTGATGTACTGATCCGACAGGTTATCAAGTGGGATTGAGGCGTATCGATCCCGATGGTCCACTATGGCAAAGCGCGGAAATCTATGCTATAATCAGGCACAGCGAAAAAGTCATATTTTTTTCGCTGTTATCAGGCCGGACAGAAGATGTTTTCGCATGTTTATCTGAACAGACGTTCCCTTATTGCCTTGAAGAAAAGCAATCCGGGAAGAAAGGATATTATTATATGGCATACAATCGGATCCTGCTGATTGCGTTCCTGTCCTGGACCGGATCAGTCCTCATTAAAGCGATTATCAATCTGATTATCAACAAAAAATTCATGTGGAAACTATTCCTGAGCGACGGCGGTATGCCCAGCAACCATTCCTCTGCCGTTACATCCACCGCTACCGCCGTCGCCCTGCAGTGCGGAATGGATTCTCCGGTGTTTGCGGTCTCTGTGATCCTTGCACTGATTGTCATGCATGATGCGGTCGGCGTCCGACAGGAAACGGGCAAACAGGCCAAGGTGATCAACAATATGATGAAACTGTTCGAATCCATGGGAAGGGGCGAACTGACTCCCGCGGAAACGCTGAAGGAGTTTGTCGGACATACCGGCCGGCAGGTTCTTGTCGGCGCGCTCTGGGGCATCGTTTCAGCGTTTGCTCTGAACGCTGTTCTGCCATAAACGGAGCCCCAGGTTCCGATGATCAACGGGATTGACAAAGCTCCTGAAAACGGGTATAATCCCGTTATTCTTCAGAAGGAACTCTGAAACACCTTGTCTTGGCCCAAGGGCTGCAGGGTGTTTCTTGTATGTGAAAGGAGCCTGAACAAAAATGGCTGAAGAAAAAGGAACCATTCTGACGGAAAGCGGACTGCAAAAGCTTCAGGAACAGCTGGACTACCTCGTTTCTGTCCGCCGCAACGAGATCAGCGAACAGATCGCCATCGCCCGCGGTTTCGGCGACCTGAGTGAAAATGCCGAATACGACGAGGCGAAAAAAGAGCAGGCCAAGGTGGAAGAAGAAATTAACCGCCTTCAGGCCACGATCCGGACCGCAACGGTTGTCGCCGACGACGAGATCACGACGGAATATGTTTCCATCGGAACCATCGTCAAGGTCAAGGACCTGGATGAAAACGAAACCTATGAGTACGCGATTGTCGGCGCCAACGAGGCAGACCCCGCAGAAAACAGGATTTCAAACGAGAGCCCCGTGGGCGCCGGCCTTCTGGGCGCCAAACGGAACCAGACCGTAACCATCACGATTCCCGCCGGAACCATTCGGTTCAAGGTGCTGTCTATCAAAAAGCTGTAAGTAAGGAGAATCATCATGGCTGGACAGGAAACCGGAAATGTAAACGAACTGCTTCAGATCCGAAGAGACAAGCTGACCGAGCTGCAGCAGGCCGGCAAGAATCCGTTTGTCATTACGAAATACGACGTTACGCACCACAGCACGGAAATCAAGGACCATTATGACAAACTGGAAGGACAGGAAGTGTGCATTGCCGGACGGATGATGTCCAAGCGGATCATGGGCAAGGCTTCGTTCTGTCATATCCAGGACCTGCAGGGGACGATCCAGTGCTATGTGGCCCGCGATTTTGTCGGCGAGGAATCCTATAAGGATTTCAAGAAAATGGATATCGGCGACATTATCGGGCTGAAAGGAACCGTTTTCAAGACGAAAACCGAAGAAATCTCCGTCCATGCCGTGGAGCTCGTGCTCCTGAGCAAGAGCCTCCAGATTCTTCCCGAAAAGTATCATGGACTGACGAATACGGACCTGCGGTACCGGCAGCGCTACGTGGATCTGATCATGAATCCCGAAGTCAAGGATACTTTCATCAAACGGTCAAAGATTATCAGCTCCATCCGCCGATATCTTGACGCCCAGGGCTTCATGGAAGTCGAAACTCCCATGCTGGTTTCCAACGCCGGCGGCGCCGCGGCGAGGCCTTTTGAAACCCATTTCAACGCGCTGGATGAGGATTTCAAACTGCGTATTTCCCTCGAGCTTTATCTCAAGCGTCTGATTGTCGGCGGTCTGGAACGGGTTTATGAAATCGGCCGCGTTTTCCGGAACGAGGGTCTCGACACCCGGCATAACCCGGAATTCACCCTGATGGAACTTTATCAGGCCTATACCGACTACCACGGCATGATGGATCTGACGGAAAACCTGTATCGCTATGTCGCGCAGGAAGTCCTCGGCACCACGAAGATTGTCTATAACGGCATCGAGATGGACCTTGGCAAGCCTTTTTTGCGCCTTACCATGACCGAAGCCGTGAAGCAGTGCTCCGGCGTTGATTTCGATCAGATTCATACGCTGGAGGAAGCCCGCGAGGCCGCCAAGGCGCATAACGTCGAGTTTGAGCCCCGCCATAAGAAGGGCGAGATCCTGAACCTGTTCTTCGAGCAGTTCTGTGAGGAGCATATGATCCAGCCCACCTTCATCATGGATCATCCGACGGACATCAGTCCGCTCACCAAGATGAAGCCGGACAATCCGGAATATGTCGAGCGCTTTGAGTTCTTCATGAACGGCTGGGAAATGGCCAACGCCTATTCCGAGCTGAACGATCCCATCGATCAGCGCCACCGTTTCGCCCTTCAGGAGGAACAGTTTGCCGCCGGCGACGAGGAAGCCAATCACACGGACGAAGACTTCCTGAACGCTCTGGAGATCGGCATGCCGCCCACCGGAGGCATCGGCTTCGGCATCGACCGGATGTGCATGCTGCTGACGGATTCCCAGGCTATCCGCGACGTTCTCCTGTTCCCGACGATGAAGCCTCTGGACAAAAAGGAATCCGAAGAGGCTGAAGAAAAAACAGAATAACATCCATGAGTCAGTGGGATCGTTCTCACTGACTTGTTTTTTTGTCTGTACAGCTAACGAAAAAAAGGGTATAATCAATTCCATCCACAAGCGCAAAAGAGTTCTGCAAGTTCAGAAAACGACCGGCAAAGCCGGAAAAAACGGAGGGAAACTGCTATGAAGATGAAAGACTTCGGCTTTTACAGGGGTGTGGACCTCGGCGGATGGTTCTCACAGTGCGACTATTCCGAGGATCGGATGAACAATTTTATCAAAGAAAAAGACTTTGAAATCATCGCCGGATGGGGGCTGGATCATGTCCGACTGCCCGTGGATTACAATGTGATGGAGAATGACGACGGAACCTGGAAGGCCGACGGCTTCCGCCGGATCGAAAAGGCGATCGGCTGGGCCATCAAAAACGGGATGAAACTCGTCCTGGATCTGCACAAGACTGCCGGCTTCTCCTTCGACGCCGGGGAAAAGGAAGACGGTTTCTTTGTCAGCGAGGCCTGTCAGCAGCGGTTCTACCGCCTCTGGGAAGAAATGGCCAAAAATTTCACGGACGCGGATCATGTTGCTTTCGAGCTGCTGAACGAGGTCACGGACGAATCATATATTACGGCCTGGAACCGGATCTCCGCTGAATGTATCCGCCGAATCCGGAAAATTGCTCCGGATTCCCTGATCCTGATCGGCAGCTATCACAACAACGCGCCGGACGCCCTGAAGGATCTGAATCCTCCGGCGGACAAGAAAGTGATTTTCAATTTCCACTGCTACGATCCCGTAAACTTCACCCATCAGGGAGCCTACTGGGTACCCTGGCTCGATCCGAAGGCTCGGATATCCTTTGAGAACGCAGGAATCGGCGAGGATTTCTTTGAAAAGGATTTTGCCTCCGCCCTCGAAACGGCAGCAAAACAGGACACGGCCCTGTACTGCGGGGAATACGGCGTCATCGACATCGTTTCTCCCGAGGATACGCTGAAGTGGTATCAGGTCATCCACGACACCTTCGAAAAGTATGAAATTTCCCGGGCTGCCTGGAGCTACCGCAAAATGGACTTCGGTCTGATCGATGAACGGATGGACGGCGTGCGGAGCCGCCTGATCCCGCTGCTGTAAAAATCTTCCCCCTGAAACCGGAAAGAAGGATCGCTGTTATGGGTCGGAAAATGATTGCCGTTTTTATCTCGGCACTGTATGAAGATATGGTGCGACAGACGGTGGACGGACTTCTGAGCGCTGCCCGCGGAGAAAACATGAAGATTCTCTTCTTCACAAGCTTTGCGGACAACCACACAAGCCGCAGCTATGATCTTTATCAGGATTACGACAAGGGCGACTTTGTGGTCTACCTGCTGCCGGACCTGAAGGATTACGACGCCATCATTTCTTTTGACACCTATATGACAGGATCCTTTATCAAACCGATCAACGAACTGAAAGACGCAGTTTCCATTCCGGTCGTGACGATGGGCACCACGAAAGAGGGAACCTACAGCATTGTGAACGATCAGGATCTGTCCTACCGGGAAGTCATCGAACATCTGATTGAAAAGCACAACTGCCGGGATTTCGTTCATATCACCGGTCCCCGGGACCGTTCCTTCTGCCTTGAAAGAATCGAAATCTTCCAGAATACCCTGGCCGACTGGGGCCTTGACTGCGGAGAAGACCGGATTTATTACGGAACGCTTCGCCCCGAATGCGGCTTCGACATCGTGGATGAACTTCTCGAGGCTTATGCGGCGGAAGGCGACAAAAAACTGCCGGATGCTATCGTCTGCGTCAATGACTATACAGCCATCGGCATCATCCAGGCACTGGAGAAAAAAGGGTTCCGCGTTCCGGAGGACGTGCTCGTGACCGGGTATGACGACATTCTACGCGCCCAGTATAACGACCCGTCGATCACGACCTCCGCCCAGCCTTTTTTTCGCGTCGGCCAGACAGGCATGGAAATCCTGAAACGCGTGCTGCGCGGCGACCATCCCGACGATATTACGGCTGTTCCGGGAACGCTCTGCCTCCGAAAATCCTGCGGATGCGAAACCGGCGGTCCGACACGCAAGGATATGATCCGGGAGAAATATATTCGTACGGTATCGAACCTGGAAAGCCTTGCTCTGTCCAATACCAACATGATCCTCGGCGGCGCCACCGATGAATCCATCGAGGAAATCTACGACGAAATCGAACAGGGATGTCTCCGGAAAACCGGCTTCAAGGACGCTGTACTTTGCCTGATCGACGGCTGGGAACAGGAAAAACTGATTCAGCACCGGTATTCCCTGAAGGAAGAGTCCTTCAACGTTGTCTGCGGACAGTGGAACGGCGCTCCCGTGAAACGCCAGAAGCTTCCGAAGGGACAGCTTCTGCCGGACGAAATGATGAACGACGACAGACCCTATTATATTTTCCCTGTCCATCATCTCCAGTATTTCCTCGGATATTTCATTATCAACCCGGATCTTAAGGAAATGGAACAGCTGCATATCAAAAGCTGGCTTGTTTCGGTGAGCACTGTTCTGATCAACTGGCTTGCCCGCAACCGGCTGAAGGATTCGGTGAAAGAGCTGGAAATTCTTTATCAGACGGATATGCTGACCGGCCTTTACAACCGCCGCGGCTACTACCGCTTCTTTGAAAGCTATTATGAGGAATGCCGGAACGCCGGAACGGAGCTGGCGGTGTTCCTGATCGATATGAACGGAATGAAGAAAATCAACGACCGCTACGGCCATGCCGAAGGCGACTTCTGTCTCTGCACCATCGCAGACGCCATGAAGAAGAGCGCCCGTCTGGATGAAATCTGCATCCGGACGGGCGGCGACGAATTCGTCGTGCTGGCCAAAAACTATGACCAGAAGAAAGCCGATACCTATATGCGCATGGTCCGCGACGCCGTTGACCAAATCATCCGCCGGGCCGGGAAGAATTACAGCGTCTCTGTCAGCATCGGCTGTTACCTGAAGGTTCCGGAAACGGAAAGCGCCACTTCACTTCAGAGCGAAGCAGAAACCTGGCTCGGAAGAGCGGACAAAGAAATGTACAAGGAGAAACAGGGAAAGTCTATACCAGTGACCTGAGAACACCGCCGATCTCAAAGGCGACGGTGTCGCCGAAAAAGCCGGTGAGGCGGTATTGCTTCTCATGAATAATTTTCCGGAGACGAATCTTCTGTCCCGGAAGAATTTCATGGT
>Ga0310690_10006115_pt1 | contig 15975 bp, 7 predicted proteins | sample AusTroGonzalo_MG_2_FD_207661 | JGI IMG/M metagenome (GOLD analysis project Ga0310690, IMG submission 207661) | Bovine rumen microbial communities from tropical cattle in Woodstock, Queensland, Australia - Gonzalo_04 (v2) (version 2) | ecosystem: Host-associated > Mammals > Digestive system >... | reverse complement strand
TCGACATGATGGGATAGTCCTGCGGACGCCAGTTCACGAGGTCGCGACTGTAGGCGGCAGCAAACTGCGGCGAGTGGTCGTTCACCTGAAACACTAAGCGCCATGTGCCGTCGTTGGCACGGCATATCGAGGGGTGGAACATTTTCTTCTCCGCACCCCAGGTGCCGTAGTCCGAGGAACAAAGCCTCCCCGATTCTTTCCATGATTCACCCTCCAGCACGGCAATGTGCAAGCCGTCACCCTGGCCAGGCGAATAGATGAACACCGTTTGCGGCCCCTCAGTCGCCTTCATCGCTGTCATACCCCAAAGGGCAAGTGTAATAGTCAGTAGTCTCTTCATTCTTTTTTTAGTTTGTTTAAAAACTGCGGACTTGTCAACCCGACGAGTCCGCAGTTTTCTTTAGTAGGGTTAATTTTGATACGGATTACTTCTTCAGCACCAGCTTGCCGTCGATGATGACAACAGCCTTGCGGTTACCCACTACCTTGCGACCCTGCAGGTCGTAAGCGGTCTTGCCAGCCTTAGCGGCCTTCACGCCGTCGATAGCGGTAGCCTCGCCCGGAGAATCCACGGCTTCAGGCTCTGCAACCTCAGCCTTCTTCACAATCTTGAAGGTCTTCACCAGGTCAATGCTGCGGAAGTTGCCAGTACCGTTGATGATAGCGGTAGCGGTGCCCTCGTTCACATTGTTCTTGAACTTCACGGTGAAGTCCTTATCCTGAGTCAGCGTCACGTTGCCGTTGATCACCGAGATAGCCGGTGTCACAGCCTCGCCCGTCCAAGTCTGGTCGGCGATGTTCTGAACCATGTCGATGTCGAGCACGTAGCTCTTGATGGCGAAGTACTTATTCACCTTGCCCTTGTAGTTGCCAAGTCCCTGGAAGGTGATGCGAGCCGTACCGGCCTCCACATTGTCCTTGAAGGTCATCTTGTAGTCAACATCCAATACTAACGGCTTCATACCGTCGCGAACCTCGACGCGCGGGGTGTGCTTCTTGCCGTCGTAGTCCTCCCAATAGATGTAGGCAATGTTGATGCGAGTTTCGTCGTTCAGGTCGACGCGACCTACGTAGAAGTTGGCACTGGCCTCGCCGGTGTAGTTACCCATACCGGTGATGGTGGCAGTAGCCTTGCCAGCCTCCACGTTGTCGGTATACTCTACGGTGTAGTCAACACCCTCAACCAACGGCTTGCCATTGTAGTTCACATCCAGTTCGGGCTCCTGAGCCTCGCCGGTGTACTCCAGGTCGTCGATCGGGCTGATCATGTTTTTGTTCAGCGCCTTCGGAATGATGTCGAAGTCTGCACTGGCCTCGCCGGTGAAGTTACCCTGGCCGGTGACGGTGGCAGTAGCCAGACCGACAGTGACGTTATTGCTGTATACAACGGTGAAGTCGGTACCCTTGGTCAGCGTCATTGCATTCTCGCCCTCGCCGAAGGTGATGGTCAGGTCGGGCTCAATGGGATTGGTGGTGTAGGTCTGGTCACCAATCTCAGTAATCATCTCGTCGGTAATCGTAGCGGGCAGGATGTTGAATTTGATCACGTTGCCGCCAGCGTACTTCTCGCTGCCCTCGGCAGGCGTGATGACTGCAACGGGAGGGTTATCATCGGTAGTCTGGCCGGCGTTGATGTTGCTGAAGTACAATACGGTGTAGTCCACACCCTCTTCCAGCTCGGTGGTGCCGTCCTTCACAACGAGGGTAGGCGTGATGGCCTGGCCAGTGAAGGTCTGGTCGGGAATGGCCTCGATGGTGATGTCGTCACTCGACAACAGCTTCAAGTAGGGAACCGATATCTGGGCGTTAGCCTCGGGCATGGTGAACGTAGCGGTGAAGAGGGTTCCGCCATCAGTCTCGGTGATGTTTATGGGCACCTCGAAGGGCTGAGCAATCTCGATGCTCGACTGGCCGGCTATATTGACATTGCGGCGAGCCATAGCATTCTCGATCTCACCGTAAGGCTGCACGGTAATGGTACTGCCGGGCACATAGTCCTCTTCCGGTGTAATGATGACAGTCACCACGTCACCAGGCATAGCCTTCGTGGCATTCTCTTTGGCGTTCTCGCCCTCACCTACTGTGAAGGAGATGGTACCATGAGCTTCAGCATCGGCATCCTTGGTAAGTTTATAGCCAGCTGCGGTGTAGGTGAACGTTGTCTTGGGAATGAAATTCCGCTGGGATGCGTCGACAATTCCGTCTAAGCTAGAATAGTTGTAATTCTGGACGCAGGCACCAGTCACTGCCGTTCCGAGCCAAGAAATGCTCTTGTAGCTGGAAGGTGTTATGTTGTAGACACCAATGAGCAGATTGCCTCCTCCGTAGGTGTAGGGGGTGTCGAAGTTGACGGTCATGGTCGATTGTGTACCATCGAGCAATCCCTCATAAACTATGGTGGCATCGCTAATACCGGTGTAATTGTTGAGCGTAGTCTCGCTGATTTCCTTCATGAACACCTGAACGGTGGACCCCCATTGTGCCGTGGCAGGAGAGGAAGCATAGAACGTCATGGCATTGATTTCTGCACCCGACATATCCGACAGTTCGCTGGCAGGCATCACGAATTCACACTTCAGGTAGGCATCAGCATAGAAACCGTAGAAAGGCACGTAACCGTTTGTGGTCGTTCCGTCGTACACGGTCAGCTCTTCTGCCCAAGCGCCCGATACTGCTGCTGCGAGCAGCACGAGCAAACTAAATATCTTCTTTTTCATAGATTATACTGTTTTATTGTTTGTTCTTTGTGTAATCACTCCCCTCGCCCTTCGGAGAGGGGTTGGGGGTGAGGCTTTACTTAATCACGGCCTTCTTTCCGTTTACGATATAGAGACCCTTCTTGGGAGCCTTCACCTTGCGACCCTGCAGGTCGAAGAAGTCGCCCTTCGTAGCATTCTTGATGTTCGTAGCCGTTATCTTGTTGGTCGTTTCACCGAAGACGATGTTACGAGACTTCATTCCACCATCAGAGGGTTCGTTGTCAACCGCTAGCATCCAACGGTGGTCGGCGAGCTGTCCTGCTCCAATGGCCTTGAGGAACTGCTTGCCGCCGCAGATGTAGAGCGTGAAGCCGGTGTAGTCGTCAGGATTGATCGTGCCGTCATTTATGTCGAGGTAGAACCAGTTACCGACTCCCTCAAACCCACCAGTAGGAGCGCTGGGCATGAGCTGTGCGATGATGTCAGCATCCGTGGGGTTGTAGATGAGGAAGTGCTGGCCAGAAGGCACGCTTGTGAGCTGATCGGTGAGCAGCACCTCAGTATCGGTAACGTCGCTGACGCCAAAGAGCTGAGCCTGGTCGCCGGTAGCGAGTGACAGATCCTGATTATCGTCAACATAAGTGACGAAGCTCAATGCGGGAACAGTCACGGGGATAGCGTTCGGGTCGATGACGATTTCCTCGGCCGTGCAGGTGACAGTAACGTTGGCAGCCGGCATGGTGAACGACTTGCCGTTACCTGCTGCGTCGTCAATCGTAAGTTCGATAGGATCACCACCTGTTGCGGGTGTGTAGGTAGCCGTGATGGCGGTAATTTGGTAACCGAGGTCAGGTGTCACGGTGATGATTGTACCTACGGTAGCCGTCACGTCGCCCATCCCAAACTCGTTTTCACCAATGGTGAGCGTCGTGTTATCAACGGGCAGACCGGTGATGGTGTAATTAATCTTGGTGTAGACAATTTGAATATTATGATCCGAACTATCGAAGTATTCTTGTGAAGTACGGCCTATTCCGAAACTATAAACTCCCTCATTCGCATAAAGTGTTTGTTCGTAGCCTCCATTATAAACACGATCAATTTCGTAACCCTCTATTTCAGGAGCGGTAAACGTAACGGTGGAACCCTGAGGACCCTGATAAGAGGTAATAGTTTCACCCTCCATTACTGGCACGAGGCCATTACCACTGAAAGTAACAGCAGGCTTCTCTACGCTTTCGTCAAGACCAACGAGTACCCAAGTGATAGTGTTGATTCTGTGAGTATACGCAACTGTAACCGTTGTGTTATAATCGGGCTGTGTGAACGACCATTTGCCGTTGCTTAAAGTAGGAGTAATCGTCTGAGGATCGCCCGCAGGTGCAGTTTCCGTTACTGTAACGTCAACTGAATAACCTTGTACAGCCTGTGCGGATACGGTAATCGTCGAACCGGCAGTAGCCGTGAACACATTTTCTACGATGGTTCCGCCCGTAAGACTTACGGTAGGCATCGTCTCCATTTCTTCTGTGCCTGTCGTGATAAGGGTAACGGCGTAGGTGGGAATGGGCGTGTAGGCAATTGAAACTCTTACGTTATTCTCAGGCAGGGTAAACGACCATGTGCCGCTCACTTCAGAAGCAGAAACCGTCTCTTCAGGGCCGCCAGTAGCTGGTGTTTGCGTTACGGTAACTTCAACAGAATAGCCATCCACAGCCTCTGGAGTTATGCTGATTGTCGAGTTAGCAGCAGCTGTGTAAGCAACATCGCCACTCTGGGTAGCACCAGTAACCGTTATGGTAGGTGCATCACCTATATCATTTGTGCCTGTAACGTTAAGGCTAATGGTGTAGTCCTGAACGACAGCGGGCTGCAGGAGTATCAGACGGAAGTTGTCGACCTTATACCAGGAGGTGGAATTCTGAGTTCCGATTGTAATATCGCCAGCTGATGCAAGATCAAATTCAAGGTCAACGTCAGTAAACGTGCCAGGAGCTGTCTGTGTGAAAGACGTACTTTCATTATTGGCAAACAGCTCAACAGTAGCATTTGCGAGACCAGCAATAGAAGCTGTTAACTTGTAGCTACCAGCCGGCATGTCTGCAATTGTTTGTGAAATGCCATAACCTACAGCATCACCATGCCAAGTATTAAACAGGAAATCTCCATCACAACCTGTGGTCTGGTAAGTGTTATTGGAATTGGGTTTTACACCTGTGTCACCAGCAGTGTTCTCTGCTGTCCAAGCTTCCAGACTGCCAGTTTCGAAGCTATGGTTCACGATAGCCCAAGTCATAGGAGAGTTATCGGAGGTCTGAGCTTTTGAGGCAACAGCAAGTGCGTTAGCCATAGCAGCCTTTTGCTCACTGGTAATCTCCTGCAGCGTACCAGCATTGTAACTTTCTTGTAAACCTGCAAGGACACCACCGTCATCATAGGCGGCCAGACCATCTGCATCCAAAGCCTGCTTGGCATCTGCGAAAACATCAATGACACTATTGAATATAGCGTAAGCATTAATGCTGTTCTGTGCAGCAGATGTAGCATTAGTCAGAGCCTCAATGGCTGCCGTGTATTGTGCAGCAGTACCAGTTTCACCAAGGCCTCCGTAATTGCTGATTGCAGTACTAAGATTATTCTGTGCGCTTGCACTCATTTTTTGTGTCAAAGCTGCCTGAGCATCAGAAAGAGCTTGGTTGTAGACCGGAACAGCTTCCACTAAAGCCGTCACACCCTTCAACTGAATAACGTGCCAGTTGGTGGAGGTAGAAGTCTTGGTCATACCAATCTCGATTTCACCATTCGCGCCAACTTCGACTCCTTCTATTACAACTGTTGCAATACCAGTAGAATTGAAGTTTGTAGCATAGCTGATGGGGATTTCACCGCCGTAAGTTCCTTCAGAAGTCTTAGCATAAAGCGTCACACCAGTGTTCTCTGTAATCTGGTCATTTTCATTAAAAGAAGTGCTTGTGTCAGAACTACCACCTGTGAAAGCATCCGAACCGAATCCACGACCAAAGGTAAAGGCAGAGGCACCATAAAGTTCAATCTTATAGGTACCAGTAGTCAAACCCGTGACTGTGCTCTTCATCAAAGTGCCAGTACTGGTACAATTGCCATCATACCTTTCCCAAGCAGCAACGTGAAGACCTGAATTTGTGTCAACTGCTGGCGCAGCCCAACCGACTTGACCGGATGATCCCCACCATTGTGTAGTAGCCAAGCTATTGAACTGACTGGTGAGGTCAACTTCAACGTACACCTGTGCATTCACAGCGACCACGCCTGTTACGAGCAGGACGAGCATCGCGAATAAGAGTCTTAGTTTTCTCATACTCAATTGTTTTTTGTTAATAGATCTTGTTTATTAATTGGATTTATTGGCTATTTGGGGGCAAAGATAGCAAATAAAATTCGATAATCCAAACTTTTTCGCTGATTTTTTTGCAAAAAGGCAGAAGAAGTGGGGAACCTATACTCCCCACCCCTTCGCTCGGCATCCCGAAGGGTGACGCTTGCTACCAGCGGGACGCCCCTCCGAAGCCTCAGCCCCCTCTTATATCTGTCCCCCTATAAGGGGGGACATAGATATGAGGGGGAGGCTTCTCCGGGGAAGCGGCTCTTCACCATTTTGAAAACTTTCCTCCCGCGTACGTACGTGAACTCGAAAACTCACAACAGTTCCTGTACGTACGCGGGAGAAGTTTTTTAGAAGTTAAGAAGTTCTTTGCAAGCAAAGCGACCAGAGGTCGAGCGAAAGAAGTTAAGAAGTTAGAGAATTCATTACTTGGGAATAAACTCGGCCATATAGCAATGCTAAGTGGGTCATATAGCATGACTAACTCACCCAGTTTGTTGAAGTTACACACCCCGCCCCCCGCTCGGCCGAAGGACGCTTGCAAGGCAAGAACCCCTCCCCTTCTTGCGTCCCGTTCTTGCTTTGGCAAGCGTCCCTTTGGGCCGAGCGGGTAGCAAGCGTCCCCCTTCGGGATGCCGAGCGGAGGGGTGCTTTCTGTGATTTCTGTGATTTCCGTGTGACAAAAGCTTGGTGATGTCAGAAGAAATGTGTAACTTTGTCGCGGAATTATGGAAATAACTAAAAACAAGTGATATGAAACGACAGATTCTGACAGTATTGCTGCTTGCTGCCGCAATGGTGGGGTATGCAGAGGACGGTAGCCGGCTGTGGCTGCGCTATGCCGAGGTGAACAAGGCGAAGGTGACGGGGCCTGAATGTGTGGCCGCTGACGAATTGCGCCGCTATTATGAGGGGGCAGAGGCCCAGTTGGTGCTCGACCCCAGCATGGCAGACGACGAGAGCTACATCATTAGCGGAAGCACCGTCAAGGCCAAGACGGAAAAAGGCCTGATGTATGGCGCCTACGCCCTGCTGAGGGGCGAGAGTGGTGAGTCGAAGCCGTTTTTCAAGCTGCGCATCCTGAACCATTGGGACAACCTCGACAGCTCGATTGAGCGCGGCTATGCCGGTAAGAGCATCTTCTGGCCCTCGTTCGATCCACAGCATATTAAGGAATACGCGCGTGCAAACGCCTCGATAGGTATCAACGGCACGGTGCTCAACAACGTGAACGCCTCGCCAAAGATGCTGGCTAAGGAGAACCTGCTGAAGGTGAAGCAGATTGCCGACATACTGCGCCCCTACGGCATCCGCGTGTATCTGTCAGTCAACTTCGCCTCGCCGATGGGCTTGGGCGGACTGAAAACAGCCGATCCCTTGGACAAGGGCGTGCAGAAGTGGTGGAAGAAAAAGTGCGATGAAATCTACAAAATTGTGCCCGACTTCGGTGGTTTCTTAGTGAAGGCCAACTCAGAGGGTCAGCCTGGCCCGGGTGACTACGAGCGCTCACATAGCGAGGGTGCCAACATGCTGGCCGACGCCATTGCCCCTCACGGAGGTATCATTATGTGGCGCTCGTTTGTCTATGGTGCCAAGCATAAGGGTGAGGACCGCGTGAAACAGGCTGTGTCAGAGTTCAAGGAGGACGACGGCAAGTTCCGCGAAAACGTGATACTGCAGTCGAAGAACGGCCCGTTGGACTTCCAGCCACGCGAACCATACGCTCCCATCTTCGATAATATCCAGAAGACGCCGCAGATGGCAGAGCTTCAAATCACGCAGGAGTACCTTGGACAGTCGCGCCATCTGGTCTACTTGGCCCCCATGTGGCGAGAGTTCTTCCGCTTCGTGGAGCCCAGTCGTCTGGTTGGTATTGCTGGCGTAGCCAACATAGGTAACGACACCAACTGGTGTGGTCATCATTTCTCGCAGGCCAACTGGTATGCCTTTGGGCGTTTGGCTTGGAATCCTTCGATTAAATCGGAAGAAATTGCAAGTGAGTGGCTCACGGCGACATTCGGAAAAACGGCACAAAACAGCGCAATGCTCTACATCATGATGCGCAGCCGCGAAGCCTGTGTGAACTATATGATGCCGTTGGGTCTGCACCATATCTTCAAGTTCGACCACCATTATGGCCCACAGCCTGACGGTTTCATCAAGTCATACCCCTTGGAGTGGTGCCCCGTGTACTACCATCAGGCCGACAAGTTCGGCATCGGCTTCGACCGTACTCATGTCGGCAGCAATGCCACCAGCCAGTATCGCGAGCCATATTGCTCGATGTACGACAACCCGGCTACGTGTCCTGAGAACATGCTGCTGTGGTTCCACCACCTGCCCTGGAACTATCGCATGAAGGACGGTCGGACGCTGTGGGAGGAGATGCAGCGTCGCTACAATAGCGGTGTGGAAGATGTAGAAGACTTCTGCCGCACGTGGCAGATGTGCAAGCCCTACATCGACGAACAGCGCTGGCGTGAGGTCGACGAGCGGATGCAGCATCAGTTAGAGAACGCCCGCGAATGGCGCGACGTCTGCCTGAAATACTTCGGTAGTTTCGTGAAAAATTGAAGATTAGCCAGTAAGTTTTTAGGCTCGGATTACAGCTACAGCTCCTGCTCGAAAGGTCCGACAGGCAGGCCCGACTCAGCGTAGGCGTTCAGGCGGATGGGATTGTCCTTCCAGGCATGGCGCACGCGAACGGGATTGTCGATGGGCGAGGTGATGATGACGGAGCTACCCTCGCTGCGGGCCTTGGCGTTCTGGAAACGGCCATCGCTGCCTGCCACCTCGAACTCAAAGAGCTCGGCAGAGGAGCGTAGCGGCTGGTCGAAGGTCAGCGTGACGGTGGTTCCCTCTACCTTTGTGCTGATAATCTCGGGCATCAAGCGTACCTTTTTATTATTATAGACCATACGGTCGAAGCAGAGTCCTATGCGCTCGGCCACCTCACGCTTGCGGAGCGGGTGAATGTCGACCGTCTCGCCAAGGTCAATGGCTGAAGCCAGTTCCACGTTTTCCATCTTCTTGGCTACTGTACGCTGGGCCTCACGAAGCTGTGCCCAACCGCTGTTGCCGGGTTCAGCCTGATAGACGATGGGACGCGGGAAGCCAGTCTGTTGACGCCCATCGTAGTTGGCCAACTGTGCAATGACAAAGGGCATCTGAGGCTCCTGCCAAAGGTCGCGCCAGCAACCTATCAGCTTCTTTAGGTAGTTGGCGTAGGGAGCAGGATTGCCCGTGTTTGATTCACCCTGATACCAGACGACGCCACTAATGGCGTAGGGAGCCAAGGGATGGAGTACGGCATTATAGAGCGTGGTGGGCTGGTTCTGCAAGGAAACATCGCCGCCAGGACAAGGTGGCATCTCGACTCCTAAGTGGAACTTCCACGACGGGCTGAGGGGAATGACGTCCTTCGGCATGGGGTTCTGTGAGAAACGGTCGTCGCCGAAACAGAGCATGTAAGGTTTCTCGGGAATGAAGTGGACAGCCCCGTTTTTATTGATGAAACGGATGGTTATCACGTTGTCGCCCTCCTGAAGCAATCCCTCAGGGATGTCGTAGCGGCGTGGCGGGTACTGATAGCCGGTACTTCCGATTCTTTTGCCATTCAGATAGGTGACATCCTGATCGTAGAGGGTGCCTAATAGCAGACGGGCAGGCTTGCCGGCATGCTCCTTGTCAATCGTAATGTGCTGACGGAGCCAGACGGTGCCCGTTCCTCGCCAACTCCAGTTATTCTGGTCGATGGTCTGCCAATCGGCATCCTGATACGAAGAGAGTGTGAATTGCTGAACGTTGTCTGCTTTGTCAAGCATTTCGTTCCAGCGTCTGCTGGCCTCCCCGTTGGCCTGCATCTGCGCCTTCACGTAATTGTCGTTCTGGAAGAACTCCACACGCTTTACCAACATAGGATAGTCATTCTTCAGCGAGTCGGCGCTAATCCATGCCTCTATGGGTGTGCCGCCCCAACTGTTGACAATGACGCCCTGGGGGACACCCGTTTCCTCGAACATACGCTTACCGAGGAAGGAACCGACCGCCGAGAAGAGCCACGCATTTTGCTTGGTCAGGGGTTTCCAGTTAATGTTCGTCGGACGGATATCATCCTTCACGCCATGGGTAGACGTTTCGTTCTGAACACGGAACAGACGCACCTTATCGAGTGAAAAATTGTCGATTTCATCGGTATAATTTGGATATACTCGCTCGATGGTTACGTCGATATTCGACTGGCCGGACAACAGCCAAACGTCACCAATCAGCACGTCGCTGATCTCCAAGGTTTCAGACTTCTCGTCACTTACCTCTAACACATAGGGGCCGCCCGCCTTCATCTTTGGCAGGTCTACACGCCAGCGCCCCTCGGCATCAGCGGTGGTTGCTACCTTTTTCTTATTAAAGGTGACGGTAACAGCCTCGCCGGCATCAGCTTTTCCCCAAACGGGGATGGACTTGTTACGTTGCATCACCATGCCATTCTGGAACAACTGGGGCATAGTGACCTTAGCCTCCAGGGAGACTGAGCAGGCCATCATCACGGCCCAAAGCAATAATCTGTAGTTTTTCATCTGTTTTAGTTGTCTTTAGTATTTGCTGCAAAAATACAAAAAAAGTGCGATGGAATGGTGGGAAATGCCGTTAATTTACTGAAATGAGATATTTAGAAACATATCTGTGACATTTGAATAGGGTAAAGATGAAGAATTATATCTATCTTTGCAAACTGAAAAACGTAAAACTATATCAATATCATTATGGAAAAGACTGCATCAATGCAAGAATCAAAAGGCTTTTACAAGCTTTCGTGGCTTCAGCGCATCGGCTTCGGCTCGGGCGACTTGGCACAGAATCTTATCTTTCAGGTAATCTGTACTTACCTGCTGTTCTTTTACACCGACATCTATGGACTGACGCCATCGGCAGTTGCCGTCATGTTCCTTGTGGGTAATGTGGCTAACGTCATCTGGGACCCCATCGTCGGTACGTTAATCGACAAGAGCAACCCGCGCTATGGTAAATACCGCTCCTATCTGCTTTATGTGGGTATTCCGCTTTCGGGTTTTGCCATCCTATGCTTCTACAACGGTTTTGCACCGTCGTTGATATATGCCTACGTGACCTATGTGTCTATGCAGCTGCTTTATACATTTATCAACGTTCCCTATGGTGCTTTGAACTCATCGCTGACGCGCGATACTGACGAAATCACCATTCTGACCTCTGTTCGTATGTTTATGGCTAATCTCGGCGGTTTGGCCGTTAACTCCGGACTGCCACTGTTTATTGCCCTGATAGCAGGTGCACCGTCAGACAGTCTGCCGAAAGATCCTTCGGCTTGGTTCACGACGATGACTATTTACGCCATTATAGGCTTCTGCCTGCTCTTCTTCTGCTTCACACAGTGTAAGGAGCGTGTCGTGATGGATGAGAAGACCACAGAAGACGTGAAGGTGAGCGACCTTTGGATGGAGTTCCTGCGTAACCGTCCCTTGCGCGTTCTCGCCTTCTTCTTCATCACCGCCTTTGCCATGATGTCGGTAGGTAATGCCGCTGGTGCCTATTTCATCAACAGCAATCTGCATGGCTCGGCTCAGGAACTGTCCATCTTCATGGCCTTAGGTTCGCTTCCTGCATTCCTGTTTATGCCGCTTGTTCCCTGGTTCAAGCGCATGGTGGGAAAGAAGAATATGTTCTATCTCTTCCTGAGTGCTGCTATCATCGGTATGGCCATGCTTTACTTCATTTCCAAGATGGAGAGTCCAAGTATGATGATGATTTACGTGGCACAGTTCATCAAGTCTACGGGTGTCATCGTGGCTACGGGTTACATGTGGGCACTGGTTCCTGAAGTGATTTCATACGGTGAGTATACAACAGGACGTCGTATCTCTGGTATCGTCAATGCCCTGACGGGCTTGTTCTTCAAGGCTGGTATGACCTTCGGTAGCATTGTCGGTCCTGCCGTCTTGGCATACGTGGGCTATAACAGCGAGGTGATCGACCAGACTCCTTTTGCTGAGGAGGGTATTCTGTGGCTCGTCTGCGTCATCCCCGCCATCTTGCTGGCTCTGGCTATGTTCATCATTTCGAAGTATGAGTTGACTGACGAGGTCATCGATGATATTAATAAGAAAATCGAGGCTCGCGCCGCCAATGCAAATGAATAAGAAATTGTTTTTCCTCTGTCTGGCCATGATGCCGCTGGCATCCATGGCCCAGCAGGGGCTCAAGGATGCTATCGGTAAGTATTGCCTGATTGGCGCTGCCATCAACCAGTGGCAGAGTGACGGGCAGGTGCCTGAGGGTGATGCCATCGTTGACAAGCACTTCAACTGTGCCGTGGCCGAGAACTGCATGAAGCCCGAGTCGCTGGCACCTGCTGAGGGCATCTTCGACTTCCGCGTAGCCGATAAGTTCGTCAGCTACTGCCAGCAGCATAAGCTCAAGGTCATTGGCCATTGCTTAGTGTGGCACTCTCAGGCTCCCGACTGGTGGTTTACCAACGGCTATGCCGCCAGTCCTGCCTCGAAGGAAGTACTGAAGGAGCGCATCATCAAGCACATCAAGACCGTGGTAGGCCACTACAAGGGTCAGGTACACGGATGGGATGTGGTGAACGAAGCCATCGAGGACGACGGTTCTTTCCGTAAGTCGCCTTACTACAACCTGTTGGGCGAGGAGTTTATTGAGATTGCATTCCGTACCGCCCATGAGGCCGACCCCGATGCCGAACTTTACTACAACGACTACTCGATGGCCGGACAGGCCAAGCGTGAGGCTGTCTGCCGACTGGTGAAGAAGCTGAAGGACAAGGGGTTGCGCATTGACGGCGTGGGCATGCAGAGCCACAACGGATTGGACTACCCTAATCTGGAGGAGTACGAGAAGTCGATAGACGCTTTTGCCGCCTGTGGTGTGAAGGTGATGATGACCGAGGTCGACCTCAACGTGCTGCCCAGCCCAGAGTCGTTCGGTGGTGCCGACATCGCCCAGAACTTCGAGTATCAGCAAAAGCTGAATCCCTACACCGCAGGACTGCCTGCCGACAAGGCCAAGGAGGTGGAAAAGCGCTGGATGCAGCTGTTCAACATCTATTATAAGCACCGTGACCAGATTAGCCGCATCAACCTGTGGGGCGTCAGCGACGGCGGTTCATGGCTGAACGGTTGGCCCATTAAAGGTCGTACTAACTATCCGCTGCTCTTTGACCGCCAGTACAAGGAGAAGCCCGTGATCAACGAAATTATCAAACTTTACAAATAATACTATCTATGGCAAAATTACCTCGTTATCTTTTCCCAAGTGATTATATGGCCGACCCCTCGGCTAATGTGTTTAACGGACGCCTGTATGTCTATCCCAGCCACGACTGGGATGCCGGTGAGTGCTTTGACGACGACGGCGGACACTTCCAGATGCGCGACTACCACGTGCTGTCGTGGAACGACGTTGAGAACGACGAAGCCACCGACCACGGTGTGATACTCGATGTAGACCAGGTGAAGTGGGCAGAGAAGCAGATGTGGGACAACGACGTCGTTGAGAAGGACGGCAAGTACTACCTAATTTTCTCTGCCAAAGGCTATGACGGTGTGTTCCACCTTGGCGTGGCCGTGGCCGACAAGCCCGAAGGTCCGTTCATTCCGCAGGATAATCCCATCCGCGGCTCGTTCTCTATCGACCCCTGCATGTTCAAGGACGACGACGGACAGATCTACTGTTTCTTCGGTGGACTGTGGGGCGGTCAGCTGCAATGGTGGCGCTCGCTCTATCACGGCTTTGACGCCATCCCCGGCAAGTATGGTGATGACAACGGTCTGATTGACCTTGGCCCGGCTCCCGACCATAAGACACAGCTTTTTGCCAAGCCCGATGCCCCTGCATTGTCAAGCGCCGTTGTCCGCATGAGCGACGACGTGCTGCAGTTTGCCGAGGCTCCGCGTCCCGTGCTGGTTCTCGACAAGGACGGCAAGCCCCTGAAGGCCGGTGATCCGCACCGTTTCTTCGAGGCTTCGTGGATGCACAAGTACAACGGCAAGTACTACTTCAGCTACTCGACTGGTGACAGCCATTACCTGTGCTATGCTATTGGTGACAATCCTTACGGTCCGTTCACCTATCAGGGTGTGATTCTTGAGCCCGTTGTAGGCTGGACCACCCACCATTCGATTGTGGAGTACAAGGGACAGTGGTATCTGTTCTATCACGACTGCGTTCCCTCGAACGACATTACCCACCTCCGCTCGCTGAAGGTGCAGCGCCTTTTCTACAACGAAGACGGTACCATCAAGCCCGTGGTGAACGAATAAACAAACGCTTTACACCAAAACGAGCTGCTGGCGCATACCGCTGGCAGCTCGTTTTGGTGTATTATGCTTCTCTGTTTTTTTCCTTCCACTCTGTAGGTTTGATTCCGAATTGCTTTTGGAAGCACTTGGTGAAATATGAAGGGCTGGAGAAGCCCACCTTATAACAGACCTCACTAACTGTGAGGTTATTATCATGGAGCAGTTGGGCAGCTCGTTTCAATCGCACAATCTGTATCATCTCATTGGGAGTCAATTCTGTCATTGTCTTGATTTTAGCGAAGAGTCCACTTCTGGAGATAGCCAATTGCTCTGCGAGGAAGCTGACGTTGAGGTCGGGGTTGGAGAAGTTCTGTTCAATAATGCTATTCATCCGCACCAAGAATTCATTGTCGGTAGAATTGCTGGCAATCTTGGTTAGAGGCTCCAAGGGTTCTCGTGTAAAGGCCTCAAGCAGTTTTCGTCTCATTGCTAAGGTATTGCGTATGATTCCATCCAAATAGTGAATAGAGAAGGGTTTCTCGACATAGGCATCAGCTCCGACATTCATGCTATTAATTTTTGATTCGTCATCTGTCTTGGCTGTAAGCATAATGAAAGGGATATGACTAGTTGCTGTGTTCTGTCTGACACGTCGACAGAATTCAGCTCCGTCCATGCGTGGCATCATCCAGTCGCTCACTATCAGACTGACGTTACCAGCCCCAGCTGAGAGTAAGTCAAGAGCTTCTAACCCATCGTGGGCCATCATCACGGTATATTGTTGTTGGAAGTGTCCAGCCAGATAATCAAGCATGTCCTGTTGGTCATCGACGATGAGGAGTGTTCCTCCGCCACCATGTTCTCGATTCTCAGTAGAAACTGTCAAATGAGTATCTTGCTGTGGCTGAATTAATGGCAGAACAATAATAAACTTGCTACCCTGCCCCACTTTGCTTTCAACGCTGATGGTTCCGCCATGCTGATAGACGATGTTTTGAACTATGGAAAGGCCTATGCCAGTTCCTGGTTTATTGTCAGCAGCCTGAAAGAAAGGTTTGAAAATGCGCTCACGGTCACCTTCCGCTATTCCGACGCCATCATCTTCCACTTCAATACAGAAGCTGTTGTTATCAGGTTCCTCAAAACAACGCACAATGACACGGCTCTTGGTATATTTATTGGCATTCGTCAAAAGATTACTTATAACCTTAGTAATGGCTTCTGCATCAATCATCGCAGTAAAATACTTATTAGGGTATTCTACCTCAAACTGTATGTTGTTTTGGGCAAAAGTAGGAGAAAAGCGTTCACAAACATCATTTATCAACTGGTAAACATTTTGAGTTTTGAAGCGCATGGGCATTTCCTTCTGCTCCACTTTGCGGAAATCCAGCAATTGATTCACCAATTCCAGTAAGCGGTGGGCGTTGCGGTTGATCAGCTCTAAGTCCGTAGAAGGCTCGCCTTTCTTCATCAGATTCTCCAAAGGTCCGATAATGAGTGTAACAGGTGTACGAATCTCATGTGCAATCGTCGTAAAGAAATTCAAACGTGCCTCACGTGCTTCCTGTTCCTTTACCTCTGACAGTCGTTGGATTTCCGTTTGATGTTTTCGTTC
>Ga0310690_10006114_pt1 | contig 15976 bp, 12 predicted proteins | sample AusTroGonzalo_MG_2_FD_207661 | JGI IMG/M metagenome (GOLD analysis project Ga0310690, IMG submission 207661) | Bovine rumen microbial communities from tropical cattle in Woodstock, Queensland, Australia - Gonzalo_04 (v2) (version 2) | ecosystem: Host-associated > Mammals > Digestive system >... | reverse complement strand
GACCGTCAATATCCCTGACGGCGTCACGACAATCGGAAGCTCGGCGTTCTCGGGATGTTCCGGCTTGGCAACGGTTACTCTCGGCAGCGGCCTGACCTCTATCGCCCAGCGGTCGTTCTATGGCTGCGAGGCAGTGACCGATGTCTATTGCTACGCTGACCCCGACGCGCTGACATGGGAGTCTGCGGGTCTGTACTTCGGCTATGACTTCAAGGATGGCAAAGCTACACTGTGTCATGTTGCCGATGCCGACGCGTGGCCCTGTGCTTCATCCAGCGATAAGTTCTATAAAGTCAACGTGACCTTTGTCGGCGACCTCGAGACAGACTTCGCGAAGATCACGATAGGTTCCGCGGGCGTGGCAACCTATTGCAGCGACATCGACCTTGATTTCAGCAGCGCGGAAGTGAAGGCATACATCGCCACGGCGTTCGACGGCAGCGAAGTAACGCTTACACCCATCGTCCAGGTCTCCGCCGGCGTCGGAATCATCGTCTGCGGAACTGCAGGCAGCTATACCATCCCGAAGGGAACAGGCAGCGCGGCTGACGAGAACATGCTCGTCGGTACGACCGCTGACACGCAGCTCAGCACGACCGTTGGCGACAAGACGAACTTCATCCTCGCCGACGACGGGACAAACGGTGTGGGCTTCTACAAGGTCGCCGACAACAGCACGCTCGCTGCGCACAAGGCCTACCTCCCCCTGCCCACAGCAAGCCTCGGCAGTACACCCGCGATCGGCATCCGCTTCGGCGACGCAACCTCTATTGAACCAATCGTAAATAGTAAATCGTCCAATAGTACATGGTATGACCTCTCCGGCCGTCGCCTCGACAACGCGGCAGCCCCCGCTCCGGGCATATACATCGTCAACGGCAAGAAGGTTATCGTAAAATGATTCCGTACGGCGAATAATGCGAATGAAACAAGAATAAACATTAGAAATTATAAGACAATGGAAAAGAAAGCATATATCGTTCCCACGATGGAGGAGATTAACGTCCGGACAGCAGGCATCATCGCCACGTCCGACAAGGTAAGTGTCTTTCCGGATGCCACACCGCAGGATGCCGGAGGTGCCCTTGCCAACCCGACACGAGGCTGGAACCCCTTCGGATTCTAATCTGCCGGCAAAACATTTGGAAGTTCATCTATTATATTTTTATTAATTACTAAAACCTAAAAGAATTATGAGGAAAAATGTATTGACGATGCTTGCTCTTGTGACAATGCTATTAATGCCTGGCAAGAGTTGGGCAGAGATTACGATGACGTTCAGCTACGTGAACACGAACAACGAAGTCATCATAGATGCAATGAGTTATTACAATACTCCGGTGTATGTCTACTCGGAAGGTGAGAGTATCGCAGAAACTGAACGTATCAATGATGACGACTGGAATTTCACAGGCAGTTGGAAGATGACGTTCGACGATGCCTATGCAGGAAAGACAGTTTCTTACGAAACGAATTTTGGTCAGCGAGGAACGTTTACGATTACCGATGGTGGTACGTTGACGGCTACACTTGTGACGTTGACTGTTACCGTAAAGGATACAGAAGGACAGCCTGTTGAGGATGCCTATGTTTACATCTACATGCCCAATGGCAACTCCAGCAGCTACTATACCAACTACGAAGGACAGATCATTAAGTATTTTGCTGCCAGTGAAGGTTACAGATGGGCTTATGGCGAACAGGAAGGCAGCTTTGACCTGACTGCCGACTATGCGCTGAACATCGAGAAGCAGGCTGCAACCACGTTCAATCTGCGGGTGAAGGCCCGTTATGGCGACTATCCGCTTGGCAACCGCTCGTTCTACCTCTTTAAATATGGCGAAACCAAGAAATATGTGGCAGAGCTTTATGGCTACAACGTAAAGGTGGATGCAGGTGACTATTGGGTAAAGGACGATATGGGTGTTTTCAGCGAGAAGTTCACGGTATCTGCAGATATGACTTATTGGATTAACTACAATAAAGCGACCTTCACTTCGATGACGGGCACTACACCTAATAAAAACCAGGAAGTACGCGTGTATTATGACTATACCCCAGACTCATATAATTACAGCACAGTACGTACTGACGAAAAGGGTGAGGCTACGATATATCTGCAGCCTGGCAATTATACTTACAGACATCTCGGCACGATGGCAGATTTCACTATGGGTAAGGAAGACCAGACAATCGCTATCAAGACCAGTAGTGTGACCATCACACTCGACTGCAGCGCTACTGCTGAGGAAATGGAGGAACAGTCGTTCACGTGGGCTAAGAGCGATGCTGACCGTTATGATTATACAAACGTGAGACCTGAGGACAAAACCATCACAATCGCTCCAGTGATGGCAGGCGACTATAAGCTGACAATCAACGGAACGAACACCATTGACGTTAAGGTGGAAGAAGGTGAGAACACAAAGACTGTGACACTCTATGCATTGCAGTTCACAACCAACATCGAGACTACCAACAATGTCTATATCAACGATGGCAACTTCCGTATGGCTTACAACAAGAGGTACTTCCTGACGGCTGGTGACTACTCGTATTCTATGAACTACTACGGAGACACTATCGGTACCGTCAACCTGACGAAGGACACAGATGTCGCTTTGAACTATGGTGTCCTGACCGTGACAGTGAAGGATAGCAAGGGTGTAGTAGCAGGCCAGTACGTTACCTTCGGTGGAAGAGGAGGCGAAACTGACGAGAACGGAAATGTAACGTTCACGAAGCTGTTGGCTGAAGGCGATTTCACGTTATCGGCTCGCGACTGCTATGTGGAGAAGGAGATTGATCTGAAAGCTGGCGAACAGACTGCAGAACTGGTTATCCCGGATGTCGTTACCTTCAATGCACTTCATTGGGGCGAACCTTTCACTACAAACAATCTGTGGATTTATTCGACTGTAGACCGCCACATCAGCTATGGCGTAACAGTGAAGGATGGTGTTGCAACAGTACGTCTGAACACACCTCTGGCTGAGACTTACGCAGTTGAGGGCTATCAAGGTTCGACAACCATCACAGAAGGTTGCACTCTATCGTTAGGTCAGATCAACATCACCTGCGACGGTATGGGTATCGCACTGCCTATGGAGAACTGGGAGGCTACAAGTACCTATAATGTACTGGTTGGCTCAGTCGTTCGTCTGGCTGCAATTCCTGTCGGTGGCACTTACTTCCAGAAGTGGACCATCGAAGGTACTGATTATACCGAAGGTATGATTGACTACACGATTAAGCAGCCTGTGACTACCGCAACAGCTATCTTCAGTGGCGATGTTCCTTCAAAGATCAACAAGCGCACAACGAACACAACCTTCGAGAGCGACGGCCAGTATGTATATCTGCCAAGCGATGCTGAGGGTTCTGTCAACATCTATTCTGTTGACGGTAAGCTGATGAAGAGTATCGGTGTCAGCGGCGGCAAGGTTGGTATATATGACCTGCCAAAGGGTGCGTACGTCATCACTGTAAGCAGTGGCAACGAAGACACCAAGGTGGCTCGCTTCATGAAAGAATAATGCGAGATGGCGCATTATGCGCTTAGCGACTAATGTGCGCATATCCTTCGTAAAAATAGGGAGCGGTTTTTGCCGCTCCCTATCGCTTTCTGCTGTCGTTGCGTTAGTCGTCCCAGCTGTTGGACCAGGTGTTGCGCGTTCCGTTGGCGCGGAAGATGCCGCCGAAACTGCCGTCGCCGAGGCCGAGGCCTGTGCCCGGGGCGGTGAGGCTCTGGATGCTCTGTGCGATGACGGTCGTCGGCTCGACGGTGATGACCTCGATTCTCGGGGTCTCGTAGTGTTTCTTTTCCATTGTCGTTATGTCGTTGATGTTATTGTTTTATTTCACGATGATTTTCCGTCCGTTCCGGATGTAGAGCCCGGGCACGGCGGTGGTGGCGTCGATGCAGCGACCGCTCAAATCATACCAGTCACCCTTCCCTTCAGGGGAGGGCAGGGGAGAGGCTTCCCATACGATGGACGTGGCGTCGCCGAAGCGCATTTCGGTGCTTGTGACGGCGCCGCCGCCGCTGAGGTCAACGCTGAAGGCTGCACGGAAGGCGCCGACGGTCGCGCCTGCATGCGGATGGTAGAGCTTGTTCTCGCTGCCCAGCAGGAGCACGCTGCGGTCTTCGTCCGTGTAGCTGACGGGGTCGTAGCTGCCCCGGAACGTGACCTTGCCGTTGTCGAACGTGAGGGCGCGGAGCGTCTTGTTGATGTCGAAGTTCTCGAAAACGGGGTTGACGATGGGCTCGCCGTCCGGCCATTTGACGATATAGGGCACGCCGGCGCGCATCCCGGTTACTGCGTCGCCGAAATTGAGGGTGAGCACGCCGCTGCTGAACGTCGCCGACGTGAGCGTCCGCACCTCGGCCCCTTCAAGAGGCGTGTCGGTGAAGGTAAGGCCGTCGTCATCGACGCAGTCGTCTACGTCGAACGGCAGACAGAGCGTGTTCCACTGGCCGTCGCGGTAGAGCGTGCGGCCGCTGAGCGTGACGTGCGACTGTCGGCCTACGTTGTCGATGATAAGGTCGCTGTTGTCCGCGCCGTCCTGTAGCGTCAGCAGGGCAAACGAGCCTGTCTCGCTCCAGTCGGTCGTTACATTACCCTTCACACTCTGCACCCGGAATTCATAGGCTGTGTTCGTCGTGAGACCGGTCAATGTCGCCTCGTTGATGGTCAGCGACGCCATGTCCTGCCATGCTCCCGCGGGCGACAAGGTCTTGTAGATGCGGATGTCGTCGATGAGCAGGTAGTTCTTGTCAGAATCCTTGTTGCGCAAGGCGATATAGCCCGTCTGGCCGGCGTAGCTCGTGAGGTCGTACGTCACCTCTGTCCATTTGTCGGTCGGTTCGACGGGCGTGAAGAGGAGCGTAAAGTCACCGACACTGTTGCCTGTCGTCGATACATAGACCTCGATGCTCTCGTGATATTCGCCGTCGTCCATTGTCCAGAAGCTCAGTGTGCCGTCCAGGGTCACTTGCGGCGAGATGAGCCAGTTGTCCACGCTGTACGCGGTTTGGTTGTACCAGCTCCTCGTTATTCCGACGTACTGACCGCCATGCGGTTCGTCGCCCGATTCGAAATAGTCGATCGGGTCAACGGTGTGCCAGTCGGTGTCGGTCGTGCCGCCGTCCTGGCGCAGCGTCGTCCAGCGGGCGATACCGTTCTCGAAATCCTCCCAGAAGAGTGTTTCGCGGCTGCCGGTCGTCCTGTACTGCAGGTTATAGCTGTCGCCGAAGCCTTTCCATGTGATTGCCGCCTGGTCGGCCAGGAGTCCCATCCGGATCTCGCTGGGCACCGGGTTGTCTTCCTCTGTTGTCAGCACGTTGCCGACCCATGCACTCGTGCCATCGTCGTAGACCGCCTGCACCTCGACCATGTACATCGTTGTCGGGGCCAGTCCTTCGAGCTGATAAGGACTCGTGATGTCTGACACCGTCGTCCATTCGTCGGTGGAAACGTATGTGCTAACCGAGACATCGTCGATGAGGAGATAATCCTGGTCATAGTCCATGTGGCGGAAGGCGATGTAGCCGGTCTGACCCATGAATGCGCTGAGGTCAACGGTTATTTCCTCCCATGTATCGGTGGCCTCCCCGGGTTCAAATACCTTTGTGAACGCGCTCACATCGTTTGTTGTCGTGGAGACGTAGATGGCGTAGTACTCATGATAGTTCCCGTCGTCGGCGACCCAGTAGTGTAGCTTGCCGCCCAAGGTCACCTCGGGGGAGATGAGCCAGTTGTCTACGTCATACTCCGTGTCGGCCCAGCTCCTTGTCATCGCCACGTAACTGCCGCTGTGATTCGTGCGGTCACCGTTATTTCCGAGTTTCGTAGCATCGAATGTCCGCCAGTCGGTGTTGGTTGCGCCTTCCCCATTGCGGATGACCGTCCAGTCGCCGAGTCCGTTCTCGAAGTCTTCGGTGAATGTCGCCGTTTCGGTGACCTTCCGGTAGCGGATGTTGTAGCTCGCGGCCTTGCCCGACCACGTGACGGTGGCGGAGGTGGGCTTGACCTCCTCTGTCGCCACTTCCGTCGGCCGGATGAAGCGTTCTGGCGTGACAAACGTCAGTTCAGGGCTCCAGATGCTGACATCCCCGCCGCCACAGTTGCTGCGGACTTTGACACGGTAGCTTGTCTCGGCGACAAGGCCCGTCAGCGTATAGGGATTCTCGGTTACATCGATGACAGCCGTCTCGTCGCCGTTGACACAGACCTGCCATGCATCCTGACCGGCTTCTCCGGGCGTCCACGTGATCGTTGCCTGGTTGTAGGCCGCATCTCCGACCAGCTTGAGGCCGCTTGGCGGGAGGCACGTCGGTGCGCTCCCCGCCGTATAGGTGAATGTCGTCTTGGGAAGGAACTTTTCGCTGTGCAGAACCGTCGAGCTGCTCTCGCAACCTCCTACTGCGACGTCGTCAGCCGTCTTGACACCCTGCCAAAGCCAGCCTTCCACATATTCACCACTCTCTGTCTGCTTGACACCGATAAGCAGGTTGTTGCCCTGATAGTAGAACGGGTCGTCAAGGGTTATGACCATCTTGTAATCGCTGACCGTCAGCTTGGCAGACGCCTTTACCTTGACGAGCGATGTCCAGTCCAGCAGGGCAGTCCCGGGCAGCGTGGTCTGGCTGCCCTCTGCCATATAGACTTCGAACTCGGCGTCACCCAAGTCGACGGTTTCCCCCTTGGCATAGAAGGTCAGGCCGGTGATGGTTCCCCATTGCATGGCGGCAAGGTCGGCCGCGGGCATGATAAACTGGCTCTGCACCGTCTCGTCGGTGTAATACGCATAGATGGGGACGTATTCGTTCTCGTCCGTCCCCTGGTCATAGACCGTAAGTGTCTCTTGCGCGCGCGACACGAACGTCGCCGTCAGCAGCAAGGCCGTCAGCAGCACAGTCGCTGCCTTTGTGGTGAGGTGTTTTCTCTTCATGTTTTTGTTCATTTGAATTGTTTATTTAGGTTTAATAGGATTGTCTTTTTGGCAGGCTCAGTCGTTGAAAACGGAATCAAGGATGTCGGGCGACTTGAGCTGTGGGAACGCGGGCAGATGGCGCGTGAAGAAGCGGTTGAGGTAGGCGAGGAGGCGCGAACGGTCGTTGTGCGACAGGCGGACGTCGTCAGCCATGCGCGCGTAGTCGGTGACACAGAGGCGATAGAGCGCGTCGGCGTCGGTAGGCTGCATGACATAGGGTGACGCGGCGGCGTAGGGCACGAAAAGGGCCGAGTCGATGTCGAACATCTGTCCGCGGACGTAATCTGACGTATCGGGCGCGACGCCAAGCGTGCGCGCGGTGCCGAGAAGGAAGACGAGGTGGAAGTTGGCATATCCCTCGTCGGCGTCGTCGAGCCAGCTGAGCGAGCGGACGACGTGGTCGAAGAGCTCGGTGTTCTCGCCCTCCTCGCGAAGCATCGCCGCGAGGCTCTCGGTCAGCATGAGCGCGAGCGCCCGCTTTACAGGGTGGTAGGGGAGTGTCCGCCACACGGGCGAGGCATGTACGTCGCGCAGACGGTACAAGGTTCCCTGCGGCTTCATGTCCCACTGGAACGCGAGCACCGCCAGCGGCGACAGCATGACACTGACCGCCGCGCCCGCCGACGAGCGGCTGCGCGGACGGGTGACCATGAACGGCACGGTGCCGTGTGAGCGGGTGAACACGTGGACGATGCTCGATCGGTCGTCATACCTGACAACCTGAAGCACTATCCCCGTGTCGTCGATGAACATCTTGTTTCGTAGTTTAACGCGTTTATTTCTCGCGTTGCGAGAGGTTTATGTCTGGCTAACAATCTCGGTCTTGGCCGGATAAACCTCGTCCGCAGGACGAAATAAACCGCCGACTCCGTCGGCATTAAAATTCTCCTAAACCAGGCATTAGCCCAGCAGTTCCTTCACCTTTGCCGAGATGGCGCGGCCTTCGGCACGTCCGGCAAGCTGCTTTGTCGCGACGCCCATGACGCGTCCCATCTCCTTCGGACCTTGTGCGCCCAGTTCGGCGATGATGGCGCGCAGCGCATCGGTGAGCTCCTCGTCGGTGAGCGCCTTGGGGAGGTAGCGCTCCATGACTGCCACCTGGGCAAGCTCAGCGTCGGCGAGGTCGGGACGCGCCTGCTCGGTGTAGATGGCAGCGGCATCCTTGCCCTGCTTGACAAGCTTTTGGATAAGCTTCAGCGCGGTCTCGTCGGTGAGCGTGTCGTTCGCGCCCGGAGCCGTTTTCGCCTCGAGAAAAGCTTTCTTTACGTTGCGCAACGCCTCTAACGAGACCTTATCGCGCGATTTCATGGCCGTCACGATGTCGGCACTGACTGTTTCGAATAATGACATGGTGATTTATGATTTTAAGATTAACGATTTACTGTTTTGAGAGATCAGCGAACAGTGATCAGTGATCAGATAATAGTTCTGCTTCCGTGGTTTTATCTGTTCTCTGTTCATTGATAACTGTTCACTAATAGACAATCCTTAGTTCCTCAGCCCCTGGAGGTTCTTGAGGTCGGGCGCCTTGCGATTGTACGTCGGGGAACTGGCGATGGCGGCAATCAGGACGTCGTTGTCGAGGTCGTTCTCCTCGAAGACGAACGTCGAGAAGGCTTCGCCGTAGTTACGCGTGATGAGCTCGTCGTCCGACGAGGCATTTTCGCGCTGCGGCTTCTGCTCTTTCTCTGCGCCGTCACCTGTCGGGGCGGCGGAAGCATCCTTGTCGCGCCGGCCGAAGCTGTTCTCCATGCCGGGAATGTTCGTGATGCCGAAGCCGGTAGCCAGAATGGTGATCTTAACCTTCTCGCCGAGGCTCTCATCGTCGGCAATACCCCAGATAACTTCGATGTCCTTGTTGCGGAACTCATCCATGAACTGGTCAAGCTCCTCCATCTCGGCCATCAGGAGCGGATTCTCCTTGCTCTGATAGATGTTGAAGAGAATCTTCTTCGAGTTATAAACGTCGTTGTCGTTGAGCAGGGGCGAATGGAGCGCTTCGTTGATGGCGGCGGTCAAGCGGTGCTCGCCACTGCCGAAGCCGTAGCTCATGACAGCCACTCCGCCGTTCTTCAGCACCTTCTCGACATCGCGGAAGTCGAGGTTGATGGTGCCGCGGACGGTGATCAGCTCGGCGATACTCTTCACGGCCACGGTGAGAATCTCGTTTGCCTTGGCGAAACCCGTGTTGACGTCCATCTCAGGATAGACTTTGAAGAGCCGCTCGTTGTTGATGACGAGGAGCGCATCGACATGGGCAGCGATAGCATCGACACCCTTCAGCGCCTGCATGATTTTCGGCTTCTGCTCGAAGCGGAAGGGGATGGTGACGACACCTACCGTCAGCATTCCGGCGGCCTGCGCCTCACGCGCGATGACCGGCGAGGCACCCGTACCCGTACCGCCGCCCATACCGGCAGTGATGAAGACCATCTTCGTCTCGTCGCTGAACAGCGCCTTGATGGATTCGATGCTCTCCTCGGCCTCTTCGGTGGCCTTGGGAGGATTATTGCCGGCGCCGAGGCCCGAGCGGCCCAGCTGAACCTTTGTCGGAATCTCGGACTCGGCCAATGCCTGTGCGTCGGTGTTACACAGGGCGAACGCTACATCGTGGATGCCCTCGCGGAACATGTTCTTGACGGCGTTACCACCACCGCCACCGACGCCGATGACCTTTATGATCTGTTTCTTTGAGGCCTTCTCGAAATCAAAAGGCATGATATCTTTTTCTGACATAGTTGTTGTTCCTTCCATCTTTTATTCGTTTTCATTAATCATGTCTGTCAGCTTGTCGCGCATATCCTTGATGCGGTCGAACACGCTCTTCTTCTTCGGCCGGTTGGCTTTCTCCTCGGCCCGGCGCTGCTTTTCTTCGAGGCGACGTTGCTTCTCCTCGGCTTTACGCTGCCGCAGCTCCTCGGCTTTCTGGTCGCGGAGCGTCTGCGCATCCTCGCCCTCGTCGGTAAAGAGGTTTCCGGTGGTCAGATTCGGGTCTGTGTAGTCCACCTCGCGCATTGTCTCGCGCACGATGGTGATGCAGTTTTCTTCGCCGGCGGCAATCAGCGAGGCCAACGCCAGCTGTTTCGATGCGCACGGACGCTGTCCGGCCGTCCAATGGATGTTTTCCCCCAGTTCAGCCACACGTACACGTGTGAAGGAGAACTGTTGCCGGATGTACTCGGCTGCGTCGGGTATCTCCAAGGCACCTCCGGTGAAGATGAAACTTGCGCTCGCCTTGTCGTCGCTGAATCCGGCCTGCTTCACCTGATTGTTCACGTTGACGAGAATCTCCTGCATGCGGGCGCGGATGACCAGTCCGATTTCCTTAAGGTTGATGTCGTTGCCGCTTTCGACGCGGTAGATGCCGTCGCCGTTCGTGGTCGTCAGACCAATGGTGCGTTTGATACGCTCGGCCTCCTCGTCACCGATGCCAAGCGTCATCAGGTCGGCCGTAATGAGGCTGTCGCCGAGGGGAATCACCGAAAGGAAACGCAGACGTCCGCCCTTATAGATGGAGACGGTCGTGCAACCTGCCCCGATATCGACCAGCGTGCATCCCAGGCTTCGTTCGGTGGGCGTCAGTATGTGCTCGGCAAGCTGCAGAGGAGTAACCAGGGTATCGGTATCCTCGAGCTTTGCCATTTCAAAGGCAGCGCGCAGGTTCTCCATTGTCGTGAACCTCGCCATCAGATTGAGGTATTCGCCCACGATGTGACGGCAGTTACAGCCCACGGGCTCTCCCGTCACCAGACTGTCGACCTTGTACTCCTGTGGGATGATGTCGATGACGGTTTTGTCGCTGACGATGCGTTCCTCCTGTTCGACGATCATGCTCTCGACCATCTCGGCGGTGACGCGTGTCTCTTCGTCGAAGCCGTGCTCGACCTTGGTGGGGATGGTATGAAGCGTATAGCCGCCGATACCCACATAGACCTTGTCGATAGAGGCGTTCTCGAGCGAACCCTCCAGCATGTTGATGATGTTAGTCAGGCACTGGGCTGTCCGGTCGATGTTGCGGACGACGCCGTTCCTGATAAACTCGCCCGACGGCTCACTGGCGTACGCCACGACCTCTATTCCGCCGTCGGCTCTCTTGTAGCCGGCCGCGCCGCTCACCGTCGCCGAGCCGGTCTCAATGACTACGATTAATTCTTTCTCTGTTACCATATCTTATCATTTCTTGTTTTTAATTCCTATTACCTGATCGCCGTAGCGGACGTCGATGATGTCGTAGCGGTTCCATCCTACTTGGCTCAGCCCCTTCTCGTAGAAGGTGCGAAGCTTGTTGAACTTGTATTTCACCTTTTCCACCTTGCCGAAACGGATGATATTGTTGCCCACACGGGGCACCAGCTCGAGTTCATGGGCTGCGTTGACGTTGATTTGCTCAATCTGCGCATTCCAAAACTCGTCTTTCTGCAGGAAACACGCCATTTGGTAGAGCTCCTTCTCGGCAAATTCCTTGTCGATGTTGCCTGTGGCGACGGGCAGATAGACCGGCTTGGGGAGACGGTCGAAGAGGACTCCCTCGCGGTCGATGTATCCGCTGCGCCCCTTGTCCGTGATGATGCGCATGATGGGCGTCCGGCAGGTGATGGCGATGCCGACCTTCGTGCCGACGCTCTTGAAGCAGTCGCACTTCAGGACGAGGCTCAGCGTGCGCAGACTGTCCTCGATGGCGCGGCAAGATATCTCAGTCATGGGTTTGCCGATCGGACTTAGGCCGAATCGCTCGAGCAGCCCGACCACCTCGTCCTCCCGTTCGAACTGTGACGTACTGCGCCCTATCAGTTCGATGCCGTCGCACACCGCTGTCTCCGGCCGCGGACAGAAGGCGGCCAGCGCGATGCCGATGTAGGCCAGCAGTAAGGCCAGGATGACTATGGATAAAACTCGTTTCATATCGTACGGCTTCTATTCCTTATTATATATATTATTCCGTCAGCAGCTCAGTGATACGTGGGACGAAATCTTCGATGTCACCCGCTCCGAGTGAGATGAGTACGTCGATGTCGTCTTTCTTTTCCTCGATGACAGAGAGTATCTGCTCCTTGCTGATCATCATCTTCTTCACGTCAGGGGCAAGGAGGTCATAGATGAGCTTCGTCGTCACGCCGGGGATAGGCTGTTCGCGAGCCGGATAAATGTCCACCAGTATGACTTCGTCCAATAACGACAGGCTCTCGGCAAAGTCACGGTAGAAGTCGCGTGTGCGGGAGTAGAGATGAGGCTGGAACAGGGCGGTGATGCGGCGGTTTTTATAGAGCTCGCGAATCGATAGGGCGCTTTGACGGATTTCGGCAGGATGATGAGCGTAGTCGCTCAAAAAGACGTGGCGGTCGTTCTTGACTTTGAAGTCGAACCGGCGGTCAACGCCTCGGAACGAAGCCATCCCACTGCGTATCTCGTCGTCCGTGACGCCGTTCAGCTGCGCAAGCGCCATTGCCGCCACGCCATTGTCGATGTTAATGGGAATAGGAACGCCCAACTGGATGTTGCGGATGGTGCCACGGGGTGAAACGAAGTCGAGCCAGATCTCCCCATCGGCAATGCGGATGTTCTCGGCATGAAAGTCGCCGTGGTCACGACTGTACGTATAGACGGAAACGCCTTCGGGAATGGAGGGGTGAATCTGCAGCCCTTCGTGAAGGATGAGTGCTCCTCCGGCACGGATGAGCGAGATGTATTTCTCGAAGCTCTCCCAATAGGCTTCGGGTGTGCCGTATATGTCGAGATGGTCGGGATCGGTGGACGTGACGACTGTCATGTACGGTTCAAGCCAATGGAATGAGCGGTCGAACTCGTCAGCCTCAATGACGACAAGGTCGCTCTCGGTGCGAGCCGTCAGCAGATTGGTGCCATAATTCTTTGAAATGCCGCCAAGGAAAGCGGCCGTACCGACATGCGACTGGTAGATGAGGTGCGCAGCCATGGTGCTGGTGGTTGTCTTGCCGTGCGTGCCCGCTACGCAGAGCCCGCGGCGGCTGCGCGTGATGGTGCCGAGCACTTGGGCGCGTTTCTGGATTTCAAAATCATGTTCGCGGAACCAGCACCACTCTGTGTGGTCGTAAGAAATGGCGGGCGTATAGACAACAAGCGTCGTGGCGGGGTCGCGACAGGTGTCGGGGATGAGGTGGACATCGTCTTCGTAGTGTATGGCAGCGCCCTCGTCGTTCAGGCTGGCCGTCAGCGGCGTTGCTACACGGTCGTAGCCGGCCACGCACTTGCCCAAAGCGAGGAAATAGCGCACCAGTGCGCTCATGCCGATGCCGCCTGCGCCGATGAAATAGACCGATTGTATGTCGTCGATTCTCATGTCGTGATAGGTTTTTGGGGCTTACTGGTTTTTATGGGAATGATATTCCTCCGCGAGACGTATGACCTCGTCGGCAATGATGTTGGCCGAATCCGGAAGGGCCATTGTGAGGATGTTTGTCCTCAGCTGGGCCAGGCGCGCTTTGTCCTGAGCGGTGGCGATGGCAGTGGCGACAAGCTGATCCTTCGCCTCCACGTCTTTGACGAGTATGGCGGCATCCTTATTGACCAGCGCCATCGCGTTCTTGGTCTGGTGATCCTCTGCGACGTTCGGCGACGGGACGAGGATTACAGGTTTGCCTAACAGACAGAACTCAGATATGGAGCCGGCACCAGCACGGCTTACCACAAGGTCGGCTGCCGCATAGGCAACGTCCATGTCGGCAATGAAATCGGTGATTGTCAGATTGACAGGCTTGTTTCCGCCTACGCGCTCCTTCATCTCGTTGAAGTAATACTTGCCCGTCTGCCAGATGAACTGCACGTCGCTCTTGCGAATATCGTCCAGGTGGGCTACGACACTCTCGTTGACGCTGCGTGCTCCCAGACTGCCGCCGACAATCAGTACGACGGGCTTGGAGGAATCGAAAGCGTAGGCGGCAACAGCCTCGTCGTGCGTAACGGATGCCTCGAGCAGGTTCTTGCGGACCGGGTTACCTGTCAGGCGGATTTTCTCTGCCGGGAAGAAACGTTCCAGCCCCTCATAAGCAACGCAGATAACCGCAGCATCCTTTGCCAGCAGTTTGTTCGTAACGCCGGCATAGGAATTCTGTTCCTGCAAGAGGGTCGGAATGCCTGCGGCTCCCGCCATCTTCAATGTCGGGCCGCTGGCGTAACCTCCCACACCCACAGCAACGTCTGGCTGGAAGTCACGGATAATTCGCTTTGCCATTCGTTGGCTTTTGGCCAGGCGAAAAAGCACCACGATGTTTTTCAAGAGATGGCGACGGTCGAAACCGCTGACGGGGAGTCCCTTGATGGGATAGCCCGCTGCGGGAACACGCTGCATCTCCATACGGTTGTTAGCGCCGACGAACAGAATGTCCGTGTCGGGACGTTTTGCCTTAACGGCATCAGCAATAGAGAGGGCCGGGAAGATATGTCCTCCTGTGCCGCCTCCGCTGATTATTATTCTAAGGTGATTTTCCATGATGACGAGGAGTTAGGGATTAGGTATTACGAGTTGTGGATTATAGATTTCTTCATTCTCGGCATCTTCTGTTCCGACACGGTAGCTGACGTTCAGGATAATACCGATATACATGCAGCTGATGATAACGCTTGTTCCGCCACGACTGATAAGGGGCAGGGGCTGGCCTGTGACAGGGAACATGTTCACCGAAATGAGCATGTGCGTGAAGGCCTGCGTCACGAGCATGAGTGCGCAGCCCATCACAAGTAGGGCTGAGAACCGGCTGGGACATCGTCGGGCAATCTTTCCGACGCGAACCAGCAGGGCAATGTAGAGAAGCAAAACGAAAATGGCTCCGACAAGCCCGAGTTCCTCCAGTATGATAGCAAAAATAAAGTCGCAGTCGGCATGGGAAAGGAAATCGCGCTGCACAGAATTGCCCGGCCCGGTGCCGATGATACCGCTGGATGCTACAGCAATGAGGGCGTGGGAAATCTGGCGATTGTCGTCGGTAATACGATAGTCTGACGGGTTGTCAGGCAGAACGACTACAAAGCCTTTAATACGGTTCTGCCACGTAACGGCACGATGAAGAGGTGTATTATCGGCTATCCATCTCATCGTCTTGTGGGGCGTCAAGACGAAGAATGCCAGGACAAGTCCCACGACGAGGACTCCTGCTCCGTAAATGGGCAGCGTGATTTTCCTTGGCACTCCTCCGAGAAGTGTCATGATGACGACAACAAGAAAGAGCAGACCGGCCGTGGAAAGGTTTTCAAGCGCAATGAAAATGCAAAAAAGGATGGTTATACCCATAATCCATCCGTAAGTCTTCCAAGAAGAACGGAGGTCGTCGGTATCCATTCGGGAGAGCAATAAGGCTACGGTCATGATAACGGCCAGTTTGGCGATTTCGGAGGGCTGCAGCGTGAAGCCGAAGATGCGTATCCAGCGTGCACCTCCATTGATGGCCTTCCCCGCAACGGCCAGATAGACAAGCAGAAGGAGTGAGGCTCCGAGCAAAATGGGTCCCAACACCTTCCAATATTTGTAGGGAAGTAAATGGACGAGGATGACCATCGCCACACCGATGATCATGTGAATGCAGTGGGAACTGATGGGTCCCCAAAAATTGCCGCTGCCGTAAGACATCTGACTGGTGGCGCTGAAAACCTCGATAATGGAAATCATACAAAGGAACATGAATATGAACCATATTCCTTTGTCGCCCCTGAAGATGCGGTTTATGAAATCGTTTCTCATAATGCCACTACACACTGTTTGAACTGTTCGCCACGGTCTTCGTAACTAGTGAAGAGGTCGAAGCTGGCGCAGCAGGGACTGAGAAGCACGGTCTGGCCGGGCTCTGCCATAGCGTATGCGGCTTCAACGGCATCTTTCATGCTGTGTACATCGCGGACGGGCAGGCCGAAGCCGTCAAAGAAGTCGTGCAGCTTCTCGTTGTGAAGTCCAAGATAGATCAGACCGACACACTTCTCCTTCACAAGGTCGGCTATTTCATTGTAATCGTTG
>Ga0310690_10006112_pt1 | contig 15981 bp, 19 predicted proteins | sample AusTroGonzalo_MG_2_FD_207661 | JGI IMG/M metagenome (GOLD analysis project Ga0310690, IMG submission 207661) | Bovine rumen microbial communities from tropical cattle in Woodstock, Queensland, Australia - Gonzalo_04 (v2) (version 2) | ecosystem: Host-associated > Mammals > Digestive system >... | reverse complement strand
AGACGCCTCCACCGGCGCGGACGCGGGAGGCGCAAGGCGGGCGTCTCGGGGAGACGCCCCTACCGGCGCGGACGCGGGAGGCGCAAGGCGGTCGTCTCGGGGAGACGCCCCCACCGGCGCGGACGCGGGAGGCGCAAGGCGGGCGTCTCGGGGAGACGCCCCTACCGGCGCGGACGCGGGAGGCGCAAGGCGGTCGTCTCGGGGAGACGCCCCTACCGGCGTGGACACGTCGTGTGGCGATGACATGTCTTGCGCAATGCTGCCCAACGCAAGGCGAATCGAATCTGACTCCGTCTTGTCATCCGACATAGACGACAGAAAGCGCTCGAGCGCTTCTGGCGAAGGCGGATCGAACGACAGCGGAGCAAGTCCGCTTGCATCCGCGACACACAGAGACTCTGCTGCCGGGAACGTCGCGTTAAACTGTATGGATCCCACTGTCATATCTCCGGCTTCCTGACGATAAAGTCCTCGAGTTCGCCTTCGGCTCTTCGCTCCTGCTCGGCGGCGGCCGCCGCCGTCCAGACGGACTTGTGCTCCTCGATCTTCATCCTGTTCTTCATGGCAACGGCAAAATTCACCCGGGCAGCCTCCGCCTCGGCCTCTCGGTCCCTTAGCTCCCCTTCCGCGCGCACGACGTTGTCCGCCTTCAAGACCCCTTCGTCGTCGATTCTCGCGACGCCTTCGTTCGCGATGTCGATCTGCTCGCGGCTGACGGGGCGGCCGATTATCGCGGCGTAGATGCGATCGCGGCGCTCTTCCTTCGTCTCCTCGAACGCGGCGAGCTCGTGCTTCCGGTCCTCGAGCCTGCGCTCCGCCGCGGAGACCGCCTGGCGGGCGACGGTCAGTTCGCCTGCGGCCCGGTCTTCTCGCATTACGCGTATGCGCAGCAGTGGCTGGAGGAAGTAGGACATTTAGGGGGTTAGGGGTGTGGTTAGGGGTTAGGAGACGGATTCCTTTAGCTTTTCGATTGTGTCGTCATAGGCGGGCTTTTCGTCGAGCCCCTGTTTCAGGAACGCGTTGACGGCTCCGATCTTCGCGACCGCCTCGTCGGTCTCGGGGTCCGTCCCCTTCTTGTACTCGCCGATCTTCAGCAGGAGCTCCACCTCGGCGTACTTTGCGAGGAGCGAGCGGAGCTTCGAGGCGGCGGCCTTGTGGTCCTTGGGGATGATGGCGGACTGGCAGCGCGAGATGGACGCCAGTATGTCGATGGCGGGGTAGTGGTTCTGCTGCGCGAGCTTGCGCGAGAGGATGATGTGTCCGTCGAGGATGGAGCGCGTCTCGTCCGCTATCGGCTCGGTCATGTCGTCGCCCTCGACGAGGACCGTGTAGAGCGCGGTGATGGAGCCCTTGGACGAGTTGCCGGCGCGCTCCATGAGCTTGGGGAGCTCGGAGAAGACGCTTGGCGGGAACCCGCGCCGCGTCGGCGGCTCTCCTGCGGCCAGGCCGATTTCGCGCTGGGCGCGCCCGAAGCGCGTGACGGAGTCCATGAGAAGAAGGACCCTCATCCCCTTGTCGCGGAAGCTTTCCGCGATCGAGGTCGCGACGTATGCCGCCTTGAGGCGCTCCATCGCGGGGCGGTCGGACGTCGATATGACGAGGACCGCCCGCTTCTGCCCCTCGGGGCCAAGGTCCTTCTCGATGAACTCCCTGACCTCGCGGCCGCGCTCCCCGATGAGCGCAAGGACCGTGACGTCCGCCTCCGTGTTGCGGATGATCGACGCGAGCAGGGTCGACTTGCCTCCGCCCGCCGCGGCGAAGATGCCCATGCGCTGCCCCTCGCCGCAGGTGAGAAGCCCGTCGATCGCGCGAATGCCAAGCGAAATGGGCTTGGAAATTATCCTGCGTTCAAGCGGAGACGGCGGCTCTGCGTATACGGGGTAGTATCCGTCAGGACGGAGAATCCCCTTCTTGTCCGAGTCCATCGGACGGCCAAGCCCGTCGAGAACCCGGCCGAGGAGGTGCGTCCCCACCGGAACCATCTGCACATGCCGTGTCGGTATGACTTCGGTTTCGGCGGAAATGCCGATCATCGTTCCGAGCGCCGTCAGGAGGACTGCGTCGCGCGTGAAGCCCACGACCTCGGCCTGGACCTCGACATCCTCCCACGGATTGCGGAGGAGGCACACTTCGCCGATCTTCACGCCCGGGACGGACGCCTTGATGATGGTGCCGACCACCTGGATGACCTTGCCCTTGACGTCGATGGGCTGCGCGTCCTCGACGGCTCGGTTGAGCACCTCCGGGATATAGTCGAACGGCGTTGACATCAATGCTCCTTGGCGATGTGCTTCTTGATCGACCGCTCGATTGCGGCGAGCTGGCTCTCGGCCGAAGCGTCTGCGACGCCAGCTTCCGTCTCAAGGACGCACGCCGGGCCCTTGAGGCGCGGATCCTCCACGACGTCGAACGTCTCGATCGTGGGGAACGTCGCGGTGAGCTCTGAAACGCGCGCGCGAACCGTCTCCGCGAGCTCGGGCGCGACCTTGAGCGTGACCTGCCGCTGGGTGCGGATCACCGCAGCCATCGTCTTGCGGACGATCTGAATGACCATCTCGCGGTCGCCGATCTCCGTGACGCACGACTTCAGCGCCTTCATCACGATCTCGGACATCTTCTCCTCGACGTTCTCCATGAACGCGACGGACGAGTCCACGAGGTCGAGCTTCTGCATCGCTATCTCGGTCTTGCCGTCGGCAATGCCCTTGTCGTAGCCCTTCTTCCGCTCCTCTTCGTAGGCGGCTTTCGCGTCTTCGCGGATCTGCGCGGCCCGGGCCTCCGCCGCGGCGACGATCTCGGCCGCCTTCCGCACGGTCGCCACGTCCGCGGCCTTTACGACGCGGCGGTCGGACTGCAGGACGAAGTCTCCCTTGTTTATCAGCAGCATAGCCTGTACGCCTCCGGGAATTTAAGCTTGAAAAGTCTAAGAACAGTGGAAAGTTTTACCTCGCGCAGAGGCGCAGAGGCGCAGAGTCCCTTCGGGAGCTTGAACTTTAGACGGGCGACAATCGGCGAAGGCAGATCTGCAAGCACGGATTGCAATAGGGAACAACCTTCTTCAACAACCGCAGTCTGCAAACTCTGCGCACTCAGCGTCTCCGCGTCTCTGCGTTGAAAATCACTTTCCTTGAAGTACGCCGTGTAGCCGAACACCTCGGGATATATGCCGCGGAGCGTGGACTTGAGTCCGCGCACGACCTCGCCAGAAGTGACGCGGCGGAGCGATTCGGCGCTGGCAAGCGCGCCGAGCCACTTCGCAACCGACTCGAGGGTCGCGCCGTCGAGAAGCAAGATGCGGCTGCCGTCCTCCTCCGGGAACGCATGGAAGCACGGCTCCACGCCAAGCGAATCAAGGATGTAGCGCTTGACGCGGGGAGAGTCCTTAAGCGGCAGCTGGTTCGGATCCAGCCACGACTCGTGCACCTGCGGCGCAAAGTCCCACAGGAAATCCCTGACGCGCGGCCAGAGAAGCCGGTTGGAAACCAGCTCCCTTGCCTCGTCAAGCGTTATGTTCACTGCATTTGACATCAACTTTGCACTTTAGACTCTGAACTTCTGAACTCCCGCCGTCACGCCGTCCATCGCCGCGCCGCCCCCTTCCGGGACTCGATGTACCTGCTCCAGCGGCTCGCCGCCTCGCGGTCCCGTCCGGCCATCCTCAGCGCGCGCGCCTCGAGAAACGCGGCGGCGTGGGCGAGTTCCGGCGGGACGTCCGTCGCGCGGAGCGCCTCCACCGCGCGCGGCGCCTCGCCGGCGCCGAGCATGAGCGCCGCGAGCGCGACGGACGCCACGCCGTCGCGCGGGTTCTCCTCGACGACGGCCTCGCACACCGCGCGGGCGCGCGCGGCCTGTCCGTGGCGCATGAACATCCACGCCGCGGTCAGCAGGAACTGTCTCTCGTCGTTTGTCATCAACCCTTCAACCTCTCAACTTTTCAACCTACTTATTCGGCGGCGAATCCTTGAATATCGTCACCATGATCTTCTCGTGCGCAAGGCCCTCTATCGCGTTCTTGACAAGGCCCTTTACGGACGGCACGATGTCGGTTATGTCGGCGTCCCAACGCGAGCGGATCGCGACTGCCGCGGAGGACGGCAGCGCATTGCGCGCGAACGGGTCGTTCTCCGGAAGCACCACGTGCACGCGTGCGTCGACGACTCCGTCGATCATGGAAATCGTGCGGGCGAGGTCCTGGGCGAGCGCGTCCATGAAGCGGATGCGCTCCTCGGACGGCGAGGAGATCATCCCCGTCTTCTTGAACACCTCGCCGATGCCCATGTGCGCACGCCTCGGAAGCCCCTTCCGCTCCAGGAGGTTCACCGCCGTCGCGAACTTCTGCTCCGACACCATGACGTTCCACGTGCCTTCCTCGCCGGCTTCCTTGCTGCAGGCGATCCCGGCGTCGAGAAGCGCCGCCATGACGAGGTTCGCCTGCTGCTCCTCGAGCCCCGCGTGGAGCGTCGTCTCCTTGTCGCATCCCGCCAACAGCAACGCAGCGGCGACGACCCATATGGCGATCTTCATTTTGCCGTCCTTTCTTGATGTCATGTTTTCCACCGACCCCCAAGCACCGACCCCTGACTACTGGTTCTTCACGAGCGTCTGGATCGCGCTCGACGTCTTGTCGGCGACCTTCGCGACCACTTCCTGCTGAAACGACAGGTTCATCACCTCGTACTGCAGCTCGACCAGTTCAGCGGACGACGGACCGTGCATGCGCCCCAGCTGCGAGAGGGCTCGTATCCTGTGGAGTATGCCCTGGTTGTTCGCATGCGCCGAGCGCCAGGAGGCGGCCACCTCGCTCGCGAACGGGACCGGGTCAACGCCCTGGGGGCCCTGCGCACCCATCGCGGCCTGGAACCGGCTCACCGCCGACGGATCGGCCACCGGCTGAGCCGAGCCGACTCCTGCGCCCTGTTGGTCGAGCGCAGACGGCCCGCCGGCGGCGCGAACCGCCTCAACGATCATCGATTCTGTCATGTCAGAAGGTCCTTTGCCAATTGCGCCGCCGCTGGATCGGCGGCCTGTCCGGCCGCGGCCGAGAGAGGCAGCGCGGCTTCTGCCTTGCGCCCCATCCTCAGGAGCGCCATTCCCTTGAACGCCAGGAGCATCGCGGAAGAGGGGAATTTCGCAAGCGCCTCGCGGTCGATGTAGTCCACCGCGCCGCCGAAGTCCTGCATGCTGATGAAGAGGATCGCGTTCGCCACGGCGACGGACGCCTCCTGCGGGCGAAACCGCTCCAGCGCCGCAAGTATCTTTGCGGCGGACCTGAAGCGGTTCTGCCCGGTCGCCATCAGGGCGACGTTCAACAACAGCTTCGCCTCTTCGCTCGAGACGTCAAGCATCAACGGAAGTTCGAGGCGATCGAGTTGAGCGCGTCGCCCATGTTCTTGTTGATGTTCGTCATCGTGGTGAGCGCGAGGTTCCACTGCTGCAGGTCGTACTGCAGCTGCTGGAGGTTCGCCTGGATGTCCGGGTGCTCCTGGTAGTTCTCCAGCGACTCCTTCAGACGGTTCTCCATCGCAGACGCCGCATTCATGAGGGCGTTGTAGACAGAGTCCGTATGGATGAACTGTCCGGAGGAGATGCTGCCTTCGGTCACACGGTAGAAATGCGCCTGCTGGGCCTTGATATCGGGGCTCAGAGGGTCATTCGTGAGAGGTCCGACGAGTGGTTCTACTTCCATTTTCTGTTTCCTTTGTTGTTTTTCCCGTTGAACGTCGCCTTTCGGCTTCGCCTTTACTGCCTACTGTCCACCCGGACAGTCAGGCGCAAGATCTTCCTCGCGACGGTGCAGGCCTCCTTCAGCGACTCCGCCTTCGGAAACTCCTCCGGAGGCAGGCCCGCCTTCAGCGTGGCGTCGATGCGCCGCCCGAGGGCGACGAGCACCGCGTCGTACCTGGCGAGCGCGGCCTCCTTGCCGGGCCCCGCCAGCTCGCGCTCGATTTCCATCAATGTCCTGTCTTCCTCCATCTGTCCTCTTTCAGCCTCCGGCTTTTCGCCCTCTCCTCCGACTTCGGGCCTTCCCCTTCTCTACGGCTTCCACGTGAACCTCCCCGTCGCGTTCGTCACGGTCACCGCGTCCGCCTCTATCCTGACGACGACGTTCCCGTTGAGCGCGGCCCCTTCCAGTATCCGCGACCCGTCGCGCATCACGAGGCAGGGGTACGGCTTCGTCAGTATCCCGCAGACCGGCAGCGTCGGCGAAGCGGGGCGCCTTGAGGCGAGGCGCGCGCGGCGGGCCGCGTCGAACGGGGGCTCCTCCCGTCCCGCGTCCGCCGTCTCGCCGCCGACCACGGACCCGAAGGCCACCGCGGCCGCGTCGACGCCGCGCAGCTTCGGAAGGTCGGCGTCGAGCGCCTCCAGCGTGCATTTCAGTGCACGCGGAGAAGGCGACAGTCCGGCGAGCGCCAGCACGCGGTTCGTAGCGGACACGACCTTCATCGCCCCCTCCGTGATGGTGAAGACGGCGGCGTCGGCGGCGGCCTTGAACGACTCGTCGTCCGACAGGTCGAGGTCGACGCCCGGACGCGACTCGTACGCCTCGGCCGTGGCGCGAAGGCGCTCGGCGCGGGTCTTGAAGTTGCCGGAGAGCTTCGCCTGTCCATCGCTTTCCCTGAGTTCAAGGCCGTAGATCGAGGCGACTTCGGCAAGCGTCATGGGCCGTGCGGCGTCCGTGCCCGCGCCATCCGCCCCTCTTCCCGAATGCAGCAGCGCCCGCGCATGCGCAAGCGCCTTTTCCGCACAAGGACGCACGGTGGCGCGGAAGAGCCAGGCAACGACGGCCAGCAGCAAGACAAGGAGCACAAACGCGACAAGGCAGCCAAGGCAACCGTGGCGTTTCTTTCCCTCTCGCGGAGACGCGGAGTCGCGGAGATTTTCTTCTTCGGCTTCCGCGCTCTGCGCCTCTGCGTCTCTGCGCGAGGTTTCCCCCTTCTCGCTCTGTGTCTCTGGAGGCTCTGCGTCTCTGCGCGAGGATTCCCCCTTCTCCGGCCACTTCAGCTCGTCCCAGGGCGCGTCGGCCGGACCGACGGCGAACGACGTGGCGCCGAGCGTCTTGACGGCGAACGGCTCGAGCGGCTCGCCGCCCACGGTCACGCCGTCCGCGGACGCATTTACGCCGACGGGGGCGTCGGGAAGGGTCGGGTCGGCGAGGACGATGTCGCAGTCGTCGCCCTTGCCGAGGGACACCGCGACGCCTTCGACGAGCGCGACTTCCGCGCCCCTGTTGGGGCCTTCGACTATTTTCAGAATGAAACTCATGTTCGTTCAACCGTTCAACTTTTCAGCCTTTCAACCTTTCAACCTTTCAACCCTACAATTTCAGCCTCCCGAGCGGCTGGATGTTGATCTCGGCGCTCAGCTCCTGGAACGAGAGCACCGGGAGTTCGTAGTAGTCCTTTTCGATCATCTTCCGGAAGTAGCGCCTGATGTCGACCGAGACGATGATGACGGGCTTCTGCGGTATCTTCGCGAGGTCGCCGATCGTGCGCTTGACGACGGCGAGGATGGAGCGCACCGTCGCGGGGTCCATGGCGAGATAGCTGCCGCCGGAGGTCTGCCGCACCGACTTCCTGATCTTCTCCTCCAGGGCCGGGTCGAGGAGGTACGCGGCGACGATGTTCTGCCCGCCCGAGAACTTGTAGGAGATGTAGCGCGACAGCGCGGAACGAACGTACTCCACGAGCAGCACGGCGTCCTTCTCCTTCTGCCCCCATTCGATGAGCGTCTGCGTGATGCGCTTCAGGTCGCGGATGCAGATCCCCTCCTGCACGAGGCGCTGGAGGACGTCGGTGATCTTCTGGAGCGGCAGGACGCGCTGCACCTCCTTGACGAGCTCGGGAGCCTCCTTCTCCATGTGGTCGAAGAGAAGCCTCGTCTCCTGGAGCGAGAGGAACTCGTGCGCATAGCGCCTGAGGACGCCGGAGAGGTGGAACGAGAGGACGCCGCCCAGGTCGAGCGACCTCACCCCCGCCTCGTCCAGCTTCGGCTTGTCGCCCTCCTTGACCCAGCACGTCTCGTAGCCCTGGAGGAACTGCTTCCCGCCTTCGAACGCCACGCCGGCCGCGGACAGGTTCTCCGGCTCCTCGAGCGCGAAGACGTACCCCTTCCTGAGCGCGCCCTCCGAGACCGGCACCTCGTTGACGAATATCCTGTAGCGGCCGTCGTTCATCGACGGGTTGAGCGAGAGGTTGATGCCCGGGAACGGGACGCCGAGGTCGTGGTAGAGGGCGCGGCGGACGGACATGATCTGGTCGTTGAGCGCGTCGTAGGAAAGCGCCCCGCGGATGTCCGCGTCGATGTCGACGGTGAGCGGCGTCACCATCGAGAAGTCGTCGCCGTCCTTCTTCTTCGGGCGCGGCGCGGTCCCCTCGGAGGGCGCGGCGGCGGAAAGCGGGTCCTCGGCCCTCGCGGCCCTGGCGGCGGCGATCCTGGCCTTCGCGTGGAGGCTCCAGCCGACGAGCGCGACGAACGCCGCGAGGCCGAACATCTGGACCTTCGGGAAGCCCGGTATGAGTCCGATCGCGACGAGCATCACGGCGCCGAGCGTGATCGCCTTGGGCTGCGCGAAGAACTGGTCGATGATGTCCTGTCCGAGCGGCTTGTTGTCCACGTCGCCGACGCGGGTCACGATGACGCCGGACGTGATCGAGACGAGCAGCGCCGGGATCTGCGAGACGAGTCCGTCGCCGATCGTGAGGATGCCGTACTTCGTGATCGCCCAGCCGACCTCCTTGCCGTTCATGAAGACGCCCACGCAGATGCCGCCGACGATGTTGATCGCGGTCATGATGAGCCCTGCGATCGCGTCGCCCTTCACGAACTTCATCGCGCCGTCCATCGCGCCGTAGAGCTGCGACTCCTTGGTGAGCTCGTTGCGGCGCTGCTTGGCGGTCTCCTGGTCGATCGCGCCGGCCCTCATGTCGGCGTCGATCGACATCTGCTTGCCGGGCATCGCGTCGAGGGTGAAGCGCGCGGCGACTTCGGAGACGCGCTCCGCGCCCTTGGCGATCACGACGAACTGGACGATCGTGATGATGAGGAAGATGACGGCGCCCACGATGAAGTTGCCGCCGACGACGAAGTTGCCGAACGTGTAGATGATCTCGCCCGCGTCCGCCTTGAGGAGGATGAGCCTCGTCGTCGTCACGTTGAGGGCGAGGCGGTACAGCGTCGTGAACAGGAGCATCGACGGGAAGGTCGAGAACGCGAGCGCCCGCGGCAGGTAGAGCGAGAGCATCAGCATCACCGTCGAGATCATCAGGTTGATGGAGATGAGGAGGTCCACCACCGCCGTCGGCAGCGGGATGATCAGGAGCCCGATGATGCAGACGACGAGGATGGCGAGCACCAGGTCGCCGAACCTGGAGAACACATTCGAGAAGTTTGTAAGCCTGCCGAGCATTGGGTTGTTGGTTGGTTGAGCAGCCGGGTGGTTGGGTGGGTGGTTCATGTTTCCAGAAGGGACATCCTGTACCGTTCGAGGAGGTCGCCGTCCGCGAGGAGGGTCTCGATCTCCGCGGCCGCAGCGTCCGCAGCCGCGCTCCCGCGCCCACGGAGCGCGAAGACCGCCGAGCGGGCCGCCTGCGAGAACCCGCCGGGCGTCCTCATGACCGCCGAGTTCCCGGCGACAAGCGCGTGCATCACCTCGCCGCCGACGGACCTGTCCGTCGGGAAGAGCTCGTCGATCGCCTGCGTCACGGTCGTCGAGCCGGGCAGGACGGACTTCTGCGGCTGGCCGGCAACCGGCGTGTCGATGATTTCGGCGAACCCGGCCTGGCCGATCCCCGTGTCGAACCTCAGCGGTTCCGTCGTCCTCGAGACGCCTAGGCTCATGAGACACCTCCAAACTCCATGGCGAGCCGCCACAGCAAGGCGAACGCCGCGTTTATCGCCGGAAGCGTCACGTCCCGGTCGGCGAGCCTTGCGGCGAACAGGGCGCAGCCCGACTTTGCAAGATATCCGGTCCGCAGGCGAAACGCGAAGCGGGCGTCCGGATGCGAATAGCCGAGCAGCCGCGCGGCAGAGGCCGCGTCGAGCCGCGTCGGGACCGTCATGGCGACGAAAAGCGAGTCGAAGGCATGCTCGAAGCGCAGGACGAGCCCGTTCTGGAACGAAAGCGCGGCAACGCCCTTCTCGCCGAGCGAGACGCGTCCGAGCCCGGCCGACTGGCCGAACTCCCCCACGACGGAGTCTACCCATGCCGGCGCCGTCATGCGGAGGCCTCCTCTTCTTCGTTCTCGAGCTCGACAAGCCCGTCGAGATGCTCCTGCGCCGCGTCCACGAGGCGCTGCCTGTCCCCTTCCTTCGAGAAAAGCCGCGGGGAAAGCCGCCTGAAAAGCCTGGTGAGCTCGCGCGCGAAGTCCATCCTCGCGACGAGCTTGGCGAGCCCGCAGTCCCCTTCGAACGCGACAATCGCACTGGCCGCGACAAACGCCTGCTCGGTAAGGTCCATTACGCGACCTGTCATCTGCTCGCCGTTCATCAGGCACTTTTCGCCAAACTCCCTGCCCATGCGGGCCGCGAGCGCGCTGAGGTCCTCGAGGACGGTCTGCAGGCTCTGCACGCAGCCGAGGTCCGTGAGGATGCGCCCCAGCGCCGCGGCCTCGAGCGAAGGGTCGGAGGACGCGAGATCCCTGCCGCAGCCGGCGACGAGGAAGGATATCGCCTCGGCGAGGCGCCCGGGGCCGCGGCTCGCGAGAAGCGAGCGGAAGCAGTCCTGCGGACTCGTGAAGCCGACGACCTCGCTGCGGTACATGTCGCGCAGCTCCTGCATCTGCTCCGGCGTCGTCGCGCGCGCGTTGACCTCCTCGGCCAGGTTGATTCCGGCCCTTATCTCAGGCCCCCTCTCCTGGACGAGCGCGGCCTTTGCCTGCCTGACAAGCGCCCGGAGCTCCTCCTCGCCGACGCCGAACGCCTGCTCGAGGATGTCGAGCATCGCGAACTGGTGCGACGGATCCGTCGAGCCGCGGGCCAGCTCCTTCAGGAGCTCGCGCGCGTCGGGGGTCTCGCCCGACGCAGCGGCGGACCTCAGGCTTCTCGCAAGGCGCGTCAGGAAGTTGCGGCCCGGCATGTCGGGCATCATCGCCATCCAGTTCTCGATCGCCTTGACGAGCGCCGATCTCGGCCCCTGCATCTCGCCGAGCCGACGCTCGGCGACGCGCTTTGCCGTCTTCTCCTCGAACTGGAACGACAGCTCCTCCATCGAGTCGAGCAGCTCGGCCATCGGATCCGCCTCGAGCGACACCGCCGTGCCCATCAGCTCGCCGCGCGCAACCGCCTGCGGCTCGGTCTGCCGCATAAGCGAGGCGACGTCGATGCGCTCTGCGCCCGACGCGTAGGTCTGCCGGAGGATCTGTGCCGCGTCAAGCGCCATAGGCCCTCCCCATCGCCCTCAGAATCCGACTCTGGACATTCGAACCGTCGATCCACACGAGGCACGGCCCGTGGAAATGAAGGAGCAGGTCCCTCGGCCCGCGCGGCAGAAGCACGTCGAGAAGACCGAGCCTCGGGCAGAATCCCGTAGGCCGGTTGCCCGTCCACGCAACCACCGCCTCGGGCCGCGCGGAGAGCGTGTCCCCGTCGGGCACCTGCATGCGGGAGGTGCGGCCGGCAGTCGCCATGACGACCCACTCCCCGCCAAACTGAGTGACGCAAAGCGAGCCCTTGGAGGACATCGGAACCACCTTCACTGCCTGCGCCCCCGCCCAGGCGGACGCCGGCGCAACAAGCACCTTGTCCGACACGGCGAACACCTTGGCGGCGCACGGGATGTGCGTGAGGAACGGACGCCTCGCGTCCGCGCACTTCGCCACGGCGGACGTCTCGACGAGGTCGAGGCACGAACGGTCGCGGAGGAAGAAGCCCTTGCGGCGGCGGCGGACGGCGGAGCCGAGGAAAGCCGCCGGCTGGCCGCGGCCCATCAGCCACGAACCCGCCCCGACTTCTGCGAATCCGCCCTCTATCCTGACCGCGTCCATGCGTCACTGCCCGGTCTCGCCTGCGGCCTCCTCGAACACGGCCGCGGCGGCCTTCATGGCCTCCTCCTCTTCGTCTTTCCACATCCGGATGTCGCCCTCAAGCACGCGGGCGGCCTTCGTCCGCTCCACCTGGCGCATCTTCTTCGCGTGCTCGAGCTCGGCGCGGCGGCGCTCCAGGGCGTCCTCCGACCGCTCGCGGCGGCGCTCGGCGACGTGCTTGCGCTCGAGGTCGCGCCTTTCGCGCTCGTCGTCGCTCGCCTCCGCGTCGTCCTGCATCTCCTCCGCCTCCGTCACGTCCCTCAGGCGCGTCGCCTGCAGCCTGGCGAGCATCTCCTGGTCGAGGTCCAGGATGTGCGGCGTCACGACGAACAGGCGCTGCACCGTCTCCTTCCGCGTCGACTTGCCGCCGAAGATCCATCCGATGAACGGGATGTCGCGCAGGTACGGAATGCCCCAGCCGGCGTCCTCCTCGATGTCGCGCAGATAGCCCGCGAGCATGATGGACTCCTCCACGAACACCGCGGTCTGCGTCGTGAGCGTGGACGTGCGCTTCATCGGCATCGCGTCGACCGTTATCGACTCGAAGCCGCCGTCGTCGAGCTCGAGCGACAGCCACACCTGGGGAGGCGCGTTCGTGGCGACGGACGGAAGGATGCGCGGCTTGACCTGGAGCCTCGTCCCGGCCGAGACCTCCTGAAGCGTCGCGACCTCGGTCCCGACCACCTTCGCATGGTAGCTCTGCGAGTCGCTCATCTCGGCGGCGAGGTTGTTCACCGTCAGGAGCGAAGTGCGGGAGATCGAGCGCGCCTTGCCCTTCTCGCGCAGCGCGGACAGCGACGTCGCGAGCGCGTAGGCCGAATGGATGTGCGTGAGCGCGCCGACAAGTCCCTTCCCGGCGATCGCGTCGGGGCCGAAGAGGTTGGCGGCGTTCTGCCCGGCCCCGACGTCGGAGTGCCCGTGCCGCGTGTTGACCGAGAGCGACAGCTGCCAGTCGAGCGCGTCCTTCTTCGAGAGCTCGACCACGGTTATGTCGATCTCCACGAGCTTCTGCGGCACGTCCAGCTGGCGGATCAGCCTCTCGTACGTGGGCATCCTCGAGACGACGTCCCGGACGATCACCGCGTTCAGGCGGTTGTCGGGGCGTATCACCGGACGGTACGCGGCCATCTTCACGGCCTCGAAGTGCGACAGCTCGTTCGTCATCGCCACGTCGCGCCCGCCGCCCGAGAGGCTGGCCGACATCAGCTCCTCGAGTATGCGCGCGACGCCGCGCAGCTGCAGCGTCGACTCGGGGCTCGCCGCCATGAAGGAGACGTCGTCCGCCCACGTGTACACGAGCGGGAAGATCCTCGTCTCGACCTCGTTGAACGTCCTCTGCTCGCGCAGCTTGTCGGCCTTCGCAATCATCTCCGCGACGAGCGAGACGTAGCGCGGCGGACCCGACACCATCACGAGCTCGTCGTTCGAGGTGGTCTTGAGCGGGAAGCGCCTGTCCTCCACGCCGAGCTCCGCCAGCATCGCGCGCACCTCGCCGGCCTTCATGTACTTCAGGTCGACGAGCATCGTCGCTATCTCTCCCGCCCCGTAGACATAGAGCGCCGCGCCGTCGTAGTACCACATCAGGTTGTGGGTGGTGGCGATCCTGTCGAGGAACTCGCCCGGCGGGACCTCCTTGAAGTCGCCCGAGAAGCGCCCCACGACGGACGACGACATGACGACCGAGAGCCCCTCGGCGACGGCGAAGGTGTCAAGGGCGACGCGGAGGTCCATGTCGCGCGCGACGAGCGTGTACGAGGGCATCTTCCAGGGGATGGACGGGGTGACGGGCTTCTCCGCCGAAGCCGGCAGCTCGCCCGCCGCGGCCGCGGCCAGGGCCGCGACGCCGGACAGGAAGGCCATCGCAATTCGCTTTGCAAAATCCATCTCGTTCATCTCCTCACGGTCTTATCACCATGGTGTCGTCAGGGGCGCCCGGGGCGCCCGGGGCTCCGCGCAGCGCGTCGACCCTCTCCCGCCACCAGTCGCACGAATCCACAAACGTCTCGAAAAGCCGCACCAGCTCCCTTGAACCGGAGTCCGACGGAGCGTCCTGCCACAGGAACGCCGACGAGCGGTCGTGCGCCAGCACCGCGTCTTCGCGGAGCATCCTCCCCGCGGCATACCCGGAAAGCACGGGCAGAAGCGACGCTTCGGGCGTCAGCACATGGGAAAGGACAATGCGCCCGCCGCGCTCTTCGGCAAGCACGTCCATGCCGTCCACGCGGAGAGTGGACGAATCGGAACCCTCGGGCATCCGGTCCGGATACCCAATGGACTTCAGGAAAAACTCAAGCCGAGTCCCCGTCATCTTGGTGCCTTCTGCGATAGGCTTCTCCGATCTTTTCTGAATTCGGGTGTATTATATCATTTCTCACCACATCCGTCTATGTCAAAACCCGTTGGAGGTTCCCCAATTTTTTTCTTCGCTGGCGATGCGTTGCGGAGGCCTGCGCGGTTTTGAGTCGGTTTTTGGGGAGGATTTCTCCCCATTTCCACAAGCCGGTCGCCCGTTTCATAGGCGACATGATCTACGGGATCATGGCGGAGAAGGACGTGAAGCTCTCGTCCGTAGTCCGTGCGCTCAAGGAGAAAACCACCCCGAAAAAGGTCGAGGACAGGCTCAGCCGGATGCTCTCTTCGGACGGGCTGGAGGCAGGCCTGCACGGCTTCATCGCCTCCGAGGGCGCCAAGAAGGTCCACAAGGACACGCCCATCATCCTGGCCCCTTCCGACGTGCAGAAGCCCTACGCGAGGAAGATGGAGTACCTTGCCAAGGTCTGGGACGGCAGCAAGGGCGATGTCGGAAACAACCTCGGCTTCTGGGGCTGCATGGCCGTGGCCTGCGAAGCAGGCGTGTTCGTGGTCGCGCGTTAGCGCTAATTTGCCGTCCATAAAAGTCCCACTACACCCCTTTTAGCTTCTTCCAGCGGTTTGTGGATTTTGGTATAATGTGCACATCCAAAAAAAGTCTGTAACCTTTTCGACATTCAGGTGTAGACAGGGCGAAGACCAAAACGGGGGAACAACGTCGACGACCTACGACAAGAAAGGAAAACGACCATGTCACTTCTATCGGATAAAATCGCCAACCAGCGGTTGACCATGGATGCGCAGAACAGGACGCATTCGCTTGACGAGTTCCGCTCGACGGTGAACTACGTGAACACCACGAACAAGGGATATGTGCGCTTCACCACCAAGGGCGGAAACGGCGGCCTCGCGATCGAGAAGTTCAACAATGTGGTCGACCTGCCGCTTGCCTGGCGCACCAACGTATCGAGCTCGCACAACAGGGCGATCCGCCAGGCGCTGGAGAGGTCGCTGAACCCCTACCTCGAATACCTCGACGCCGGCAAGAAGGGAAAGCTTCTGGACATCGTGCTGCGCGCCAAGAACGGGAACGGGGAAAGGGTCGACCTTGACAAGGCTCTGAGCCGCCTCGAGGTCAAGAGCGCATTCGACGCGTTCGACAAGGAGTACAACACCGCGACAGGACGCCATGACATCGTCAAGAACCTCATCCAGAAGCTCATGGCCACGTCCGGACACGACACCCTCGACGTGGAAGTGTTCTGGAAGGAGTACCTGCAGGGCGACAAGTACGGACTCCCCCTCACACGTCTGCACGAATACCTGTCGATGAAGCCAGCCGAAAAGCTTCAGGAACTCCGCGAGGCGCAAAGGGCCCAGGGCGGCGGAGACGAAATCCCCAGGAACCAGCAGATGCTCAAGACGGACAAGGAATTCCTCGCGTTCCTCGGCGAGATCAAGCAGCACGCCGACGAGGCGAAGCTGCGCCGCGAAATGGAGATCAACTGCAAGAACATCGCGCGGGAGCTCGTCAAGCGCAACGGCGCCGCGTTCGGCGACCCCGTGCAGCACAACGCCGCCATCGCCACGATCCGCTCGTCGCTCGCGACGCTCATGAACAAGGAGCACATCGCCGACGTCAACATCGGCG
>Ga0310690_10006111_pt1 | contig 15986 bp, 9 predicted proteins | sample AusTroGonzalo_MG_2_FD_207661 | JGI IMG/M metagenome (GOLD analysis project Ga0310690, IMG submission 207661) | Bovine rumen microbial communities from tropical cattle in Woodstock, Queensland, Australia - Gonzalo_04 (v2) (version 2) | ecosystem: Host-associated > Mammals > Digestive system >... | reverse complement strand
GTAGCGCACAATGACCAAACCCTGAATAGAAACTACGGCCTGGCTGACAAATCAGCAGGCTTGTCGTAAGGTCGTTAGGTGCTACAAACAAACTATCAGTCTGCTGAGCAGTAGATGAGAGAGCGATGGCTAAAAGGAAAACAATACCCGATAAACGTTTCATGGCAGATAATCTAAAACCCACCCTATTTCCATCGAAAAGAAGGAAACAGGGTAGGTTTTAGTGTTTTAGAAATTGTTATTTAAGAATAACTTTTTTGCCGTTCTTGACGACAACTCCCTTGTACACCTTGCCCACTTGTTGTCCGGCTACGTTGTAGGTGGAGCCATCCTCGTCAGCATTTGCGGTTGTACTACGAATGCCTTCTCCTCCATCGGACACGAATTTGGGCAACTCGTCACCTTTCTTACGGAAGATGACATAGACGTAGGCGTCGGGGGCAGCACTTGCATACGTTTCAAAGTCGGCAAAGACCTCTTCGCGCGACGGCCCATCCGAGGAATGTCCGTCTTGTGGATGCTCGGCGTTGTTGACGCTGATTTTGACGCCCATTTCGGTGATAGCCGAGTAGTCAAAGTCGAACGTGAAGCCCATGGCGGCACTCTCGCCATGGATGACGGCATAGCAGTCCGCCTCGGTGTAGATGCCGTCGTCGTTTACTGTGTTGGCAACGCAGACTACTTCGTAGTCATCCTCAGGCTCGGCCTGAATAAGCACTTCGTACAACCCGATACCTCCTGTGCAGCCGGGATAGTCCGCGCCTTCGCTGTTCTCGCCACCGACCCACTTAAAATAAACCGGATCCTCCCCGTCTTTCGACCGGTCGAAAATGTACTCGTCATCTTCGGCGTTCTTCGACTCGATATACACTACGCCGGCACCCGTCGGCACGGCTTCAGCCTCTACATAGAGAGCCTTGTAAGGGGTAGCATCGATGCTTAAGGCAACGAGCGCAACTGCAATGAAAGATAATGTTTTTTTCATACGCTTTTTTTGTTTTTAAAGGTTAATACTTTTTTATTTATTGTTCACTAATCACTATATTCTGTAGCTGAAAGCTGTCAAAACTTGCCGGGCGGGCGGGAGGAGCCTCGGTATAGAGGCCGGGGCGGGAAATGCGGTCCCAGGCAATTACGTCGGAGCCGTCAAGCATGTCGGCCGAGACGGATACCCATGTAACACCGTCGGTGCTGAAGGCGAACGTAAGCTGACAGCCTCCGCGGACACTTCCTTTCAAGAAGATGCGACGGCTGCGGAAGGACTCGTCGAACAGCAAGGATTCTTTGCCGGCACGTCGGCATACAAGCTGCAGCTTGTCTCCACGACGGCCAAAGACGACATGGCTGTCATCATTGCCGTAGAAAGTAAGCCCGGAGAGTTCCTTCGTTTTGGAAACAAGCATGGTCGTGAAATCATAATTCTCACAGACAGGACGCAAACATAGCGCAGCACCTCGATCCTTGCCCTTTCCAGTGCCAGACAATAGCAGAAGGCCACGGCGAACCTGAGTCGCGACGTCGCAATAGGTGTAGTTCCACGTCCATTCGCCCCGAAGCGTCTCCCCGGAGAAGTCATCCTCGAAGCCTTCAGCCTCATTTTGCGCCACACCGGGGAACGGCACGGGCTGCCGGAGACAAGCTAGACGCCCTGTTTTGAAGTGCGGCCACTCATCACTACCCACAAACAGCTCTTGCAGAAAGGGCTGCCGTCCGAGATAGAATCCGTCAGCACGCAGATAGGCATGGCAAAGGTAGAAGAGGCGGCCATCGGGGGTATCGACAAGGGTACCATGGCCAATGGAAAGAATGTCATCACTACCCATCAGGATGGGGTTGTCCCCGTAAGGTTCAAACGCGGCATACAGCTGGCGTGAACGGGCTACGCGAACTTCATAGTCGCTGCCAGGTCCGCAACACCCACGAGCAGCATAAAGCAGATAGTACCAGTCCCCTTGGCGGAAAAGGCATTGTCCCTCAATGCCGATATTCTCCTTATCAATTAATAGGGTAACAGCTTCTCCAGTAAGATGCAGTCCATCATCCGAAAGCGGCTGACAAAGAATCTCGATGGGGCGAGGGTCAAGGCCATAGGCTTTCCACGTAATATATAGTTTCCCGTTGTCGTTGTAGACGAAGGCATCAATATCTTCAGTGCCGAAATCAACCAGCGGACCGTAATCGACATACTCCCCTTCAGGCGTATCTGCTACGGCAACCCCAACGTACGAACGGCCTGTCGTTCTGCTGCGGGCAGTATAGTAGCAATAGACCTTTCCTTGATAAACAAACAACTCTGGAGCCCAGAAGGACGAGGACGCCCATGATGGAAGTTGCTGGAAAATATGCCCCACCTGTTGCCAGTTAACGAGGTCGTTTGAACGAAAAAGAGGATAATGAGGCGCCCATTCCGATGAGGTGCCCGCGGCATAATAGCTGTCGCCCCATCGAATAACGGTAGGGTCTGCCACATCGCCGCGGATGACAGGGTTCATATAATAAACTTGCCCTGAGACGGCCTGAAAGTGGGAACACACCAGCAGGACCACTGCAGAAAGACGGAGAAGGGAGCGGAAGCGCATGGCGGGGGGGAATTATAGTCGTTTTACTTTGTAGGCAACCAGCTCTTTCTGTCCATAGGGCTTGAGCAGGACGCGAAAACCTCCTTCAAGACGTGAGGTGTCGGCTGTAACGGTGACGGTGCACGACTCACCCGGGAACAGCGTCAGATAATTGTCGGAGAAAATCGACGGCAGGACACGCTCGCCCGTTCGCTCGTTCACAAGGCGCAACCTAAGGGCAAAGGCTGTGGCAGATGCCGTCGTATTGTGCAGAGCAAGTGTGGCGGTGGTTTCTCCGTCCAATGTTGTAACGTCGGCAACCTCACACGATACTTTCGTTTTCGGAAGGGTCTGCAAGGCCCGGTAATCAAGTTCCCCAGAGGCTGTGCGCCAATAGAAGTTCTCGGACAAAACTCCCTCCGCGGACTCTAACGTCAGACGGATAAACTGAATGTCGTCCGTCGTAGCGTCGCCAGCTGGCAGGACAAACGCTTCGGCACGGTCAGATGCGGAAACATTGACAATGGCTGTACGGGCAAACCCCTCAAGCTCCTTTCCATTTATATCATAGACGCGCGCCGATGCCCGTGCACCCACCAACGGCGTGCCCGATGCATTGATGACTTTCACACTTCCCGAAAGGCAGTTCCACTGGATATGAATGGGTTCGCATGCTTTTTTGGCTCCCCAGTAGCAGCCCGTGGGGTCATAGTAATAGTCGTACGTCTGCCAGACGAACGACGGATAAGCAGGATGGCTCATCCAGATAAGAACGCCGGCGGCGTCATCCCACATCTTGTCATTCCATGCCTCGTACATGCCTTTCATGTCCTCGAGGTTGATGAGCTGTGCTTTTTCGCAAAATTCCTCAAGATTCTTCGATGGGCCATAGCGCTCATCGACTGACTTGCGGTAGTCGGCTGGTCCGGCATTGGAGGCCTCTTTGCCGAAGAAGTGACGGTTCCAGACCGTTTCGTCGTCTTTAGCCAGTTGTTCGTCGGTGGGCAGGGGCCAGCGCTGCTCCTTGGGAATGAAGAGACAGGTACTCTCGTAGGTGGGGAAGGTAGCCATGCCGATCTCGGAGCGGAAACCATAACCATAGTCGATGCCATAGGGGTAGGCAGGTTTGTTGAAGGCGAGGTTGCTGCCCGACGTACTGAAATGGTGCCGAGGGGGCAGGTCTTTCCACCATCCGCTGCCCGAGAGTGCATCCTGATTAGAGCACGACTTATAGAGACGGTCATTGCCGTCCTCCTCCATAACTATCATACGCAAAGCGGAGTCGATATCAGGAACTGGATGCGTTTCGTTAGCTCCACACCAGACGGCAATGGAGGGATGGTTGCGCAGACGGCGCACCTTGTCGCGGGCATTGGTCTTGAACGCCTCGTGGTCGGCCACGTCGTTATAAGCCACATAGAGCCAGAAGTCGTCCCACACCATCAGGCCGTAACGGTCGCAATAGTCGTAGAACTCCTCATCGGTGACACAGCCCGTCCACAGACGAATCATGTTGTAGTTCATATCCTTGTGCAAGCGAATCTTGGGCTCATAGTCCGCGCCGTGACAGCGAAGCAGATACTCGCTCATGCCCCAGTTGCCTCCACGGCAGAAGATGCGCTGGCCATTGCAATAGATGTTCAACACGGGAAAATCGACGCGGTTCTTCACTATCCGATAGTCGTAACGGCGAATGCCGAAGTTGAAGGTAGCCTTGTCGCTGACACGCCCTGCGTTGCCATCGCAGGGAAGGACTTCCATGGAACAGGTGTAGAGATTGGGGTCGCCATAGCCGTTGGGCCACCATAGGCGGGGATTCTCAATGGAAAACGCTGCTACGTCGTCCTTGGTTATCTGGATGGTGGCCTTGTTCCAGCCACGCACTCGGATGGTCTTACTAAACGTAATGCTGCCTGGCTCAATAGTGCCGCGGACCTCAAAGTCGCGGTCATTGGAACTTGTATTCACGATGTCGGCCGAGAGCGTCAGCTCCGCTTTGTCGTTCGTGGGCAGATAGCTTCGCATCCAAGGATCGCGGATGACGGCCTCACCAGTGAAGGCAACATAGATGTCGCCCGTGATACCAGCGAGACGACCGGGCACATAAGGTATCCAGTCCCAGCCCGCTCCGGCCAGGTAGCTGGGGCTGCAGGCCACACCGTAAGGACCAGGGTCCTTGCGCGTCTTTTTCTGGTCGGCATCATATATCAACACGGCCAAGGCATTGGGGCCATCGCGACGGACAACCGAGGTGATGTCGAAGTACGAACGAAGCATGTGTCCGTTGACGTCTTTCTCTGAATCTTCTTTGCCTGAGATTTTCACGCCGTTCAGCCAGAAATCGGCAAAGCGGTTGATATTCTTACAGCAGAGCCACACACGTTCGCTAGAGGATAAAGAGGGAAGAGTGAACTCGGTGCGATACCAGAAGGGACGGTTGTACCACGTTTCGTCCACACGATAGATGTTGTCCGAGACATCAGGGTTTTCCTCTCGTCCGGCTTCGACGTAGGCGGTGAACACTACGCCCGGCACCACTCCTGGCACGGGGTCGGCCATGCAGAAACCCACCTCTGACACCTGAGTTCCCTTGGCATTGACTTCAGCAGCAGGCATCAGCTGCCAATGTGCTATGCCATCGCCACTGTTGAGCGATACCGTCTGGATGGCTGCCAAAGCATCTGCCCCACCCATCAGCAGCAGGACAGAAACGGAAAGAAATAAAAACCTTTTTTTCATAGCCTCTGTTTACTATCGGTTATCAGATACGGAGAAAGGCGAGGCCGTTTTGCTGGTGCAACGGGATGTATTGGGCGTCGGCCCCATCACAAAGCGCAGCTCGCCACCTTGCATGATGTCGTCGTATGTTATCCAGTTCACCTCAAGTGGACGTCCGTTGAGCGTGGCGCTCTGAATATAGACATTATCAGCACTGTTGTTCTCTGCCACAATGGCGAAACGGTTGCCGTTCTCAAGTGTGAGCGTCACCTTAGGGAAGAGCGGCGAGCCGATGACATACTGGTCGGTGCCCGGGCAGACGGCATAGAGGCCGAGGGCGCTGAGGACATACCACGACGACATGCCTCCCTGATCCTCGTCGCCTGGATAGCCTTGGGGAGTGGCGTTGTAGAGGCGGGTCATAATCTGACGGACGTGATACTGCGTCTTCCACGGCTGGCCGGCATAGCAGTAAAGATAGGGCATGTGCTGGATGGGTTGGTTGCCGTGGGCATACTGCCCCATGTTGGCCAGCTGCATCTCCGTCATCTCGTGTATCATCATGCCGTAGGTGCCCACATGTACGTCGTTGGGAATACTCCAAACGGAGTCGAGTTTGGCAATGAAAGCCTCGTCGGAGCCGTAGAGATCGATGAGCCCTTGCACATCGTGGAACACGCTCCAATTGTAATGCCAGGCATTTCCCTCGCAATAGGGTCCTCCCCAGGCAAGGGGGTCAAAAGGTTCGGTCCAACCGCCCTTGATGCCACGTCCACGCATAAAACCCGTCTTTTTGTCGAAGACATTGCGGTAGTTAAACATCACACGGCCAAACACTTCCTCGTAGAATTTGTTTCCCGTGGCACGGGCCAACTGCCAAGCACAGAAATCGTCGTAGGCATACTCTTGAGTCTGCGACGTGCTGCCCGATGATTCGGGATAGGCCACATAGCCCAGCTGCCAATACTCTTTCCATCCGGCACGGCCGTTAGCACCACCCCAAGGTCCTTTGTTCATGGCCTCGTGAGCATATGCTTCAAGCGCTTTGGCAGGGTCGAACGTACGGATTCCCTTTGCCCAAGCATCAGCAAGCAGCGAGATAGCGTGGTTGCCTAACATGCCGCCACATTCCCCAGGGAACGACCACGCTGGTAGCCATCCACACTCCTGCTGAGCCTGAAGAATGGCCTGCATATACTGCCCCTGCTGCGTGGGGTGAAGAATGTTGGTCAGAGGGAACTGCGAACGGAAGGTATCCCACAAACCGTTATCGGTGTACATGTAGCCGTCGTGAATCTTCCCATCGTAAGGGCTATAATAATAAGGTGTTCCGTCGTCACATATTTCGAAGAATTTACGCGAGAAGAGGTTGGCACGGAAAAGGCAGCTATAGAACGTTGCCATGTCGTCCTCGGAAGCACCTTCTACAAGTACGCGTCCGAAGAGGTTGTTCCATGCCTCGGCCGCACGACGACGGGTTTGCTCCAAAGTCTTATCCTTACCCACCTCCTGCTGCCACGTCAAACGTGCCTGCTCATCGCTGATATAGGAGGAGGCAGTACGGACTTGTACCTTCGTTCCGGGTTTGAACTTTAAATAAACACCCTCACCTTTGCCCTCGCATTGGATCTTACCTTCACGGGGCTTGTTTTCGTGGTTGTTCCATGTGCCATAAGCTTCGAAAGGCTGGTCGAACTGCATGAAGATTCGGCAGCGGAACGTCTCACGGTTGTTTATCCATGTGCCATTGTCCACCCAGCCAACAATCTGCCTGTTCTTTACATCAATGGTCCAACCGCTCGATGCCGTATAGCCGTCGATGACGAGCCACGCAGCCTCGCCCTTCGGGAACGAGAAACGCAGATGTCCACAACGTTCCGTGGAGGTCATCTCAGTACGCATGCCGTTGTCGAAGGTCACGCTGTAGTAGTCAGGATGGGCAATCTCGTTGTCATGACTGAAGGACGATTGGCGTTCCTCTTCACCCACTCGAAGCGTACCGACAACAGGCATGAAGGAAAACCACGCATAGTCGCCCACCCACGGACTGCATTGGTGTGTCTGGCCGAAACCGCGAATGGTGGTTGCGCCGTAGGTGTATTTCCAGCCGTCGCCGTTACGTCCTGTCTGCGCCGACCACAAATGGGAGGCAAACGGTTGACCTACGGTAGCATAGGTGTTGCCATGACTAAGCCCGAAATGGCTGTCTGTTCCTTGCAGCGAATTGGCATAGTGAACAAGGTCCGTTTTGCCCAATAGCAGGGTTGGTGCTGCAAGAAATATGAGGAACAGGAGAATGTGGTTTTTCATAAGATTGAAAATTGAAGATTGAAAAATGAAAAAGATGTCTTGTTGATCTGTTGACTTGTTGACTTTATTACTATATTCCCCAATGGGTGTTTGGGGTTGACCCCATGTAGAGATGGAGCTTTCCTCCAACGGTGATGGCTTCGACCGGCAAACGGGAGCTGTTGTATTCCTGCCCGTTCAACACAGCATGCTGGATGTAGATATTGCGGTCGCTCAAGTTGTGGCTGACAATGGTAAACGTGCGGGCGGACACCGATGCCTCATCGCCCAACGTGAAAGTGACCTTCGGAAACACGGGAGATGTCAGCTCCATGTATCCGTCGGCAGGGCATACGGGATGGATGCCCGATGCGGAGAGGACATACCACGCCGACATCTGCCCTACGTCCTCATTGCCGACGATGCCTGCAACCTCAGGCTTGTAGGCATGCTGACAGATGAAACGGGTCCAGTACTGCGTCTTCCACGGCTGGTGAAGGCGGTTGTAGAGGTAGGGGACGAAATGGACGGGCTCATTGGCATGGTTGTAATAAGCGTTCCAGTGCAGGTCGGCGGGAGTGAGGGCGAAGAAACTGTCGAGGTCGGCCACCACGGCATCCTCACCGCCCATAGCTTGCACCATGCCGTCGATGTCATGAGGCACAAACCATCCCTGCTGCCATGCATCGGCCTCGATGCTGCCGTACCACTCCCGTGTACGGCCTTCTTTGGGCCAGGGTTCCCAGGAGCCGTCGGCACGGCGGGGACGGAACCAGCGTTTCTCTTCATCAAAGATATTCCGCCAAGCCTGTCCCTTCGTCAGATATTCCTCGGCAGACGAATCTCCAGCCCATTCAGCCAGCTTGCCCAGACACCAGTCTGCATAGGCATACTCCAGCGTATGGCTTATGCTGAACGAACTGGGTGTATAGCCCAGCGAATCGTTTCCGAAGAGCCCCGATGTCCGTTTGCCATAGGCAATGGCTTTCTGCACATCGAACGAACGGATGCCCTTGCTCCATGCATCGGCTATGACGGGAAGGGCGGGGTTTCCGAGCATACAGCCGGAATAGGCGTTCATCAGCTCCCACCGCTCGAAATACCCGTGTCCGCTTTCGTCGGCCAGGGTGATGAGCGAGTTTATCAGGTCGCCGACAACACGTGGGTTGATGAGGGACTGCAGCGGCATCTGCGAGCGGAAGACATCCCATCCGCTGAAGATGGTACGTTTTGTCCACGTGCCATCGGTCTGATGCACCTGTCCGTCGCCGCCCCAGTAGCGTCCGTCGGCATCCGTGAAGATGCGGGGGTCGATCATGGTATGATAGAGTGCGGTGTAGAATACGGTGTTCCTGGTCTCGTCTCCCCCTTCCACTCTTACTTTCGAAAGCGCCTCGTTCCAGCTGGCATAGGCATCGGCACGAGCTTTGTCGAACGTACGGCCGGCGCCCTCGGCAAAGTAGTTGCGACGGGCACCCTCGACATCGACATACGAGAGAGCCACCTTCAGCACGACCTCCTCGTTCCTCCTTGTGGGGAACTCCACAAAGAATCCCACATGCTTTCCCGTGCAGGAGGTTTTTCCCCTTGTCACCGCTGCTTGGCCGACCCGTCGGAGATACCGTTCCGACACCACGTCGTCGCAGTGGCGGCTCCAGTCGTCGGGGATGTCGGCACTCCAGAAGCCATAGTCGTCCAGCGGCACGGACAGGGTGGCGTAGAAGTAGAGGGTGTAGCGGGCCTGCCCTTGGCCGTCGCCCCATCCACCGCCGTCGGGGGTGCAGACAATCCGTCCGCAGAAAGTACTGTCGTTGAGCACCTCGACGGACTCTTCGTCGGCCGTGCCACCTACACGCCGGGCGAGGTCTATCTGTATGCGGCTCTTTTCACTCTCGGGAAAGGTGAACCGAAGGAATCCACAGCGTGTCGTGGCAGTACATTCTGTCTTGACACCATAGCGCGACAACACCACGCTGTAGTATCCTGCCTGTGCCGTTTCGCTCTCCTTGTCATATTCCGAACGCCAGCCACGCACCGTGCCGTCCTCCCGTCCTGCTATCGTCTGCAGGGGGATGCCCTCTTCTGCAATCGTCGGCATGACGAGGAAGTTGCCCAGGTCGCCGTTCCAGCCAATGCCGCTCATCTGCGTCATGGCAAATCCCTCTATCGTGCGGTGCTCGTCGCTGTATCCGCTGCCGTTGTCGCCGCCTGTAATGGTGTTGGGGCTTACTTGCACCATGCCAAACGGGGTGGCAGCACCGGGGAATGTTTTGCCCAGCCCGTGGTACACCCCTGCCGCATCAACGCTTGAACTGGCGCCGATCATGGGGTTCACCCAATGGGCAAGATCCTCCACATTTCCACCCGCCATGCTTTTATTGCAACAAGAGCTTAAGAGCAGTGTACATCCTATCAACGATATTATTCCCAGTCTTTTCATATCTCATTAGAAAGAATTCAATTGAATAGTTTTAATACCAAAGCGAGGAATGCTGACGGGGAAATGCTTTGAGCCAATACGTACCTCATGCACATCGTCGTTACCTTCAGCGTTGAAAAGTCGCAACTCTACGCCTTCCTCTGTACGACGAACGCAAGTCAGTTCATATCCAGAATCACCCACATCAACAAAGGAACGAGCTGAAGATTTCTCTCCCTTGACGGGTAAAACTTGGAGCGGTTCGTTCCATTCTGCTGACAATCGGGCGACTCCCGCCTTGTCCCATTTTCCCTCATGGGGGAATAAGGCAAAGCGCATCTCTAATGGAGAGTCAATGCCATACTCCCTACCCCACAGCCCAACGCCGCTGTACTGAGCTGTAAGAGCTAAGGGAAAATCATTTCCATACGAATAAGATCCGGTATGATCGGTGAGCAATGCCAATCCATGTCCGTCATCCCCTTCGGAGATATCAACCCAATGTAGAATTATATTATGCTGGATGCTCGACCAAGAGCCGAACCAAGTGCTGTCTTGACGACTCTCACATACATCGAAGGGTGCATCCTTCCACAACCGTGCCTCCTTGAGACTAGTAGGGAAAAGGATGTTCAGTTTATATCGGTCATCACAAAATGCACGCCGATCCTTCCGCCAGTCCTTGGCCAGCTGACGATATTCGCCAATCCCAGGATTTCCCTTCCAATCAATTCTGAAGGAGCAGTCAACAAGTTTGCTGCCGCTGTTAAGCATGTATTTCATGACAAAGGGAGAGTGTTCTATCATCCCCGAAATGGAAACGACCATCCTAGGTGAACCATCGCCAACGACAGAACATTTAGCTCGGTTTTCCACCGATGAGAACCATCGGTCTTTCTTGTAGAAGAATCCGCGAAGTTCTCCAAATGAACTCTTTCCAAGACTTTCCTCTGACGGGCAGATATACTCCTTTTCACGAACATCAGTCTTCGAAATAGTAGAAAGTGTTTTCAGGCTGGTGATTACCCCTCCTCTATCCAAATCAAAAGCTATTGTGCAGCTCCCATTGCAGACGACCAAATGGTGTTCGTCTTGTTCCAGTACTCGGCAAGGTTCACAAATAGAGGCATTTGCCAATCTGTCTTTAACTGAGTAATCCGCAAACCCAAATGCCGGCACCTCCACTTGGAAAGTCTGACCATTCACCTGTACAACTTCTTTTCGAGCATACCCAGTTGTATTGTAAATACGAATATTACCGTTTGGAGTTTCCGTGGAAAGAGGCCTTAATTCCGTCCATACATCCACCCAGTTCGCCCAAGTCATTCCTTTTTTCATCAGTCCATTGTACGGGACAATCCAGGCATCGTGATGCTGTGCCAACGCGAGTTTGCGCCAAGCCTCTCTCATCTCTGCAATGAAAGCCGCCGCCCCGTCTCCTGTTGACCCGTTGACTTGTCGACCTGTTGACTTATTGACATGTTGACCCGAGGAAGCAAGGACATCTATGACATCGATTTTTTCCCTTTGAACCAATCCATTCTCTGCCTGACGCACTTTGCGGGCTATGCCGTTCAAGACAGAGCTTCCCCACATCAGATTGGGTTTGATGTCCTCTTGGGTGAAGTGCCAGTCGTCATCTGTAGTTCCAATGCTTATATTTTCAATATAATCCGTCCAACTCGTATAGACGTTCTTCCACAGACTGTTCCTTGTTCGACGGACGGGATTCTTCCCCAGCCAAGGACCATTTTTCCATCCAGCATCCTGATAGCACATGCCAACGGGGTGTTCGATGCCCGCCAACGAGCAGGCATCCAAATAACGCCCGCTATTGTGCCACGAAGCCGTTTGCCACACCGAGCCCTCTTCCAGTTCTTCGCAAGCAGGGCGTGGTACCGCAATAACGGTAGTCCCGTCGGGCCCAACCATGTTCACGAGTTCTCCTCCATAGTTGGCAGGATATCCACCCCAGCACGTGTCAGGACAGCGAAGTACCACATATTTAGCACCTATCTCCGTAAGCACCGCAGGAAGGCAACTTGTGAAGCAGGGCTCTTCTGCAGCATAAGTACTGAATTTGGCATCTGGAAAATACTTCTTTATTTTGCGCAAACCCTCATTGAACTGGCGGATAATACTCTCGCCACTGATGTTCCAAAGGTAGGGCTGTCCCAAAGTGGGATTAGTAAATTCCACTCTCCCCTCGCTTACAAACTTCCTCAGGCGAGCTAAGTCGTCAGGAGCAATAACAGCGATGGTGTCCCATGTCTCAGGTTCTATTTCAAGGCAAATCTTCCAGTCGGGGTTCTCCTCTAGTTGGTCACAAATGAAATCCGTGTACCAGTTCTTCGGATAGTGTCCGTAGATACCTCCGTGATAGCCATCCACAAACCATGCTGTCCTTATCTCCTGCTGTCCAGCGCTCGGTAGTACACATAATAGCAGGAATAATATGGCAAGAAAGATTTGCCCATTTCTTTTCACGGTGTCATACATTTTCATTTCCTATTGTTTTTTAGGATTAGGGAATAAAAGGTCTGACTTCTCTTCGTATTCAACAAACAATTGCCAACTCCGTTCTGCCTGCTGACGGTCATCATCCATAGGAAAAGCAGCCAGAATGGTATCCAGCAGGACATAGTCGCTATTAGAAGCAGCTTGTCTTCCTTTCCTTTTAAAATATACGTCAGCTTCTTTTTTCATCAGGTCGTATCTTTTCTTACAAACTTAACTGTTTGTTAAAACGATTTAGCTAATAATAACCACTAACTTTATTTTCAAATTACTCGGCAGATTTTCTCAAATTAGTGGTATGTATACGCACAATCGTTACTAAATAAAAACTTTTAAAATGAAAAAAGAATATCTATCATTTCTTGGAAAAGCCGCCCTTGCCGTCCTGTGCCTTGCCCAAGGCATGCCGGCAGATGCCCAAGCGGACTTTACTGACGAACGGCTGAGCGGACTGGAACTTGAATATGTTGGCAAAGACCTCTCTGGTGGCAAAGCATCCGTCTATCTTGACCTAACCTATTTCAACCTCTTTGCCAGTCATCAGAAGGGATGGAATGGGGGCGACGGTGTTTATAGCACTACCCTACCCGACGGCAACACCTTCTGGTCGTTTGGAGATAGTTTCTTCGGGCTCATCAGCGAGTTCCGCAACCGTCGTCGTTCTGCCAATCTTCCCCGCAATGCGGCTATGATTCAGACGGGTGAGCAATCACATCGCGACTTTGTGGTGCTCAACGAGCTGTGCAGCACCGACCCCAACGACCGCGAGCATTACTACAAGGGTAAGACATGGCTTCGACATCCGAATGCCAAGGCCCTTAGTCAGAAGGAAATCGATTCTGGTAGTACCGACAGCGACCGTTTCTACTGGCCAGGCGATGCCACGGTTATCTGGCGCGATGGCAAGCCCATCCTTCAGGTTCTCTGGGGTTCCATCTTCGGGAACATGAATCGCGATGAAACAGCGCTTTCGGAGTACTCTCTTGAGGGCACACCAGGGGATGGGGAGTACATGAAACTCATCCGTCTCATCCCCAATGTCGTTGAGTACTGCGGTGGGTATGGCTCGGGTATCATTGAAGCCCCTGACGGTCATACCTATCTCTATGGAACTACTGGAACGGGGGGACTAGGTTCGGTGCCCATCGTAGCACGTTCTGCCACCCACGACCTCACTTCGCAGTGGGAGTACTGGATTGCTGACGCAAACGGCAATTTCGCATGGCAAACGGAAATTCCCTCTGAAGCAGAAATCATGCGCTCCGACATCAGCCATGGCGAATGGGTTACAGAGCCCTCCATGATGGCCTATGGAGACTACTATTACATGGTATCGCAGGACGGACTCAATGGTAACATCTACATCTATCAGGCAAAAGATCCTTGGGGACCTTTTACCAATCGTAAATGTCTCTATAACGTGCCCGATGAGCAGGCAGCCACCTATAATACATTCGTCCATCCTCAGTTGTCCCGCACAGGCGAGCTCGTCATCTCATACAACATGAATGCCGTCACCCTCGTCACCTACCACAAGAACGGAAAAGGTGAAATCGTAGAGGACAATTCCGATGGCTTCTGGCGCAACTTCAATGCATGGGAGAGCGCCGACCTCTATCAGCCTCATTTCATCCGCGTCTTTGGGTGGCAAGAACTCTTCGGATTGCCCGACCTAGGTCCTCTCACTGACGCTGGAATCATCGAATACGAAAAAAAGAAGAATAGATAATTATTTAATTAGAATTAGGAATGAGAAATTATACATTAAAAAGGTCAATAGGTCAACAAGTCAACAGGCGGGCAAGTCGCTTTGCAGACTGTATCCAACGTGTTGACTTGTTGACTTGTTTTCTTGTTGACCTAAAAAAGCCTCTCGTTGTCTTGTTGGCCTGTTGTCTTGTTGACCTGGAATTTGCTGGAGCGCAGGAGATAGACCTGAATGAACCTTTACTCGATGGTCTGGAACTCGACTATCGCGATAAAGCCACATCCAGCTCAAAAGTCACCATCTACGACGACCTCACGTGGTGGACCCTCTTTGGCATGCGACAAAAAGGATGGAACGGAGGCGAGGGTTGCTACAGCACTCCCCTACCCGACGGAAATGTTTTCTGGTCGTTTGGCCCCAGCACGTTCGGGCGCATCAGCGAGTTCAGGGACAGGAAGAAATACAACAATACCCCCTGCAATGCCGCTATGCTACAGACGGTCACCGATGAAACCGTTCTCACGGACCAAGACTTTATTACACTCAACACCTATATCTCCATCGACCCTGCCAAAGAGTCATCCTACTACCGTGGAAAGACCTGGATACGCCATCCCGATGCTACCCTCAGCGAATCCACCCTCAATCGCGGACGCACTGATACCGACCATCGCTATCTCCCAGGCGATGCGCACGTCCTGCTAAAAGGTGGTAAGCCTGTACTGCAAATCGTCCTCTTTGGCATTGACGAAGCCGGTGCCTATACAGATATCTCCATCGCTGAATACTCTCTCGACGGCACTCCCGATGACGAGAGCTACATGCAGCTTATTTCCCTTCATAAAGATGTTGTTCCTTTCCGTGTCAACTACGGCACACGTCTGTTTGAGGACAATGGCCACGTCTATCTCTACGGCACCTTTACCAAAGGCAATCGTGGATACACCTGGCCCGTTGTGGCACGTTCCACCACCCTCGACCTGCTGGATGCATGGGAATATTATATTATTAACAGCGAGGCAGTCGGCAGATGGCAGCACGCTGTTCCTACGATGGAAGAGATAGAACAATCTGCCATCGCCGGTTCCGACCGCACCGAAGCTCCCAATGTCTTCCGTTACGAGGATGCCTACTACATGGTCGCTCTCAATGCTCCCGGAGGCTTACTTTCTATCTGGCAAGGTGACACTCCGTGGGGACCATTTGGCAAGAAAAAGAATTTCTACACTATGCCTTCCGATGAGAAGGTCACTCGTCACCTGTTCGTCCATCCTCAGTTATCGCGCATGGGCGAGATTGTCTGCTCATACACCATGTCACCTGCCGACATTACCATCTGGACAAAGAAGTCCGACGGCAGTTTCCTTGAGACGGTCGTGGCTGGTAATGACCGCTGCTATAACGCATGGGGCAGCGCCAACCTTAACCTCCCTCACTTCCGTCGTATTTTCAATTGGCAAACCATGTACGGCATCACTTCGCGTGAGCCTCTTGCCGATGCTGGCCTGAAGAGCTACGCCGACATGGTGAGTGGCATAGAGCCCGTCGAAATCCTCTCCCCTGCTGCCGACGACGTCCTCTACGACCTCTTCGGGCGCAAAGTGCTGACTCCCCTCCCGGGCCATATCTACATCCACAACGGCAAAAAGGTCATCGTTCAAAAAAACTTTTTTGGGGTTCTTCGCTGACATTTGTATCCCTAAAACAAATGTTTGGTCAGAGGTCCGTCATCCGTCATCGAATTGAAAATGTTTGACTTACTGCCCCAAAAAGTCTG
>Ga0310690_10006110_pt1 | contig 15987 bp, 15 predicted proteins | sample AusTroGonzalo_MG_2_FD_207661 | JGI IMG/M metagenome (GOLD analysis project Ga0310690, IMG submission 207661) | Bovine rumen microbial communities from tropical cattle in Woodstock, Queensland, Australia - Gonzalo_04 (v2) (version 2) | ecosystem: Host-associated > Mammals > Digestive system >... | reverse complement strand
CTGAAATTCTACGCTTCCGTGCGCCTCGACATCCGTCGCGTCACATCGCTGAAAGACGGCGACCAAGTCGTGGGCAATCAGGTGCGCGTGAAAGTCGTGAAAAACAAGGTGGCACCGCCCTTCCGCAAGGCAGAATTTGAAATCACCTTCGGCGAAGGCATCTCGAAAATCGGCGAGATTCTCGACCTCGGCGTAGAATATGGCATCATCCAAAAATCGGGTTCGTGGTTCAGTTACGGCGACTCGAAACTCGCACAAGGTCGCGATGCCACGAAAGCCCTGCTCAAGGACAATCCCGAACTTTGCGAGGAACTCGAAGCAAAGATTATGGAAGCCATTTCCGAATAAATACATCACGGAAACGAAATTCTTTCAAGAGCGGCTGAAACGGTCGCTCTTTTTCGTGGTTTCGTGCCAAATTGTCAGAATTGTGTCATCATTTTCGGCAAAACGTGTCAGTTGGCACGGCGTTTGTTATGTTCGTAGTGTCTGAAAATTGAAAAAAGTATAAACATTTAAATATCAAATCATTATGGGAAAAATTATTGGAATTGACTTAGGAACTACCAACAGTTGCGTTGCCGTGTTTGAGGGCAACGAGCCAGTAGTAATCGCCAACAGCGAGGGCAAGCGCACAACTCCCTCGGTGGTTGGTTTTGTGAAAGAAGGCGAGCGCAAGGTGGGCGACCCTGCCAAGCGTCAGGCCATTACAAACCCGAAAAACACGGTGTACAGCATCAAGCGTTTTATGGGTGAAACCTACGAGCAGGCCCGCAAAGAGGCCGAGCGCGTGCCTTACAAAGTGGTGAACGAGGGTGGCTACCCGCGTGTCGATATCGACGGACGCAAATACACGCCGCAGGAAATTTCGGCGATGGTGCTCCAGAAGATGAAAAAGACCGCCGAGGACTACCTCGGACAGGAAGTGACCGACGCCGTCATCACCGTGCCTGCCTACTTCTCCGACTCGCAGCGTCAGGCCACGAAAGAGGCTGGTCAGATTGCAGGTCTGAACGTGCAGCGCATCGTGAACGAGCCGACGGCTGCCGCTTTGGCCTACGGTGTCGATAAGGCCAACAAAGATATGAAAATCGCCGTGTTCGACCTCGGTGGCGGTACGTTCGATATTTCGATTCTCGAATTCGGCGGCGGCGTGTTTGAAGTGCTCTCGACGAATGGCGACACCCACCTCGGTGGCGACGATTTCGACCAAGTCATCATCGACTGGCTCGTCAGCGGATTCAAGTCCGACGAAGGCATCGACCTCTCGAAAGACCCGATGGCTATGCAACGCCTGAAAGAGGCTGCCGAAAAGGCGAAAATCGAACTTTCTTCGACCACGACGACCGAAATCAACCTGCCGTATATCTCGGCAGAAGGCGGTGTGCCCAAGCACCTTGTAAAGACGCTCACACGCGCCCAGTTCGAACAGTTGGCCCACTCGCTGATTCAGGCTTGCCTCGTGCCCTGCCAGAACGCCGTGCGCGACGCAAAACTCTCGACCAGCGACATCGACGAAGTCATCCTCGTGGGCGGTTCGAGCCGTATTCCCGCTGTGCAGACGCTCGTGAAGAACTATTTCGGCAAAGAGCCGTCGAAGGGTGTGAATCCCGACGAAGTGGTGGCTGTCGGTGCATCGATTCAGGGTGCTATTCTGAACAAGGAAGGCGGCGTGGGCGACATCGTGCTGCTCGACGTGACTCCGCTGACGCTCGGAATCGAGACGCTCGGTGGCGTGATGACGAAGTTGATTGATGCCAACTCGACCATTCCGTGCAAGAAGTCAGAAACCTTCTCTACCGCCGTCGATAACCAGACCGCCGTCACCATCCACGTGCTGCAAGGCGAGCGTCCGATGGCTGCGCAGAACAAGTCCATCGGCCAGTTCAACCTCGAAGGAATCGCTCCCGCACGTCGTGGCGTTCCCCAGATTGAAGTCACCTTCGACATCGATGCCAACGGTATTCTCAACGTATCGGCCAAGGACAAGGCGACGGGCAAGGAACAAGCCATCCGCATCGAGGCTTCCAGCGGCTTGAGCGAGGACGAAATCAATCGTATGAAGGCCGAAGCCGAGCAGTTCGCCGAGGCCGACAAGAAAGAGCGCGAGCGCGTCGATAAACTCAATCAGGCCGACTCGATGATTTTCTCGACCGAGACCTTCCTCAACGAGAATGGCGACAAACTCGGCGACGAGAAAGCCAATGTCGAAGCCGCCGTGCAGCAACTGAAAGACGCTCACAAGAGCGGTGACATCGCTGCCATCGACAACGCCATCAACAACCTCAACACCGTGATGCAGGCAGCCTCAGCCAAGATGTATCAGCAGGCAGGCGCACAGCCCGGTGGTCAAGACCCGTTCAATGGTGGTGCAGGCTTCCAAGGCGGTCAGCAAACGCAGTCGAATCCCAACGACGACGTCCAAGACGCTGATTTCGAGGAAGTGAAATGACGCATAAGTAAAGACATAACAAAACACTATCAAATGGCGTGTAGCTCAATGAGTTACACGCCATTTGCATTTGTTAGACCATTTGTCCGAAGATATTCAATTTTTTCTAATAGTGTAGGACAAATGGCTATTTCGCTTTCTTGTAGCCAATTCTTTCAAAGTGCATTTTTGCACTTTGAATTGTACTCTTCTTCGCATACGTTGCTTTTGTAACGATAAGCTGCGTCCATTCTTTGCGATTGTCATCACCGCATATCTCGCCCCGATAATTCTTTGTTTCTATTGCAGATATTCCATACTTACTAACAACAATGTGGTTAATTTGTGTTGTACCCTTCTCAGTTCGGAAAACCAAATCATTTAGAATCGTGTACTCATCTGGTCATTGTGACAATATCGCAGACACACGCATTTCCCCCTTTCTCTCCCCTCTGCCTTGCTGAATTATACCATGCAATGTAGATGAAGAGAGCAACAACTAATATGATTATCAGAGGGGTTATTAACTGCATAGGATTCTTTGGATATAATCAAAACATATCGATAAAGCTGTTAATCAGTTTCAAGTTTGTTGCGGTTAATTGGTAATTCCCGATACCTTCTTGTCTCAGCAAATACACTAAAGATTCATCAGTTACAAGTTTATTTACTTGTTTTAATGCCTTGCTGTCTTCTAAAGCATATATCCCCGTTATTGCCTTTGAAATATCAAGGAACTCAACTCCCTTACAAACTATGCGGTATTCATTTTCATGTTCCCAATGTTTGTGCTTTGTAAAGAATAATAAAGTTTGATTGAGTGTTACATACCTCGCTGCTGCATCAGATTGCAAAAGGTCGATTCCTTCTAAAAGTGGCATAGGCACTATCTCCTCATAAGTAACCTCTCCCTCAAAAAAAGAATCAGTAGATCGTTCTATTCTGGAGCTTTCCAGCTCTATACAAACACCATCTTTCCAAGTGTTGTATCTTGTTTTTCTTCTAGCATACTGCCCCCACATCATAGGAGAAGCATAACCTTTCAATGTTTTATAATCCTTTGTGAGACTGATTTGTTTATAACTCTCGATCTCACGAAAAACAGAATTAAAAAATGACTCAATTACCCCACCATCTTTCAGTGAAAGAAATGAGTTTTTTGTAAGCCTTAGACTCTTATTACGCTCAAAAGAATCATTAGTAGTTTTACTGACATAGAACTTGAGACTTTTACTTTCCCAAATCTTTTTGAATGAATCAATAGATGTATAATGATATAACTTCATGACTTCAGCCTTCGTAAGATGATTATACAAAATACTTTTATATCGAAAACTTCATTGGCTTATATTCATAATCCGAACACTCCCAGACCCATTGCACGACTTGCCTTGTTAAGTTAAGGCGATTAATGGGGTCTTTTATTAAACTGATTTCTAACGTATCCTTGTTTTGAAAGACCAAAGCGATGCAGTAATTGCTTGGCTTATACTGAGCTGCAGCAAATTCGTTGTTAGTCATACGGAATTTTTGACCAACATAGTCTATGGATTTTACTTCGATATATATGTTCTTTCCGTTTGGATCACTTCCTTCTAAGTCAAATCCCAGGTTTTGTTTGCTAACATCCTTAAGCCTGAATCCATTAGCATTCAATGCTGCCAAAGTATTCTCTTCAGCGCTTCTCCATTTTTGCACTCCCTCATTGTTTACAACCGACTTTAAGGAAGAAGAAGCATCATTAAACCACTGAGAAACGCTTGTCGGATTGTCAGATTTGTCGTCGTCATCATATAAATCATCATCTTCATCATCAAAGAGCAAATCATTTATGTTGGATAGCCCTGTTATTTTAAGGAACTGGCTAATGTCATTTTTAGACATTCCATTATCCTCCATCAGTTTGATAAAACTCTCATCTATTTCACCTTCTTCGTCATTTATTTCTTTCAAGGAACATAGTCCACCATTCGACATTACTAAAGCGGAAGTTGTCAAAGAAGGCAATCTATGATTCATCAAAGCCTCTTTCATTCCAGCTGTCAATATTTGAGCACACCCCAACACAGATATTTGTGCGTTGTCTGCTTTTACTATAAGCGACCCAACGTCTTCAGGCTTATTACCTAAAAACTTTAATAAATCACTCAATCCAGGAACATCACTACATTCTGGAGCGATATATGGCAAATTTGAAGCCGACATAATTTTAGAAAAATCCTCTGCATTCAACCATGATGGAGCCAGTCTAACCTTTGATAGCTCTTTGCCAAAAGCATTTTTAATCTTAATAGCAAATTCTTTTTCAAATGACTGTTTCATCAATTGAATCAGTTTCCAGTCAAAATAGGGCATCAAAGCATCAACCATATTTCTATCTTTGTTTGCAAGTGCGTATTTTAGCAAAGAGGCATAGAGGTGTGTGAGGTTAGATATTACTTTTATAGTGGTATCATCCATTATGAGATGCCTGCGAGACGGATCTGTACTAAAATCGCCGTTTACTACAACACCTAATCCGCAACTATCTTCCGTTGGAAGAAATGCATGGATAATAGCCTCGCTCTTTGGAAGTCTCTCAACCTTGTCTTTATTCATGGAGAATGCTATACTGCAAGTGGAATCCGAGCATACAAACCAGTTAGAAATAGCCTCTGTCGTTGATACCCTTAAATAACGTCCCCTTTCGTTCAACTCAATGACCGCAATATTCGCTGTCACTTTCTTTGTTAAATGTATCTTGATGACTTGGATGCTATTTAGGAACAATAAAGTCGTATTGGCAAAAGAAGTATACTCTTCGTCAATCTGATTGGCCAATACTCCAGAAAAGATAAAGATCGTGTTAAACCCTTCATTCTGCATCTTTCTAATTTCGTCTGCTAATTCATCCTTTACAGACTTTTCCAGCTCATGAGGAATTCTTATCAAAGGAACCTTTGGAGCCTGTGGAACGATTTGTTTTGAAAATTCTTTTGAGAATGTAATTTCAAAATCGCCACTTATCAGGTGTACCTCTTTTGCAAAACTAACTACTGACTTGAATCCGATTCCTCTATATCCAATCGTCGTTCCTCTAACCTTATTTGACGACGCACTACGACATAGACTTTCCAAGTCCTTGATGTTAAAAGGTCGTCCATTATTGGCAACGAACAAATAATCGCCAGAACGTTTGACGTAAAATTTTGTTGCCTTAGCGTCATCTGCATTCTGCAATAGTTCAATAAATGAACGGCTATTGTAACTTTCAGATACGTATGCTTCCAGTCCTGCCAGGTCAGACAGAAGCATAGGAGAACTCTTCGCTTCAGTTATAAGAGAATCCCTCAGTATTGATAATTCTTTATTCATCGTATAGGATAAATTCTAATTCTACTTATCTCATCAACAGGAATGTCAAGTTTTAAGGTGCCAAAGTTATATACCTCAAATCCTTTGAAATCACTGGAATGGAGGCTAGTATGATATACTATGTTATCATCTGTATCATATATAGCAGCTTCAATCGTAAAACTATCATTTGTGACTTCACCATTCAGAGCTAAGACTTCACAAAACAATTTTATGGAACATTCATCTTCAACCTTTACGGAAAATTTTTGAAGAGTCAAACCGAATTGTTCTTCTATAAATTCAAAATGTTCAATCTTATTCTTAAGATTCAAATTGACATTACCGCTTTCTCTGTCTTCAACGATAAACCACTGGCCATTTTGTCTAAGCAATAAGAGAGCCGCAAGTTTACCATCGTTAACTTCAAACTCAATCCTATCACCATCTTCAACTTTTGTTATACCATCAAACTGAATATCCAAATCCACGAATGCATCAGACTGAAGAAAGGTTCCATAAACACCGAAGTTTAGAGTTAAGACAGAACCACGTTTCATTCCTTGCCCGACAGATATATAATTTAAACTATGAGCGAGCTTCTTCTTTTTATCGTTATAATTGGTAACACGCATTGTCAAAGCTAACTTTTTCTCATAGCAAATCTCTTTTATTTCTTCCTTTATTATTTCAAAGGAGATTCCTTTAAAAAATATGTCCTTTAATAGTTCCATAATTATTATGTTCTTAATTAAAATACTTTATTATCAATTCTGTAGTCAACTCCTGGCTCATATCTGATGTGCTAACTCGTTACTTTTGACGTTTCCCTATAAGCGTAATTCTCTCTTGCAGCCGTTAATTCTTCTTTGCTCAATGGAGTATTGGAATATCTGAAGATATAGCCATGATACTGAGCTTGAAGTTTTTCTCTGCCATTATCAGTTAGCGCATATTTCTGTTTCGGACTGTTTGGAACATCCTTTATCGTCGGTTCTACCAGACCGGTGTCAACGAGGGGTTTGAGGATTGTCTGACGGAACCTGCTTTTGTTTTTCTCACCAGCACAATCCATCAACTCTGTGATAGAGCCAGAAGCCCTAAACAAGTAATCAATTACAGATACCATCTTCTTCAACTGTACTTCACTCAACTGGGGACAAACTGGGGACAGAACTAGGGACAAAGCTTGGGACAAACTGGGGACATCACCGCCAACTTTACCGCCAGTTTTATCGTCATTTTCGTTGGTATAGCTCTGTGAGACTTTCACCTCAACCTTGAATGCCGTGATAAGATTAACGTTGAACTCTGCGGGTTGGTTGCCATTTTCCTTCAAGTCAGTTTGGACTTGCCCTACTCCTCGATTGAACATATTGACATAGCCCAGCGTTTTCATGGCGCTGGCTACAAGTGGATTGCGATAGTCATTCACACTTGGGAAATTCTCAGGACGGGCATTGCCATAGAGGCCGCCTGCATTCAGAATCTCCAGATGGCTGGCAAATTCATAGAATCGTAGTGGCGTATTACTCTGCATATCGCGGTGCATGCAGGCGTTGAGAAGAAGCTCTCGGATAGCCTGATAGGGGTAGTTGCTGACCATCTCCTCGCGAAGGATGGAAACAAAAACGGGCTTCTTCTTAATGACAGACAACTCCAGAAGTGATTCCAGGCGTGGTAGCAGTTCGCAATAGTTTCCTTCCAACTGCATTTCGTTCTCCACCTCGCTGGTCACGTCTTCACCCTTGAAGCGTACATACTGCACATACAGACCTGGCATAAAACGGCGTGGTTTGTAGCCAAACAAGACGACTGCTGCGTATGTGGGGCATTGGTGCTCAGTGTCATACATGCCCACAGCGGCCATCTGTTCCTCGATGGGACGAGTATCAGAATCCACTAACTCATTACCCAATAGCGGTATCAGATACTTTGTACGCAGCAAGTCCATATTGATGTCATTCAGTTTGGCAGCCAAACAAGGCATGGTGTCGAAGGTGGCCATGAATGACATCCTTCGTTCTGAGAGGATGCGTTCTTCCGCTTCCGTAGCTATGTCGCGACGAGGACCAATACGAATAAACGTGCGACCGCGATAGCGCACAGGTGGCAGATCTGACGGACTCACCTCAGCCATCAGCAAATCACCTTCAGGAAATTGGAAACAATCGACACTCATAACAGGTATGGGCAGGATGTTTCCGTTGCTGCGTATGGCTGCAATCTTTTTCAGCAGGTCATCGGTGACTTTCAGCCCTGACAATGTGCCATTGTCGTAAGCACCCAGTATCAGGTAGCCTTTCTTTCGCGAGTTTGGAAGGTCATTGGCAAAGGCACAGATGGCCTCCTGGAACTTATCCATGTCACCTGTTGACGTGGTTCGCTCCACTCGGTATGTTTCCGTGCTATGCAGCAATTCTTGTATCTCGTCTTTTGTTATCATTCGACTTATTTCTGTTGATTGAATTCTTCTTGTCTCACCAACTCCTGCACAGGCACTTCAAGCGCATTGGCAATTGCAACGAGGGCTTCAAGGCTGGGCTGTGTGGTGTTTGTAACCCACTTGGAAACAGTGGCAGGATCCTTTCCTAATTTGTCGGACAGCCACTTATTATTCAAATCGCGTTCGGCAAGAACGACTCTTATACGATTTAACTTTGCCATGATAGATATCTGTTGTTTGACGGCAAAGTTACAAAAAATAATTGAGACAAATGCTGATATACTCAAAAAACTCCATAAATAAGCCAAAATTTGATTAAAAGACCAATCTTTTGATGAATACATGACAATATTCATGCTTATTATTATATATAATGTGTATTTGAAATATCATTTGAAATGGTCGATGACCATTTGATATTCTTAGTGACAATCCCCATTCATTATGGAAGCAATGAAAGTTCGGAGAAAGGTTCAGAGAAAGGTTCGGAGAGGAAACAGTTTTAGTTCGGAGAGACTTTCGGAGACAACCGCAATAAGTTCGGGAACAGGTTCGGGAACTCACCCTCATAAGTTCTTGGACAAGCCAAGCGGCAAAGACGAGCATGGGGACATCCATACAACAGAGATCAAGCGAAAAACATACAAGAATTCGATTTAAGTGTGAATTTTGCGAGAAAACTACAAAAATCGCACTTTAAAATGGGTTGAATATTGATTTGGGGAATATTCTCTTTGTTTATCTATGGGACGTAAAGTAGAATGACCTGGATAAAAAAAGTGTTCAGATTGACAGAAATATAATGTTGTTTGATTACGGCTCATGACTTATAATTTCCAATGATGGCAGATTTGGGTAATGAAAGGTATACACCGTCACCCTTTTTAGACGTTCTTCTGCAAGTCATCCGCAATTCACGGATATTTAGTAAGACGTGTGTCACTTTTTCTATAGTACTGTTCATGGACGATTAAAAGTATCTGATTAGGATAGTTCTATTACGGGTAGAATAACACAAAACCATTATAACCATTGAAAAAATACTCATACCTTAACTCAATAAAACTCTCATTAACAGGGGCGAGAAACTTACCATAACCAGTATTCTCACGTCTAACATAAGATTCCACAAACGGATATTTTACACTCTCTAAATTCTCTCCAAACTCGATGCTCCCGATATCAGACAAAAATGATTGAGAATGAAATAAATCTCTAAGAGTTGCCTTGGTAGGCGTAGGATCTTTCATCACAAGTAACGCACATCGTACTGGCGAAAACTCAACAAGTCTACGAAGAGTTGCATGAATTGAAGCACCAAAGAATGGAGAAACCTTTATTGCTGTCTGTATTGTCAACGGTTCGTCTTTTACCATCTCAGCAAACTTGTCTCCTTGGAACATTGTTTCAGAGGCGAAATAACTTGCCTCTGCCTCAAACTGTTCCTTTGTCTCAAGGCTTAGCGTAAAATCATCGTCTGCATGCATAGAGGCTATAGCCACCTGCCATGGAAGATTATGTCCAACCTCATGTAATAGTGTAAACCTCTGTCTTTCTAAATTACACGACCTATCTAAATATATTATTCTTGCCTCTCGAACAAGAAGCCCTCGCAGTTGACCAAGCAGTTTTTTAAGAATAGAGGAATCTCTATTTATATATATAGGTGTAACTATAGATAAATCCTGTGGCGATACCTTTAGGTTTATAAAAGCAGCTAATTTATCTGCGGGAGTTGGGAATGTATCAATACAACGACTTGACACAAGTAAATCATGTGACCACTTCTTGATGTCTTGTTTTGTTGATTCTTCTAAAACTATAGCCATTATTTATCCCGTTGCCTTATAAAGTTGAGATAGTTTAAGAGTTCTTTTTCTTCTTCATCAGTCAATGCTGCACCAGCAGAAGCTGCAACAGACTGAAGAATCTTGTGTTTAGGGGTGCTTTGCTCTTTCTTTTCGATAACACCACCAGCAGAAAGCAAAGTTTCCAACTCAACATCATATGTCTGAGAAAGTTTGTAGAGAGTATTTGCTGAAGGATGGGCAATTTTATCGTTCTCTAGCTGACTCAGATATGCGTTTGAAATACCTGTTTTCTCTTCAACTTGCCTTAACGTAAGCTTATTAATCTCACGGTACTGCTTTAATAGTTTGCCTAATGTATCCATAAAAATGGGGGTTGTTGTAGCTTAATGACGATGCAAATTTAGTGAGAAAATCTAAATTAAACAAGAAAAATTTGATATTTTAAGATTTTTTCGTTAAATTTCATTAGATTTGCTTGGTATATTTAGATTTTTATTATACCTTTGCAGCGGAACAAGGAGGATTATGTCCAACTTAACCATAAATAATTAAATATTTTAGTTTAAATTAAAATTATGACAGAGATTAATTCAAAGCCCTTCGCTGAACAAGAAGGCACTCAGGGTAACGTAGGAGAACACAAGCCCAATGAAAACAAAAAGTCCTACAAGTTTAAAATCAACGGTGGAAAGCCCTACAACTGGCCCACGCCTATTATTAATGAGGCCGACATCAGAAGGCTTGGACAAGTTCCTGATGATGAAGATATATATCTGGATTTGCCAGGTAACTGGAGAGAGGCTCTTATTAATAGAGGTGAAGACGTTGACCTGTCTTCTCCGGGAATGGACAAGTTCATTACCCGAAAGAAAGGTCATGAGCATGAATGCACCATCTATGTGAATTCAGAAGCTTTCAAGTATGACCAGCCTACTATCTCATACGAAAAAGTTGCCTCTCTCGCTTATGGGAAGGACTACGACCCTAATCGTGTGTATTCAATGACATACAGTAAAGGACCATCAGAGAATGAAGAAGGATTAATGTCTAAAGGTAAAGTCGTTTATGTCACAAATGGAATGGAATTCGATGTTGCCATCTCTCATCAGTCTTAATGAGGATTTGCAGAAAATCCAAGATGAGGGAATCAGCTTTGATGTGCGCAGCGGCAATTTTGTTGCCGACTGCGTACCTTACCTAACTGAGTCGAAGGAGGTAAAGGCAGGAATACTTGTATTTCCTATGAATTGGAAGAATCAGAAGATTCTAAAACCTAATGACCACACCGCATACTTCATTGGTGGTAAGCCGTGTGAAATGGATGGTGCTCCTATAAAGGGACTAGGTATCTTGGAGATGCGACACCCTTTGTTTGATACCATTATCAGTGATTATCGCTTTTCATGTTATCCGGATAAAGGCATGTACCCGACCTATTATGACAAGGTGCTCAACTATTGGAGAATAATAACTGCTCCAGCTGTTAACACCGATCCATTAGCGTGTAGGGCACTCAAAAAGCAGAAATTGATAAAGCCTGCAGATAGCAAACTTGTTTATTGGGACATCAATTCGTCACGCGCACATATTGCAGGTTTGACAGATATGTTCAAAGGAATGAAAGTTGCCATTATCGGCTTGGGAGGCACAGGGTCATATATCCTTGACTTTATTGCAAAGTTACCACTTGAAGAGATTCATCTATTTGACTCCGACATCTTCAAGCAACACAATGCTTTTAGGGCACCTGGTGCTGCTCCATCACAAATACTGGAGAAAAACATTCCAAAAGTCAAGTACCTAACTGAGGTATATAGGAACATGAATGAAGCTATTGTCCCGCATCCAGAAAACATCAATCCAAATAACAAGGATTTCCTGTTAGGAATGGACTTCATCTTCTTGTGCATCGACAAAGCTGCCGTAAGAAATGAAATAGCACATTTTCTTATTCAGAACAACAAGAAGTTTGTGAATTCAGGAATAGGAGTATCTCTTAGAGAAGGTGGTCTTTCAGGCATAATCCGCGTCTCATATGGTGAGCCAGACCATTACCAATACCTTAACGACGCCTTTGATGCGACAAATGAAGCCAAGGAGGATGATCTCTATCGAGATAATATCCAGATAGCAGAACTGAATGCTTTCGCTGCTATGGAATCGGTATTCAGATGGAAACAATCATTAGGGTTCTATCAAAATTCTGCAATATCCTACGATTTAGCGTTTGTATTGAACAAGAATAAAATTATTTATGATGACCCGACAGTTTAAGTTAAAATTCTTGGACAACATACCAAATGAATTGGATGAGGGCGTATTATACATATCCATGAAGTACCACACAACAGCCCATCTATGCGCATGCGGTTGTGGAGAGAAGGTCGTAAACCCTCTTAACCGAAAGTATGGCTGGACTCTAACATTTGATGGTCAAAGAGTAAGTCTTTCACCTTCTATAGGGAACTATCAATTCCCATGCTGCTCACATTATTATATTAAGGAGAACGAGGTCTTATTTCTTGACTCTGATGATGACATGCCACATAGAAGAGGGTACATTCGTAGACTAATAGACTGGTTTATGAAACTATTCAGATAAGTAATGTATAACGGTTGCCTGAAACATGCAACCAAATTAATTCCCGAAAAGGACGGGCAAGGAAAGACATGGCAACAAATCCCCCAAGTGGCGATGGCCACAGAAACGGTATGGTACGCCAGAGAAGTCAAGTCTTGAATCCCAAAACTGGAATTTGGACAAAACGCGGTCCCAATGGACAGTTTATGGATGGAAAACAAGATGGAACTCCATTCAAAGGCGTGAGAAAAGAAAAATGATTTTAGAATGTGCCTCGCAGATGTGAATCAACGAGGCATTTTATTTTAAACAGATCTAATTACTTGAACGGTGGAATGACATTGTGCCGTTTAGAATCATCATGAGGCCATGACATTATAGTTCCATAATATCCTCCATGAAATAGTCGAGATTATGCTGTCTAACATTATATGCATAGTCAATCCCAATCAAGAAAAATCATCATTTTTGTGATTTTTTCTGTGTTTTCTTTTGGTTGTTTGGGGAGAAATCTGTACCTTTGCAGTGATGTTTGTAACATGATTGATTATCAATGGTTATCTCCGTTTTTGCGACATGTGTGCATCATCCAGTGCTAACGCATTGATAGTCAGTTAAAGTCGTTTTCGAGGAAGTGAAGTAATTGAAGAAAAAATATCAGAGGCAAAATCCGTGTAGTCCGAAAGATTGCACGGATTTGCCGTTTTATAGAGATTCGTTATAATTACATTTTTTAGGACAACGAATCATCTTCCATCACATTTTTTCTTTTATTCATTAAAAAATTGCCAATTGGCAGAAATTTAATGCAAGACGATGGAAATTAAAAGAGGCAAAGTTCAATTTTGGAAGGGATAATGACGAGTGAAAGAGTTAATACTACTTTAGCACTATATATTACTATGAAAATTGGGGTATCTTTCTGTTCTTACGCCTAAAAATTGGCAATATTGTCATTTTTTAGGCGATAAACCTTGCAAAATTGAAATAAATTACTACCTTTACATTACTAAAAAGTGTCAATATTGACAAAAATAAGAAATGATATGGTAGAAATAAAAAGAGACAGATATCTAAAACAGTTGATAGAAAGTCGTCAGAATGGCTTTATCAAGGTGGTTACAGGAATCCGCAGGTGTGGCAAGTCATATCTGCTGAACGTCTTGTTCTACCACTACTTATTAGATAATGGGGTGGCCGATGACCACATCATCCGCATTGACCTTGAGGACCGCATGAACAAAGAACTGAGAAATCCAGACACCATGCTCCGTTATGTTCATGAGAGAATCAAGGACAAGGAACTTTATTACATCATCATCGAAATACAACCAATTTTATATCTATTACTTCACTTTTATTCTCTGCAACGAGCTTTTTAAGCACGGCACATGGTATCTCACGACCAAAAGTTATAAATAAATCATGTCTTCGACATCATCAACATTAAAAATCCGCGTGGCTCGAAAGAGTTGCACGGATTTTTTGTATCTTTGCACCATAAAACTAACCAACATGAAGAAACTATCGCTAACCAACCAGATTGCCATTGCACTTGTTTTGGCTGTTGTCGCCGGCATTTTGCTGCAAGGCCATGCCGATTTCGTGAATGAATACATCAAGCCGTTTGGAAACATTTTCCTGAACTTGCTGAAGTTCATCGTGGTGCCGTTGGTGTTGTTTTCCATCATGGCTGGCATTTTGTCGATGAACGACGTGTCGAAGGTGGGCAGGCTGGGATTGCGGACGTTGCTCTATTTCATGTTTACAACGATTATTGCCGTGACGCTCGGACTGGTGACTTCGACGTTGATGAAAGGCTTTCTTCCCCTCATCCATGTCGATCTGAGCAAAAACACGACGACGGTTGAAGTGCCTGATTTCAGCATCATGGATCAGATTGTGAACATGTTTCCTGAGAATATCATGCTTCCGCTGACCAACATGACGATGATTCAAGTCATTGTGATTGCCATTTTCTTTGGTGTGGCGATGGTGCATGTGGGTGAGGTTGGGGAGCCGATTCGAAAACTTACGCTCAGTAGCAATGCTGTCGTTTCGAAGGTGCTTTCTTATATCATGGCGCTGGCTCCTTACGGGGTGTTCTGCATGCTCACGCCTGTGGTCGTTTCCAACGGACCGAGTGTCTTGGGATCTTACGCGGCACTCATCGCCCTGGCCTATTTCTGTTTCAGCGTTCATGCCTTTTGTGTCTATTCCTCGCTGGTCTATCTGTTGGGTGGATTGTCGCCCATCAGGTTTTTCAAGGAGTTGCAGCCAGCGATGTTGTTTGCTTTTTCGAGCGATTCGTCGGTCGCCACTCTGCCCTACACGATGAAATGCACGGAGAAAATGGGTGTTCGCAAGGATATTGGCAATTTTGTGTTGTCGTTGGGTGCGACCATCAACATGGACGGCGTGGCGATTTACCTCGGTGTGGCATCGGTCTTTATGGCGACCTGCTGTGGCATCGACCTGACGCTCCATCAGTATTTTTCCATCGCCTTTGCCTCAACCATCGCTTCCATTGGCACACCGGGCATTCCGGGCGGTTCGCTGGCATTGATGGCAATGGTGTTTGCTTCGGCGCAGATTCCTGTGGAATGTGTGGCGATTGTGGCGGGTGTCGATCGCATTGTCGATATGGGTCGCACCGTCATGTCGATTACAGGCGATGCTTCTTGCGCCGTTGTCATGCAGAACAAGTTAAAGAAGCAAGAATAAAAATCTTTATTTCAGAATGTTCCACACGGCAAGAATGTGGCAAATGGTGCCGGCGAGGACGAAAAAGTGGAAGACGGTGTGCATGAATCGGCGACGGGTCGAATAGAAAACGGCGCCGGTGATGTAGCAGACACCTTCGGCGATGATCCACGCGACGGTGGCGGTGGAAACGCAGTGGAGAAGGGGTTTGAAGGCGACGAGAATGCTGAGTCCCATCAAGCAGAAACAGACGGTTTCGAGGTGGCTGTGGCTCTTCAGTCGGCGGAACGTGGCGATGGTGCCGACGATGGCGGCTGTCCACACGAAAGCGAATACCGACCAGCCCCACACGCCTTCGTGACGCATCGGACCGAGCACGATGGGCGAATAGGAACCGGCGATGAACCAATAAATCGCGGCGTGGTCCCAACGGCGCAAGAGTTCTCTTCGGGGCGAGTCGAGCGGTGTGCTGTGGTAGAGTGTCGAGGAAATGTAACTCGACAGCATTCCGAACAGGTAGAGCGCAACGCCGAAAACTACCCACGAATCGCCATTTTCGATGGATTTCCTAAAAAACACGATGCCCACAACGATGGCGAGCACGATGCCAACGGCGTGGCTTCGGGCGTTCCAGCGTTCTTCTTGGGGGGTGTAGTTCATTAGGTAATAGGTAATAAGTAAT
>Ga0310690_10006109_pt1 | contig 15990 bp, 13 predicted proteins | sample AusTroGonzalo_MG_2_FD_207661 | JGI IMG/M metagenome (GOLD analysis project Ga0310690, IMG submission 207661) | Bovine rumen microbial communities from tropical cattle in Woodstock, Queensland, Australia - Gonzalo_04 (v2) (version 2) | ecosystem: Host-associated > Mammals > Digestive system >... | reverse complement strand
GTCTTCGGGAAAAGCTTTTACAAAACATTAAGCCGAAAAGAGATTTTTTGGGCATGAAAAAAAAGAAGCTTGGCAAAGATTTGAGCGAACTCATCGACAGTCTTTCATATGTTTATTTCAGACATTCATCGGATGAAGCATATCTGGCGTTGTTGCAGCAAACGAAAAGTGTTTCTGGTGCAAGCATTGATTTTGAAAAAATTAAGCAAAAACAAAACAAACCGGACGCCTTAACCATTAAATCGCGTCAACTTGTTGAAAAGCTTCGGGGAATTACAAGAACACCAAAGAGCGGTGCATCGGGGGAAATTTTGCCCGAAATTTCAAGAAGTGATGTAAATACAGATGTCGTCGTTTCTGAAAACGCTCAAAATCGGGAAGAAGATCGCTAAAAAAATACAATTTAAGAAAAATTTAGTGATTTTGGCGCTACACTCTTTCATCAAAGGTTGAAAAATGCTCAAAAAAAGTGTTTTGATATTGCTTGTTTGCGCTCTTTTAAGCGGGTGTTCTTATTTGCAGAACTTGCCGCTTTTTGGCCGTGCGCCGGACGTTGTTGAAGTTAAAAAAGGTGATACGCTATACAGCATTGCCAAGCGTTATGATATGTCGATTGATGAACTTATCGAGCTTAACGGCATCGACAGCCCCAATCAGCTTTATGTCGGGCAGGTTTTAAAAATGAATGCAAACACAATTTATGTTGTGAAAAAGGGCGACACGCTGGCCTCAATCGCACGCCGATACCACACAAACTATAAGGCTTTGGCGCAAAAAAACAACATTAAAGAGCCGTATAACTTAAATGTCGGGCAGAAAATCATCGTTTCGGCAAGTTCTGCACCGGTGCAAAAAAGCACAGCCCAAAATACCACGCCTGTCAAGAAACAATTCGGCGTGCAAAATAAGGCGGAAAGAAAAACCCAAACATCAAGTGCAGTGCCCGTTTCGACCAAACGTGGTGCAAAATTTATGTGGCCAGTTTCGGGCAAGGTTATTTCTTCTTTCGGGGCAACGGGTAAGGGACGCAAAAATGATGGAATCAACATTTCGGCACCGCTCGGCACAACGGTTAAAGCGGGCGACAAAGGAACGGTTGCTTATGCCGGCAACGGTCTTAAAGGGTTTGGTAATCTCATTTTAATTAAACATTCGGACGGCTACATCACGGCTTATGCACATAATGAAAAGATTTTGGTTCAGAAGGGACAAACCGTGCAACGGGGCGAAAAAATCGCAACTGTCGGTCAAACAGGCGGTGTGAACAAACCACAGCTTCACTTTGAAGTTCGCGCGGGTAAAAAGGCCGTTAATCCGAGAAATTATCTGCCTTGAAAATAAAAAAAATGTTCAATACTTTGATTTTATGTCTTGAGATATCAAATTTTTGCGTTATAGTGCAAGCAGTTTAATTTTTGGGAGAAACAGATGTTTATTTCAAATGCTTTTGCGCAAAGTGCTTCCGACGTTGCGGGTGCATCGCCGATTTTGGGCACCGTGCTTCAAATTGCGTTGATTTTTGTGGTGTTTTATTTGCTCCTTATTCGTCCGCAGCAAAAGAAGATGAAACAGCACGAGGCTGAGCTTTTGGCAATTAAAGCGGGCGACAATGTTATTACGGGCGGCGGCATATACGCCACGGTTCGCGCGGTAGAGGGTGATGATTTAACGCTTGAAATTTCAAAAGGTGTTGAGGTGAAAGCTCACCGTTATACCATTCGCGAGGTTTTACAAAAAATCGAGGCGCCCGAGCGCAAAACAAAAAAGAACAAAAAAAGTTAGGACAAAGAGATGTATAAGTTATCAAAACAAAGAGTTTTAATGATTTTGGCGGTTTGTTTGGTCGGTGTTGTATTGTCTGTGCCGAACTTTGTGCCGAAATCGGTTAAATTGCCCACATGGTGGCAACCCGTGAGCCTCGGGCTTGATTTGCAGGGCGGTTCGAATCTGCTTTTGGAAGTGAATATGAAAGAGGTTGTGCGCGAACGTATAGGGCTTTTGGAAGACGCTGTGCGCCAAAGCCTGCGCGAACATCGTATACGCTATCAAAACTTATCTGCCGGTGCGGACAGCGTTAAAGTGAAAATTGACAACTATAATGCGCGCACACAGGCGATGGGTTATTTCAAAAAGCTTGAAGACGGGCTTGAAGTAACCACCGATGAAAACGGCACAATCGAAATTAAATATTCCGAGCAGGCCTTAAATATGCTTGCTAAAAGGGTTATCGATCAATCGATAGAAATTGTGCGCCGCCGCATTGACGAGCTTGGGACCAAAGAGCCGGTTATTCAAAGTCAGGGTTCAAGCAGGATTGTGGTTCAGCTTCCCGGTGTTCAAAATCCCGAAGAAGTTAAAGCACTTTTAGGCAAAACGGCAAAAATGTCGTTTCACTTGGTTGACAGCCGCACAACAGCCGGCGATGCCAAAAGAGGCAAGTTAAGCAACACATCGCGCATCATTAACAGTGCCGAGGGCGGACAGCTTGTTATTCAGCGAAAAGCTGCTGTCGGTGGTGAAAATTTGACGGATGCGCAAGTTGCTTTTCAAGACGGTGGAGCTGTTGTATCGTTCAAGTTTAATACCATCGGTGGTAAGAAATTCGGCGAGGTTACCAAAAACAATGTCGGCGAAAGATTGGCCATTGTTTTGGATAATGAGGTGATTTCCGCGCCGACAATTCAAGGCCCGATTTTGGGTGGCAGCGGTGTGATTACCGGAAATTTCAGTGCTGAAGAAGCCAACAATTTGGCAATGCTTTTGCGCTCGGGTGCTTTGCCTGCACCACTCGAAATTTTGGAAGAACGCACGGTGGGTGCCGGCCTTGGGGCCGATTCAATCAAAGATGGGGTGTTTGCCTCAATTGTCGGGCTTGTTGCTGTTGTGGTGTTTATGATTTTGGCGTATGGTCTGTTCGGTTTGTTTACGACCATTACGGTTTTGATTAACCTTGTTTTGATGCTTGGGGCAATGAGCTTTATCGGCACAACGCTGACACTTCCCGGTATTGCGGGCATTATTTTGACAATCGGTATGGCTGTTGATGCCAATGTGCTGATTTTTGAGCGTATGCGTGAAGAGGTCAAAAACGGAAGAACGCCGCGTGATGCGGCAGACACCGGTTTTACGGAAGCGTGGTCAACGATTGTCGATTCAAATTTAACAACGCTTGTCGCGGCTGCCGTTCTGTTTTGGTTTGGAACGGGCCCTGTCAGAGGCTTTGCCGTGACGCTTTCCATCGGTATTTTAACGTCGATGTTTACCTCCGTTACGGTTACACGTTTGATTATTACTTATTGGCTTAATCGCTTTAAGCCGACAAAACTGCCGATTCAATAAGAAAGAAGGACAAAGAAGATGAGAATATTTAGTTGGATTACAAAAGATACAAACATCGATTTTTTAAAACCGCGCAAGCTGACGTATGCCATTTCAATTTTTCTGGTGCTTGCCTCGGTTTGGCTGATGTTTTTCCACGGTTTTAACTACGGAATTGATTTTTCCGGCGGTGTTTTGATGGAGATTAAAAGCGAAAACAAAATTAACGTTGAGCAAATCAGGCAAAAACTTTCCGTGCTCGGTTTAGATGAGCTGACGCTTCAAAGTTTGGGCGAAGAAGGCAACGAGCTGATGATTCGCGCACAGGCCGATAATGCCAATGAGGAAAGTCAGCGTATTGCGATTGTGAAAATTAAAGAGATTTTGGGAAGCTCTTACGAATATCGCCGCGTTGAATCTGTGGGTCCGCAAGTCGGAGATGAATTAAAGCGTGCGGGTGTGATTGCGTCTGTGATTGCAATTTTGGCGATTTGTGCTTATGTGTGGTTTCGCTTTGAATGGCAGTTTGCATTGGGTGCGCTTTTAGGGTTGTTTCATGACATCATCATTACGGTCGGCTTCTTGTCGCTTTTTGATTTTGATATCAGCTTAACGACGGTTGCGGCCATTCTGACACTTGCGGGTTATTCAATTAATGATACGGTTGTCAACTATGACCGAATTAGAGAAAACTTGCGTAAATTCAAGAAGATGAGCCAATATGATTTAATCAACAAAAGCATCAACGATATTTTTTCGCGCACGATTTTAACGGGCTTAACAACACTGTGCGCGGCCGTCGCTTTGTTTGCTTTCGGCGGCGATGCGTTGAGAAGTTTTTCTTTTGTAATTTTGTTTGGCGTGATTATCGGCACATATTCTTCGATTTACATATCGTGCGTGTTTTTGAATGTGTTTGATTTAAGAAAAACGCAGGAAAAGCGTGCGCAAGACGTTAATCCATTCGGCAACGTTTAAAATTTTTAGATGTTGAAAATGAAAAAATCGGTTTGTGTTTCAAGCCGATTTTTTTTATGCTTATCAAAAAGGAGGGTAAAATGACAATTGTTGCGATTTGGTGTCGGCATACAGGCGATAATGTAATTGGAATCGGGCAAAATATTCCATGGCATATTTCAAGCGATTTTAAGCGTTTTCGGCGTATCACCGAAGGTGGCATTGTTTTAGCGGGCGAAAGAACTTATGAAAGTTTTCCTAATCGAACGTTGCCGAATAGAAAAATTTTTGTGTTGACCTTTAATCCGCATTATGAGGTTTCAGACAAACAAAATCATTTTGCCGTAACAAATATTGATGCGCTCAAGGATATTGACGAAACCATTTATCTTTCGGGCGGTGCAAGCGTTTATAAGGCGTTTATGACGGGTGTTTTTGAGCTTATGCCCGATGTGGTGGTTGACTGCGTTTATCAAGGCGATTTGAATGCCGATTTGAAAGGGCAAAAGGTTGATATTACGCCTTGTGTTGACGCACTCAAAGAAAAATATGAGCAAATTTCAAAAGAGTATCTTGAGGACAACATCATCACGCGTGTTTTTGTTAAAAAAGGCGATTTTGTGGATCAATCGGTAATCAAACATATTCTATCTGCCATTGAAAACAAAGGAGAAAACAAATGAAGCAATATTTGGAATTGTTAAAAGATATTTTAGAAAACGGTGTTGATAAGACAGATAGGACAGGCGTTGGCACGCGCTCCGTGTTCGGTCGCCAGATGCGTTTTGATTTAAATGAGGGTTTTCCGCTTATAACAACCAAAAAGGTTCACTTAAAAAGCATTATATACGAGCTTTTGTGGTTTATTAAAGGCGATACAAACGTTAAATATCTGCAAGACAACGGTGTGCGCATTTGGAACGAATGGGCCGATGAAAACGGTAATTTGGGGCCGGTTTACGGCGCACAGTGGCGCAATTTTAACGGCTCCGGCATTGATCAGCTTGCTGAAGTGATTGAGCGCATTAAAACAAATCCCAACGACAGACGTTTGATTGTTACGGCATGGAATCCTTGCCAAATTAAAGATATGAAATTGCCGCCATGCCATATGATGTTTCAGTTTTATGTGGCAAACGGCAAACTCTCGTGTATGCTTTATCAGCGTTCATGCGATATGTTTTTGGGCGTGCCGTTCAACATTGCCTCATATGCGCTGCTGACCATGATGGTGGCAAAAGTTTGCGGTTTAGGTCTTGGCGATTTTGTGCACACGCTGGGTGATGCGCATATTTATCACAACCATTTCGAGCAGGTTTATGAGCAGCTGGGGCGCACACCCTTAAAGCTTCCGACGATGAAAATTGTGCGCGATGTGAAAGATATTAACGACTTTAGGTTTGAAGATTTTGCCCTTGTCGATTATCAATGCCATGATGCGATAAAGGCAAAAGTTGCCGTTTAAGGCGTCGCTTGTTTTTTATAAAATTCTTGACAAGTGCTTTATTTAAGCGTAATATAAAATCAGCTATAGCTTTATGGGGGACTTGACAAGATGCGTAAAATCTCATTTGTTTGTTTCTTGGCGTGTTTGTTTGCGGTTGCGGCAAATGCGCGCGTTTGTTTTCTGCCAAACATTTTTGGTGGCGATGAGAGTTGCCTTCTTGGAATAAGCGATAACACCGCAACCTCCGATGATCCTAATCCTCAACCGCGGCCGGATCCTGTGATTGCGACGTGTGCGGAAGGGACGGTTTCTTCCAAGCTTTCCGGCGAAAATAAAGATATGTTCATTTATTATGAAACCAATTCTATCGCAACTTGTTATCTTGTTTATTGTAGCGGTTGGCGCGGTTCAAGCACGGCTAATAATATCAACACCTCTGTTTGGACAACATCTTCGGCTACATACGGCGGAAAGTTGTGCTATTTTGCTAGCGGATGCCGCGATCCATATCGAAGCAACCCCTGCGTTGGAACGGAAACGACGGAAGAAGAATATCATCTTGATGATTTAACCTGTTATAGATGTCAACAGCATTGTCCGGTTGTAACGTGTGAGGGATATACTGTTAAACAAGCGCCTGAAAACGGCAAGCTTGTCGGAAGTCCGTGCCAAATTGTCAACGAAGATTGCTCCGAAGGTGATGTTCTCTATAAGTTTGAATGTGATGAGGGATATACCGCAAACGGTAACAGATGCGAAATTGCGCAGTGTGCCGATAATTTTGCAACCGAAGAAGACAACTGTGTGGGCAGCTGCGCCGGATCATGGAAACTCGGTCTGGTAACAAATGGCAAATCCGGCACAACAGATTGCAAAAACTGTGTTTGCTGTATTCCGGAAGCTGATGAGACATATTCGGAGCATTTGGCGTGTTATGCGCAAGCAACAGCCTCAGACGGTTGCGGCGGCACAAAAAAGACATACACTTATTTGTGCTCGGAGGGTCAAACCTGCACCTCAAGCGGTTGCTGCACGCCTTTAGCTAATGACACATATAATGAGCATCTTGCGTGTTATACACAAGGCACAGCATCTGATGGTTGCGGTGGCACACGGACGGTATATTCATATAAGTGCATGGCAAATCAAACCTGCACATCAGGCGGTTGTTGCACGCCAACAGCGAGTGATTCGACACCGACATATCCGAACTGTTACACCAAAAACATGTCGGCAAGTGATGGTTGCGGTGGCACAAGAACAACATACACTTATAACTGCACGGGAAGTCAAACCTGCACCTCAAGCGGTTGTTGCACGCCAACAGCGAGTGATTCGACACCGACATATCCGAACTGTTACACCAAAAACACGTCGGCAAGTGATGGTTGCGGTGGCACCAGAACGATATATACATATAACTGTTCGGAAGGCCAGACCTGCATATCAAGTGGTTGCTGCACACCTTTGGCAAGCGATTCAACGCCGACAAATCCGAACTGTTACACCAAAAACACGTCGGCAAGTGATGGTTGCGGCGGCACCAGAACGACATATACATATAACTGTTCGGAAGGCCAGACCTGCACCTCAAGCGGTTGCTGCACGCCCTTGGCAAGCGATTCAACGCCGACAAATCCGAAATGTTACACCCAAAATACGGCAGCTTCAAACGGTTGCGGCGGCACCAGAACGACATACACATATAAGTGCACATCAGGCCAAACCTGCATATCAAGCGGTTGCTGCACACCTTTGGCAAGCGAGTCGACACCGACAAATCCGAACTGTTATACTAAAAATACGTCAACTTCCGATGGTTGCGGCGGCACCAGAACAACATATACATATAACTGTTCGGAAGGCCAGACCTGCACGTCAAGCGGTTGCTGCACGCCCTTGGCAAGCGAGTCGACACCGACAAATCCGAACTGTTACACCCAAAATACGGCAGCTTCAAACGGCTGTGGCGGCACCAGAACGACATACACGTATAAGTGCACATCAGGCCAAACCTGCATATCAAGCGGTTGCTGCACGCCTTTAGCTGACGATACGTATAGCGGTTATCTTGCGTGTTATACGCATGGTACTGAAAGTAACGGTTGTGGCGGCACAAGAACAACATATACATATAATTGCTCGGCAAATCAAACCTGCACGTCAAGCGGTTGTATCAACAAATGCACACCGACGCCTGACGACACATATTCAAATTATCTTGCGTGTTACACACAAGGAACGGGCTCAGATGGTTGCGGTGGCACCAGAACGACATATACATATAAGTGTACATCAGGCCAAACCTGCACCTCAAGCGGCTGCTGCACACCGACGGCCGATGATACATATTCAAGTTATCTTGCGTGTTACACACAAGGCACGGCATCAAACGGTTGCGGCGGCACAAGAAAGACATATACATATAAGTGCACATCAGGTCAGACCTGCACGTCAAGCGGTTGTTGCACACCGTCCGGTAATGGGCAAGGTTACAGTTATGCGAATTGCATGACGATTTCAAACAGCGATGGCTGTGGCGGCACCTATTACACATCTAAATGCACGGGTGATAAGGTCTGTAACGGTTCTGGTTCGTGTGTGAGCACCTGCACGCCTTTAGCCGATGATACATACAGCGGATATTTAAAATGCTATACACAAGGGAGTGAAGACAATGGTTGTGGTGGCACAAGAAAAACATATACTTATAACTGCACGGCAAATCAGGTTTGTAAATCAACCGGTTGTTGCACACCGAGTGGCAATGGGCAGAAATACAGTCTTCTGGATTGCATGACAAAGATGAACAATGATGGCTGCGGCGGTTACTACTATACATCTAATTGCACCGGCGGTAAGGTATGCAACGGTTATGGTTCATGCGTAAACGCTTGCACGCCGAGCGGCAATGGGCAAGCATACGATTATAATAATTGTTTGACAGTTCAAAACGATGATGGCTGCGGCGGTTCGTATTATACGACTAAATGCAGCGGAAGCCAAACCTGCAATGGTTCGGGTTCATGCGTAAGCGCTTGCACGCCGAGCGGTAATGGGCAAGCTCGTGATTATAGTAATTGTTTGACGGTTTCAAACAGCGACGGTTGCGGCGGCACCTATTACACATCTAAATGCACCGGAAGTCAGATCTGCAACGGTTCTGGTTCATGTGTAACTCCATGCACGCCGACAGGTAATGGGCAAGCTCGTGATTATAGTAATTGTCTGACGGTTTCAAATAGCGATGGTTGCGGTGGCTACTACTACACCTCAAAATGCACCGGTGGTAAGATCTGTAACGGTTCGGGTTCATGTGTAACGCCGCCCTCCAGCTGCACAAGTTGCTCAGAGATTGGTAGTTTGTATACAGCGCTATGCGATGAAACGAGATGTATAAGAGATTTACAGTATTGCGGTAGTACACCATGCTTTAAGTATTACACATACGGGCCGAGCACGAAGCCGGGATGCGATGTGTGCAAACAGGTAAATAGCAATTAACAAAAGAACCACCGATATGCGTCGGTGGTTCTCATTTTTTGCGTTTTAATTCAGGGCTTAAAACTCCATTTTCAGATCGCGTTCAAACATTGCGCGAATCGTGGGTTTGATAGGCGCGTCTTCAAACACAACCTTGTAAAGCGCTTGACAAATCGGCATATCAATTCCTTCTTTATCAGCAATAATTTTCACAGCTTTTAAGGTTGCCGGTCCTTCTGCCGATTTTGAAGATTTTTCGCCTTTGGCCAAAAGCTCGCCATACATTCTGTTGTGGCTGTTTTTGGAAAATAGTGTTGCCTCATAATCGCCTAAATGCGCCAAACCGTATGCTGTCATCGGGTTTCCGCCGAAATGTTTGATGAAGCGCCCAACTTCGACCGGTGCGCGTGCCATCAGCCCACCTTTCAAGCCATACCATTCAAGGCCGTCTAAAATGCCGGCGGCAATACCAATCACATTTTTCAATGCTGCGCCAATTTGGTTGCCCACAACGTCGCTTCCGTAATAAAAACGAATAAGCTCGCTTTGCATCAACTCAATCCAGTGCTTTTTTTCGGCTTCTTCACGGCTGTCTATCACTGCGCACGAAGGCACTTTTTTCAAATAATCCTGCACATGTCCCGGCCCCCCGAGGCAGGCAAAATGAACATCGTCTTGCGTGATTTCTTCGCCCATCACATCGATCAAAATTTTCGCACTTGGCTCTTCCAGGCCTTTCATTGCAAGCAAAAAATGCTTTCCGGAAAGGTTGTATTGGTTGATTTGCTTTGCTAGTCCTCGCAGATGTTGCGCGCCGATTGAAATGATGATGTTGTCGTTTTTGAAAATCTCGTTTAAATCGGGCGTTAAAAACATATTGTCGCTTAAAGACAGATACGAATTTTTGCGCGTCTCTTTAAGTTCTAAAAAATTGGGAGATGTCGGAATATCGTAAAGAGTAACCTTATCGAAGCAATAATTAGCGCCATACCAGCCCAAAAATGTGCCCCAGCGACCGCAGCCGATGACAGAAAGTTGTTTCATGAGTGTGACCTCGCTTGTTGTTAAAGATATCAGCTTAAAGTTTAACGCGGTGAAAAGTTTTTGCAAGCCTCAAAAACAATCCGTCAACAGCAAAAAAAACATCAGCTTTTTTTCAAGCGTTTCCAAGCCAAAATGGCCTGAATGTGGTCAAAATCACGAAAGGCTTGATATGCGATGTCAAAACTTTTTGAATCATAGATATAAAAAACTTTGTGCGCCATATCTTTAATGGAGGCGTCAATTTTTGAAAAGGCTTCGTTATAGTCTTTGCTGAAATTATTTTTAACTTTTTTCTGCACAAGGTCGTGATAGGCCGAAATCGCCTTTGCCGCCTCGTCTGTGGGGTTGAGGTAGCCTTTTTTTGCAAAGTCGCAAACAATTTGTGCCGTTGTCTGGTAAAAGCACTTGTTTGTCAGGATTTTTCTCTGCCGCTCATTTTTTGAGTTGATAATCATCGCTTTCTGATCACCTCATAGCAAAAATATAGCCGATAATTTTATGAAAATCAAATTAAAATGAAAAAAGTTTGATTTTCTTCTTGACATTTTGACAAAATATGATAAGTTGCGAGTCAAGATATCTTATTTGCGAATTATTAACCTAAAAAAATAAAGATATGTTGTTTATTATCATCGTCGTTGTTATTGCGACGCTTGTCATTATTGACACAATGATGAAGAAGAATGCGCGAAAAAAAGAAGACATTATTTCGCGCACAATGCCTTCGGGGCTCATTCTGCCGGAAAACCCCGAAGAGATGCTCGCTTATAAAAAGGCAGACATCATCAAGTGGGATAAGGAGGATATTAAGTTCTTCATAAACTATGTCGGCCACAAAAGCGCCGACTATGATGGCAAATCCGAAGAAAAGGCGTGGCACGACCTTTTTGTTGAAGCGTCCAAAGCCTTGTATGATTATTGAAAATTCCCTGCACTGTTGGACGGTGCGGGGAATTTTTTTTATCTCTTTAATTTTGGAAAACAAGAACTATTTTCAAAAAAAAGGAGAAAAAAATGAAACTTGCACATTGGATTGTTCTTACGGTTTTTGTTTTTGCAGTTGCCATCAGTTTGTTTTTTTAAAAGTGCGGATATGAATTTTGAAAAGAAACATTTTGTTTTATTTGCTTTTATTGCGTGTCTTGTCAGTTTGGCGTTGATGCTTTTAAACTAAAAAAAATTCTTGACAAGCGGTTTTAAAAAGCATATATAGGCCTTACTTTCTGATTTATCGCGGGATAGAGCAGCCCGGTAGCTCGTCAGGCTCATAACCTGAAGGTCGTTGGTTCAAATCCTTCTCCCGCAACCAATAAAAAGCCACCCTTTCAAGGGTGGTTTTTTGTTGGTTATGGGGGTGGGGTTTGAACCAACGGCAAGTTGGTTCACTACCAGCGAAAGCCAGACGGAAGTATGGCGGTCGGCGATCAGCCGATGAGCGCCTGTGCGGCAAGCGAAAGCGAAGCCAAATCCTTCTCCCTTTGGCCAATAAAAAGCCACCCTTTCAAGGGTGGTTTTTTATTGGTTATGAGGGTGGCAGAAGAAGTTAGGTTATATCATCTTCCTTACTTCGCCAATAGCTGCTTCAAGCTTTGATGTGTCAGTGCCGCCGGCTTGTGCCATATCGGGCCTGCCGCCGCCACCCGTGCCGCCGACGACAAGAGCCGCGGCTTTTACAAAATCAACAGCGGAATATTTATCTGTCAAATCTTTGGTAACGCCAACCACAATCGAGGCCTTACCATCTTTATCCGAACCCAGAACGACAATGCCCGATTTGATTGTTTGGTTGATTTCATCAATAAAAGCTTTGAGCTCTTTGGGGTGAACGTTTGGCACAACTTTGCCGACAAACTTAATGCCGTTGACGAGCTCGATTTTATCTTCGTTGTCCGCTGCTTTGTTGTTTACAAACGATTTTTTCAAATCGAAAATGTCCTGCTCAAGCTTCTTCTTTTCTTCCAAAAGATTTGCAACGCGTTGTTCCAAATCATTGATGTTGGTTTTAAGCCGATTTGAGATGCGGTGCATTTTGTCTTCAAGATTTTGCACGAATTTTTCGGCACCGTCTCCCGTGACGCACTCAATTCGCCTGATTCCGGCGGCTACAGAAGATTCGGAGATGATGTTAAAATAGCCGATGTCGCCCGTTTCGCAAACGTGCGTTCCGCCGCAAAGCTCTGACGAATAGGTTTGCCCGTCTTTTTGCATTTGCACCACGCGCACCTCATCGCCATATTTTTCGCCGAACAAGGCCATTGCGCCCGTTTGAAAAGCGTCTTCCTTGTTCATCAAAACCGTGTTTACACGATAATTTTCTCTAATTGAGCAATTGACAATGTCCTCAACCTTTCTGATTTCCTCTTCGCTGATTTGCTTTGGATGCGAAATGTCAAAACGCATATGATCCGGTCCGACAAGCGAGCCTTTTTGAGCAATATGATCGCCCAAAACCGTTTTCAAAGCCTTGTGCACAAGGTGGGTTACCGAGTGATTGGCGCAGATTCTTTTGCGGCGCTTGCCGTCAACTTCAAACGAGGCCGCATCCAAAATGTTGACAATGCCCGAAACAAGTCGGCAAACGTGAACGGTTAAACCATCGAGCTTGTGCTTTGTGTCTTGCACTTCAATTTCAAAATCTTTGCCCTTAATGAGCCCCTCATCGCCGACTTGTCCGCCGCGTTCGCCATAAAAAGGTGTTTGGTTGGCAACAAGATAAAACGTGCCGCTTTCAACTTTTGAAACCATTTGCTGATTTTGAACAAGTGCCAAAATCTGCCCGTCGGCTTTTAATGTTTGATAACCCAAAAACTCGGTTGAACCGAATTTTTCGGCCACATCAAACCAAACTTTTTCGGTGCCTTCATCGCCCGAACCGGCCCAGTTTTGACGTGCCTTTTGGCGCTGTTCTTCCATTGCAGCATTAAAATGTTCGACATCAACACTAATTTTCTTAAGTTTTAAGGCATCTTCGGTTAAATCAATCGGGAAGCCATATGTATCATAAAGTTTAAACGCTGTTTGACCGCTTAAAACATCGCCCTCATGCATATCCGCCGTTTCCGATTCCAAAAGCTTCATACCCGTTGACAATGTTTTGCCGAAACGCATTTCTTCGGCCTTGATTGTTTCGCAAATCAAACCTTCATAACGGTTTAATTCGGGATATGCTTCGCCCATTTCACGTTGTAACGATGGTAAAAGCTTATATAAAAGCGGCTCATGAACACCAAGCATGTATATATGGCGCATAGCACGGCGCATAATGCGGCGCAAAACATAGCCCCTGCCTTCGTTTGAGGGCAAAACGCCGTCTGCAATTAAAAATGCCGTTGCGCGCAAATGGTCGGTGATGACATTATATGACGATGTTAAACTTTTGTTTTCTTTATCCGTGCCGGTTAGTTTACACAAGTCGGCAATTAAATTTTGGAACAAATCAATTTCATAGTTTGAATGAACGCCCTGCAAAATTGCCGTCATACGCTCAAGACCCATACCCGTGTCAATGCAGCGTTTTTTTAAGTTTATGCGTTCACCTGTAGGCAAATCTTCAAACTCGTCAAAAACCAAATTCCAAATTTCAATCCACCTGTCGCCGTCTTCATCTTTCGTTCCGGGTAAATCACCGAAAACATCTTCTCCATGGTCATAAAAAATTTCCGAGCAATAACCGCAAGGACCGGTGTCACCCATCTGCCAAAAATTGTCTTTTGTTGCAATATCAATCACCCTATCTGCAGGCAGGCCTGAGATTTTTTTCCACAAATTGCGTGCGACATCATCGGTGTGAAAAACCGTTACGGCCAATTTGTCTTTTGAAATGCCGAATTCTTTGGTTATGAGCTCCCACGCGTAATATATCGCTTCTTCTTTGAAATAATCGCCAAACGAAAAGTTGCCGAGCATTTCAAAAAAGGTGTGATGGCGCACATCGTAACCGACGCTGTCCAAATCGTTGTGTTTGCCGCCGGCACGAACGGATTTTTGCGCCGTTGCTGCTCGCGTGTATGCGCGTGTTTCGTTGCCGGTGAACAGATTTTTAAACTGCACCATCCCCGAATTTGTAAACATCAAGGTCGGATCATTGTCCGGAACAAGTGATGATGACGGCACAATCGTGTGGCCGTTTTTTTCAAAATAGTTTAAAAAAGTTTTGCGAATTTGTTTTAAGGTCGCTGTCATTTTCTTATTCCCAAAGATAAAATTGCATTTCTGCATAAAATAAAACATTGTTAAAGGCAAGTAAAGCACAATCTTAATATGTTTGAAAAAAAATGGTTATAAGCGTTAACAAATTTATTTGACAACTATTTTTTTTTGATGTTATTTTAAAACCGATTCAAAACTCAAGGAGAACATCTATGCTCGGACGCTATACCTACACATTGAGCACTTTAACACCAGGCGAAGAAATTACGCTTGTGGGCAGGCTTCATTATTTTGCCTTAATCATTCCCTTTTGCTTGACAGCCCTAACTTTTACGGTGCTTTTTTTCGCCATTGCTTTGACGCTTCAGCTTAAAGGCGGGCAGATGCTTGCACTCATACAAATAGCAACAATATGGCTCGGCTTTTTTGCTTTGCTGATTTTTACAATGGTGTCTTGGCTTAAACGCAATATGATTGAGATGGTTTGCACCAACAAGCGCGTGGTCAGACGAACGGGCATTGTGAATGTTACAACCGAAGAATTAAACCGTGAACGAATCGAATCGGTTGAAATTCGGCAAAGCATTTTAGGTCGCATTTTCGGTTATGGCGACATTTTGTTTTCGGGAACGGGAACATCAAAACTCGTTTTTCATTTCATCAATCAACCGCGGCTGATGAAGCGCTTTATCGATTCTGTGATTAACGCGCCGGCAGAACTTCCGCCCTCACACTAGCGGCAAAATTACAAATAAAAAAACACAAATTGTCATGGCTATTTTTCGCCCTGCGAAGAATTCGAGGCATGTATGCGACCCGTCATGCCTATTTTTTGAGCGTGCTCGAAAAATTCGAGGCATCTTCGAATTTTTGCTTTACTTTTTGCTTTACATTTAAAAAAAATCTTTCATAATGAAAACGCAATCGGTTGATTGCGGTGTTCGAAAAAACACCTCAACAACGTAAACTCCACTTTTGGGGAGTTCCGGATATAAGGCTTTGCACGAATAACGGAATCTGTGTTGTTGCAGTTTTTTCGACTCCCCGTTTTGATTTTTCAAGACGGTTTTTTTAGAAACCATTAAAAAACAGGAGTTACTCATGACGATACAACAGCAAATCAGAAAACAGCTCGGCCGCATTATTTTTGAAGAGCGCCAAAGAAATTATACAAGCACGACCGCCTGCTGCAGGGCGCTTAACATAACCCCCGCCATGTATGAAAGACTTGAGCTCGGTTTAGATCGAGTCGGCTGGATAAACTATGAAGAGGCCCTCAAATATTTTCACAAATCCATCGAAATTAGGCTTGTTGACGAGCCTAGAAGCAATAAAAACTCAGGCTGAGTCGGCGGGTTTCTGAAATCGTCGGTTTTATTTTTCGCTTTTTCTTTTCAAATCGGCAATCAAACCGTCAATGCCGTTCGGCGATTTTTTGATAAAGGCCGTATATTCGTTTCGCGCCGTAATGGCAAGCGAAACATTTTCGATGATGATGTCAATGATTTTCATCTGACCGTTATCTTCTTTAACACGCCAAACAACCTTAACCGGTTCGGCGTTTTCCATGTCAACCGTTGTGTTGACAAACA
>Ga0310690_10006108_pt1 | contig 15990 bp, 11 predicted proteins | sample AusTroGonzalo_MG_2_FD_207661 | JGI IMG/M metagenome (GOLD analysis project Ga0310690, IMG submission 207661) | Bovine rumen microbial communities from tropical cattle in Woodstock, Queensland, Australia - Gonzalo_04 (v2) (version 2) | ecosystem: Host-associated > Mammals > Digestive system >... | reverse complement strand
CATGCAGACGAAGACCACTGGCGTATTCATCCGGAAAACATGCCTGCGAACAAGTTTACGGTGTCTGAATGGGAAATTCTGGAAGCCGCAGGTGCTGTGTTCTTCCCCTATGGCGGCCGTCGTTCCGGTGGCTATGGAAACCATACGAACAGACAAGATCAAACGATTGAAGGAGAGTACGCATACGCTTATTACGAGAACTATTACGGCTCCTATTGGACCAGTACAGTGGCTAAGCCGGCAGAAGGAAAGTCATATTGGCTCCCGATGATTTGCGGCGGATGCGATGCTAATCACGAGAACTGGGGTAGAGGTTCACACGGATGGTGGGAGAACGGCCGGTATGGACATTCCATTCGTCTGGTTACCCGTATACCGAGACAGGAAGTAGTGGTTCGTGACGGTCTGAGCGACGGCAAATGGGGAACGCTCTGCCCGAAACAGAATGTAGCGTTCGTGAACGGCGCCGAATTCTATCAGATTTCGTATCTCGAGGAGCAAGCCGGTCTGCCGTATAACATGGTCTTTGACGAAATCAGCGGCAACACCCTGACAGCCGGTAAACCGTACTTCTTCATCGCTACCGCTGAGGCAATCAAGGGTTCCAAAACAGGTGCTGCACTGACTGAAGCCGGCGAAGGCGTGAACGGATTCTACGGATATATCGGCGACGGTCCGAAGACATTATCCGTCGTTCATGCGGATTATGAAGCGGGCAGTGATAACACCTTCGTTATCTACAACAACTCGGTGTTCCGTCTCAATGCGGCAACTGAACTGAAGAGCGAGCGCTGCTACATCAATATCAACGCTACCGAGCCGAGCCGTACGGCTACGCCGAAGAATAACGCACGTCGTCGTATCACGATGAATGTCAGCGGTACACAAGTAGCAACAGGAGTAGGTGAGTTGAATGCTTCGGAAACTCCGGTTAAGATGATTATTGACGGTCAGCTCTTCATCCTCCGTGGTGAGAAGATGTATAACGCAAATGGCCAGTTGGTAAAATAAGAAAGCCTACCCCTAACCCCTCCTAAAAGGAGGGGGATAGGGATGGGAAGGAGTTAACGAATTAACGAGTTAGGGAATTAACGAGTTAGTGAATTAACGAGTTAGGGAATTAGTGAGTTAACGAGTTAGTGAATTAGTGAGTTAGTGAATTAGTGAATTAACGAATTAGTGAATTAGTGAGTTAGTGAATTAACGAGTTAGTGAGTTAGCGAATTAGTGAATTAGTGAAATTTTGAAACTTATGAAAAAGATGTATATACAACCTCAAGTAGAAACCACGCAGGTGGAGTTGGCTGCAATCATTTTAGCAGGCAGTGACGGTAATGTGGATTTAGGCGGTGGCGGCGGAAGCTCCATCGATCCGGATTAAGGAATGAACGGATTAATGGGTTAGTGGATTAGGGGATTAGCTCTTACACACAACAAAGGCAGCTTGAAGGCTGCCTTTGTTGTGTTCTGATATGTTCTATATTTCTTTGTTTTCAGGACATGGTCCCGTGATGGTCCCGTTATAATGTCGTATTTCTCCCGACTCTCACAGGCTGCGGACAATACAGAAACTATACAGCATGCCTAATAGCATCGTGAACTTGATTACCTGCTGGCAGTTCTTGTACTCCGAAGGAATCTTCGCCGACCAGAGGAGCCAGGTGGCACACAAGAGCGGAATGACGATGCCGAAGGTGATGTACCGTGTGCTGAGATGACTCCAAACGGCAGGGAAGGGCAGGGCGTGATACCACAGATGCCCGATGACGGCAATCGTGACAACGAGTAACACCGTGACGAACACCTTGGTCCATTGTTCACCCCATACCACCGGCAGAGAGTGACACTCCAGTTCCCGGTCACCCATTTGGTCCTGCAGGTCCTTGATGATTTCCCGTATCCAGGTCAGCAGGAACGCGAACAATGCAAAACCGCCCAGCCAGGCGTATATATCATGCTCCAGCGTAGTCGCGGACAGAATACCCGGGAAATGCTGATTCAGGTTGGCTACATTCGCAATAGCGACCATCAGCGGGGTCAAACCCGCCAGCAAGGCAATCGTAATGTTGCCAATCATGAAAAGCCGTTTGTAACTGCTGGAGTAGAACCACAGCAGACCGGGTACGATGAGGAAGATGATGCCGATGGTGGTGCTCTTCAACAGCACCGCCGTGATGATGCCGCACGCTACGCCGATGCCGCTGAGACAGAGGCTGAGACGCATTGCAGCGGGTTTGCTGACGGTACGCGTGACGATGACTCCGTCCGGACGGTTGATACGGTCAATCTTGACATCGAAATAGTCGTTTATCACATATCCGCCGGCTGCAATCAGTACGATGGCAGCACCCAGCAGAAACAGCAGGTAGTTCGGCAGGTCTTCGCCCTGAAAGAGCGCTTTGTCCAATACGGGTACCACCACCCACTTCTCCATCAGCCACACCAGCGCGGCGAGAAAGAGAAGGTTGCTCCAGCGTACCAAACGCATGATGTCTCTAAGAGTATTCAGCATTCAGAATTCAGTATTCAGATTATTTGATCTTCAGGATTACGCCTTTCCATGCCTGGAGGGTGATATCAATACATCCGTCCGGCACGAAGCTGACGGACTGCTTGGCATTGGTCAGCATATCTGTCGCCGTCGCTTTCGCTTTTCCTTCCAGTCCCAGATAGACAAAGGCATCGTTCGGCAGGCGGACACTGATCTGCTGCTCACGGTCATGGAAATTGACAATGACAAGCAGCGTTTCTCCTTTGATATGGCGCAGGAATGCAAAATGCTGCTGTTTGTTAAAGCCGTTGCCCTGGGCATAGGTGATGTCGTACATCTTACCTTTCTGCACCGCCTTGCTCTCACGGGCAAACGTCAGCAGTCTCTGGTAGAAACCGCGTAACTCGATCTGCGCATCGGTCATCTTTGCTCCGTCGAACTTGCCCTTGTTCGCCCAAGCCTGAATGCTCTTGATGCCCCAATAGTCGAAGATGGTGGTTCTGCCGTCAATGCCGCTGAAGCCTTCCATATCCATGCCCCGTTCTCCCAGTTCCTGACCGGAGTAGATGAGTATCGGGCACTGGTTCAGCATGGAGGCTACAATCATCGCCGGTTCGGCACAGCGTCCGGAACCGCACCAGAAACCGCTGGCGATACGCTGCTCGTCATGGTTCTCCAGGAAATAGAGCATATGGTTCAACCGGTACTCGCCATGCTGCATCCATTGGCGGGTGATGCCTTCTGCCGGCCAGCCTTTGCTGGTTACGCCGCGAAGATAATCGTACATGCCCACTTTGTCATACAGGTAGTCAAAACCGGCTGCGAGGTACGCGTCATACTGCTGCGGGTCGTAGCATTCTCCGATGAAAAGGAACTTCTTGTATTTCTTACGCACAGCGGCAATAGCCCATGCGAAGAACTCCACCGGTACCATCTCCGCCATGTCAACACGTACACCGTCTATGCCTTTGGACGCCCAGAAGAGCAGGATGTCACGCATCTTAATCCATGTGGACGGGATCGGGTCGAACTGTTTTTCACGGCCGCCTTGATAGAAGATGCCGTAGTTCAGTTTGACGGTCTCGTACCAGTCGTTCTCGCCCGGATGACTGGTGAAGCAGTCGTTACCGGTGACCTTTGCCGGAAACTCTTCGTATCCCTGCAGGTCCTTGTCCATCGTGAACTTCTCGCCCGGCATATAATAGAAGTTGTTCAGCGGCGAGAAAGCCCACTCGGGGTGATCGTTTTCTCCCAGGTCCTCCACGCCCGCAGGCTTGCAGACACTCTTGTACTGGCGGGCTACATGATTCGGTACAAAGTCAATGATGACTCCCAGACCCGCTTCATGCGTGCGTTGCACGAGCGCTTCGAATTCCTGCATGCGCTTGTTCTCGTTCTTCGCCAGGTCCGGGTCTACATCATAGTAGTCGGTGATGGCATAGGGAGAACCGGCTTTGCCTTTGGTGATGGCAGGGTTGTTGTATTGGGCGGTGGCATGGCGGATGACGCCGGTGTACCAAACATGCGTCGCACCCAAGTCCGCAATGGACTTGAGTGCACGCTCGTTGATATCCACGAACCGGCCACAGCCGTTTTCTTCCTTCGTTCCGTTGTTTTTGCGCGTCTCGTTATAGTTGCCGAACAGACGAGGGAAGAGTTGGTAAATAATGGGTTTGTTCATTCGTGTTTCTTATGGTTTTTCGTGATGACGTAATAACGTAATAACGTAATGACGTAATGACGTAATGACGTGATGACGTGATGACGTCATGAAGATTTGTTATACAAGCGCCGCTGTGTCGCTGGCGATCATCAGCTCCTCATCGGTCGGGATGAGGCAGACAGTGACTTTGCTGCCCTTCTTGGAGATGATACGCTCTTCGCCGCGAACCTTGTTCGCCTCGTCGTCTACTTCGATACCCAGATAGCTGAGGCCTTTCATCACCTCTGCGCGGATGTACGGGTCGTTCTCTCCGATACCGGCGGTGAAGACGAGGATGTCGATACCGTTCATGGCTGCTGCATATGCGCCGATGTATTTGATCACGCGGTAGATGAACATCTTACGGGCCAGGTCGGCACGTTTGTTGCCGGCATTGATTGCCGCCTCGATGTCACGGCAGTCACTCGAGACACCGGACACACCCAGCAGACCGGATTTCTTGTTCACCAGGTTGTTGAACTCAGCCGTGCTCATGCCTTCCTTGTCCATGATGAAGGTAGCTGCACCGAGGTCCAGGTCTCCGGCACGGGTACCCATAACGAGACCCTCCACCGGTGTCAGACCCATAGACGTATCCACGCACTTGCCGTTCAGCACAGCTGCGCAGCTGCCGCCGCCACCGATGTGTGCGGTAACGATCTTCTGCTGCTTCGGATCTACGCCCAGGAACTCGCAAACGCGTGCGCTGACATAACGGTGGCTCGTGCCGTGGAAACCGTAACGGCGGATCGCGTATTTCTCATATAACTCATAAGGAAGCGCGTACATGTATGCGTAATCCGGCATGGTCTGGTGGAACGCCGTGTCGAAGACAGCCACCTGCGGTACCTCCGGCAGGATTTTCTCTATCGCGTCAATTCCCTTCAGGTTGGCCGGGTTATGCAGCGGAGCCAGGTCCACGCACTTGATGATCATCTCTTTCACTTCCGGCGTGATGAGCACGGACTTGTTGAATTTCTCGCCGCCATGGACTACGCGGTGGCCGACAGCGTTGATCTCCTTGAGGTCTTTGATGCAGCCGATCTCCGGGTCCACCAGTTTCTCCAGAATGAGCTCGATACCTACGGTATGCTCCGGCATCGGTTTCTCGAATTTCACCTTCTCGCCATTCGGCAACTTGACTTGCAGGAATGAATCCGGCAGACCGATTTTCTCGATTCCGCCCTGTGCCATCACTGTCTTGCTCTCCATCTCAAAGAGCTTATACTTAATACTGCTACTTCCGCAGTTCAATACCAAAATCTTCATATTTTTAATAAATTATTTTTTTTTTTTTTTTCGTAATGACGTAATTACGTAATTACGGGATTACGGGATTGCGGGATTAAGGGATTACGGGATTGCGGGATTACGGGAGTTATTTTATCGCCTGATTAGCCGTGATAATAACCATCTGTACGATATCCTGTACCTTGCATCCGCGGCTGAGGTCGTTTACCGGAGCGGCAATACCCTGGAGGATCGGACCTACGGCGTCTGCACCGCTGAAACGCTCCACGAGCTTATAGCCGATGTTGCCTGCCTGGAGATCCGGGAAGACGAGTACGTTGGCTTTTCCGGCTACAGGACTGCCCGGCGCTTTCGTCTTAGCCACACTCTCGATCAGCGCTGCGTCTGCCTGTAACTCACCGTCCAATGCCAACTCGGGAGCCATCTCCTTCGCCAGCCTGGTCGCCTCGGCTACCTTGTCCACCAGTTCATGCTTGGCGCTGCCCTTGGTCGAGAAACTCAGCATGGCTACGCGCGGCTCGATGCCGGCAATAGCGCGTGCCGTCTCGGCGGTCGATACGGCAATCTCCGCCAGCTGCTTGGCATCCGGATTCGGGTTCACCGCGCAGTCCGCGAACAGCAGGAAGCCGTTCTCGCCCAGCTGTTTGGCCGGCGTGAACATCAGGAACGCGCCGCTGACGATAGAGCAGCCCGGTTTGGTCTTCAGGATCTGGAACGCCGGACGGATGGTGTCTGCGGTCGTGCCACGTGCACCGGCCAACTCGCCGTCTGCTTCACCGGCCTTGATCATCAGACAACCCAGGTACAACGGGTCCTGCGCCTTCTTGGCTGCCTCTTCCTCCGTCATGCCTTTCGCCTTGCGGAGCTCAAAGAGCAGGTTGGCGTATTGCGGCATCTTCGGGTCGTTGATCGGGTCCACGATCTTGGCGTCCTTGATATACTCATAGCCGTTCTCCTTGGCCATGCCCATAATCTTCTCCGGGTTACCAATCAAAATAAGCTGCGCAATCTTGTCTCTCAACAAAATGTTCGCAGCTTCTAATGTACGTGGTTCATCGCCTTCCGGCAAAACAATGCGCTGCGGATTCGCTTTCGCACGCGCCTTCATTTGTTCTAAAATGTCCATAAAGTATTGTGTTTTAATGTTTTTCAATTTTCGGTGCAAAGATACAAAAAAATCCGCATATGTGCAATACCGAGTGCAAAAAATATTTTTTTTGTCGAAAAAATTTGCGTATGTCAAAAAAATGTTGTACCTTTGCACCCTGAATTGTGAATAATGAATTTTATTATCTCTTTTCATCATGAAGAAAGGTATTCTAATAGTATCGCTTTTATGTTTCTCATTCGCGTTGCTTGCGCAGAATGAGGATGTAAAATTGCAGTCGCAGGAGTCTGATTCTGTGGAGATTAAGGGTGTGCATCCGTATAAGTTGGCGGAGAATGAGAAAGGAATTAAATCAGAGCTTGCGCATTGGTCGATTATCCCCCATATCGGTTTCAGTTCGTTCGATGGTGACTTCTCCGGAGAGAAAGCACATAGTTTTGCGATTCCCTCTGCCGGTTTGGCATTAGAGTACAACTTCACGCCCGTATGGTCTGTCGGTGTGGAATATATGTACGACCAATATACCGTTATCGGCAGGCAAGGTGTTGATCCTAACGGGAATCCGTATCAGAATGCCGATACGCTGCTCAACGGCCATCTCCACCGTGCCGGCGTGTATTTGTCTATGGACCTGATCAACCTTTTCTTCCCCCGTGTACAGAAGAAGGTCTTCTCCCTTATCCCGCACATAGGTGCCGGTGGCGCATGGTACAAACGTTCGGCGTACTTCAGAGACGATAAGAGATGGGGTTTTGATAAGAACGGTAATGAAGTATTGTTCAATCCGACACACGGTCGCGGTCAGACAATAGGTTATATCAACGACGACGGAGTTGTAGGTCCGGACTATGATACCAAATACAATATGGAGGGTTATATCCAGGCCGGTTTGGATTTGGATTTCAATCTCAATCGTACGCTTGCAATAGGTTTGCGCGCGAACTATACTTATTTTACACGCGATTACTTTGACGGCCGTGGTTATCATGTCGGTGAGGCATCCTATGCATCCAAGAATAACGATGGTATCTTCGAAATCACCGCAAACCTGCGCTTCAAGCTGGAGGCAGTTTCTAAATCGCACGTGCGTAACATGCCTTCGTTCGGCACCTTCGACAAGATGCTGGCAGCCGCAGAGCCTAAGGTTATCCCACACGATACGGTTATCATCCGTCACGACTCGGTTGTCGTTCGCGAGATTATCCGTGTAGAGGCAAAACCGCAGCCGCGTGTATTCAATGTCTATTTTGCTAACGATGACGCCCGTCTGGATGAGAGAGCTCTCTCGACCATCTACGAGGCAGCCAATGTGCTGGAAGAAGATCCGACGCTGTACGCTGTGCTGATCGGCTACTGCGACAATACGGGTTCCAAGGCGTACAACTACAGCCTGGGTGACGAACGTTCGAACAACGTAGCAGACGAGTTGTTGCAGGAATACGCTATTCCAGAGTCACATGTATACAATGCAGGCGTGGGTAAGATTGCAGCGCGCAAGGCCAGCCGTTCCTTCGGTCCGAACCGCCGTGTATCCATCCATATCGTAGACCAGGAGACCTTCGAGTTGATGAAGTTCCAACTGAACGACCAGAAGGATGACCGCAACATGAACGAGAACGAGCCTGTAACCTATGAGAACTCGCACAGTGTCAAGGTTCCGAGACTGGAAGCGGAAGGCGCATCATCCGACCTGAACACGATTCCTCTGAGCGAGAGCGCCAAGAAAGAGGTAGTGAACCAGTATAAGCTGCGTAACGGCGATACGATTACGGTAGAGAAGGGTATGACACTGTCCAGACTTGCACGCCAGTACTACGACAACTCAATGTGCTGGGTATATATCTACTGCGCAAATACCGACAAGATTGCCACCCCGAATGATCTGAAGGAAGGTATGGAGATTCTGATTCCGGAACTCACCGAAGAGGAATTGAAAGTATCGGCACAGGATTGTATCCGCCTCTACAACATTACCGTACGTCAAAACAAAAAATAAATCGTTATGATTTAGGGGTCCTATAGCTCAGTTGGTTAGTAGCACCTGACTCATAATCAGGGGGTCCTTGGTTCAAGCCCAAGTGGGACCACAACAGGAGGATAGTCCCGCGACTACCCTCCTGTTTCTTTAAAAAGGATGAAACGCTTTTACCTCATAGTATCTATGCTGATGTTGTCCATACTTGGAGAACCGGCTTATGCTATGACTCAGGCGCAGAAGCGTGCTCATGCGAAAGAGGTGCAGCAGCGTAAGCGCGAAGCGGCCAAACGCAAGGCGGAGCGCAAGAAAGCGGCGAAGGCCAAAGCCGCCAAGCGCAAACGTCTCAAAGACGGCAAGCCGCTGCTGTATGTCTATACGTTTGACTTGCGTTCCGGCAATCCGTTGTCGGCGGCCTACGTGACGGTGCAGGAGCCGAATGTGCGTCCGACCAAGAAACCCAAACTGAACAAGGCGACGGACAGCAAGAAATGCCGTGTGTCGAAAGGCCTGCCTGCCGGAAAATACTGGGCTGCGGCTGCACGAACCGGTTATTTCGCCTCCGATACGGTCCATTTCAACCACCGGGAAGATGAAGACACAATACGTCTGTTCCTTTATCCGGAATCCCGTCTGACATTCACTGTGACCGATTCGTTAACCTCCCGACCGGTAGCCGCCAATATAGTGGTGCGTGACCCGGCAGGCGGAAAAGTGATGCAGACCACTTCTGATTCCGTGCATTCCATCATCGCCGTGCTTCTGGATGACCGTGTGCCTTTCTATACGATAGACGCCACCTCTCCGCGTTATTTCCCATTCCACGACACCATCAATAACTTCACCATCTATCCCGGAGTGGTGATGTCGCCGCGTGAGGTGAAGTCGTTTGTATTGCACAATATCTATTTTGCGACCGGCAAGACACGTATATTGGATACTTCCGAACCGGCTTTGCAGGAGTTGTACCAATTCCTGACCATGCGTCCGGATCAGCGGATCCGCATTGTCGGTCATACGGATGATATCGGTTCCGACCGGTCCAATCAGATATTGTCTGAAGGAAGATGCCATGAGGTGAAACAAGCGATGGTAGGACGTGGTATAGCACCCGAGCGGATTGAGATAGAGGGTCGAGGCGAACGTGACCCGATTGTGCCGAATGACTCGGAAGAGCATCGCCAGATGAACAGGCGTGTCGAGATTGTCCTGCTGTGATACAAAGAAAAGAGGCCGTCCGGTCTCTTTTCTTTTTGTGGAGCATAGGGGAGTCGAACCCCTGACCTCAACATTGCGAACGTTGCGCTCTACCAACTGAGCTAATACCCCTCGCTTGCATCAGAACTCGCGCGACTTCGTGCCTCGCACTCGTATAGCGCTACGTTCTATGCTACGCTCTTCGAGCCGCAAACGCTTCGCTGATTTACGTCTCGATTTGTTTTTGATTACCGATTAAAACGCCAGCGTAGCGCATTTTAATCGGAGAGCCAGAACAGGGCGAAGATTCATATGAGCGACTTCGTGCCTCGCACTCGTATTGAGCCGTAGTTCGGGCGAGTGGAGCTAGCGGGATTCGAACCCGCGTCCAAACAAGGAACACTTATGCTTTCTACACGCTTATCCCGGCCTTGATTTTCGTCCGGCGGCAAGACCCAGGCCACCAACCACCGGCTTATCCACTTGGAGCTGTCAGCATTCAGCCTTCAGCATTCAGTCTCTTGTCGTGGTCCAAGAGACCTATTCTGTGTATTCCTGCGCCACTGTATCCATTCAGCCCACAGACTCGGCTTGGAGTGACGTCCCGTTCAGGTGCCTTGCACCCGAATACGCTGACCTACTATACTTCGATCAAGCAGCGAGAGCATAAGTTCTTTCGCCAGTTATAATTCGAAGCGAGATTAACGAGCGTTGCCTCATTGCTCGGCGTGCTTACACAACCATTCTACCTGCTGTCAAAACCAAATAGCCCCTTCGCGTTCGGCACCCTCGGACTGCCATACGACCTCGTCGTAAGGGTAAGTCTCTCGGGGCCTCCGCTCTTCCCAAAAATCGGCAGATTTTTGGGAGCCCTGATAAGCTAATCGTCAGATTTTGGAAGTAATTAATACACAATCTGACTGATTTTTTGGTACACCCGATTCGCTAATCAGGAAAAAGTGTGCAAAATTACACTTTTTTTTGCACATATCAAAATTTTTTTGTACTTTTGCACGAATTTTTATTAAAATTGTGAAAGATGGCAGTAGAAATCCGTGCAATCCGCACCAGAAAAGAGATAAAGCGCTTTATCGAGTTTGCGAATGACTTGTATAAAGATTGCCCGTATTATTGTCCGCCTTTGATGTTCGATGAGATGAATTGTTTCAGTGTGGACAAGAATCCTGCACTGGAAGTGAGTGACTATCAGTTATGGATGGCGTATCGGGACGGCAAGCCTGTAGGACGTATCGCCGGCATCATCAATCATCGTGCGAATGAGAAATGGAATGTGAAGCATGTCCGTTTCGGCTGGTTTGATTTCATTGATGACATGGAGGTTAGCAAGGCCCTGCTGGACACGGTGGCTGCCTGGGGAAAAGAGCGCGGCATGAACGGTTTGAACGGCCCTGTAGGCTTCACGGATTTCGACCATGAGGGATTACTGCTGGAAGGATATGAATATCTGGCGCCGATGGCATCCCTGTACAACTATCCGTATTACGTGAAGCATGTGGATGCATACGGGCTGACGAAAGAGGCGGACTGGATTGAGATTCAGGTTTATCCTCCATATACATGTCCGGAGCGTCTGGACCGTATTGCCGAACTGGTAAAGCAGCGTTCCCACGTACGCGTAGACAAAGTACAAAGTGCCCGTGAGTTGGAGCGCAAGTACGGTATCCAGTATATGGACGTGATTGACGAAGCGTACCAGAAACTATACAATTTCCAGCCGATGACGGACAAGCAGAAGAACTACTACAAGAAGATGTATTTCCCGATGCTGAACTTCGATTTCGTGACCGTCATCGTCAATGAGAAGGAGGAGATAGTAGGAGTAGGTGTCGGAATGCCGGATATATCGGAGGCTTTGCGGAAATGCGGCGGCAAATTATTCCCGTTCGGATGGTATCATATCCTGAAGGCGCTGAAGGCCAAGAAAATTGAGGCGTTTAATATGCTGCTTATCGCAGTACGTCCCGATTATCAGGATAAAGGAGTGACGGCATTGTTCTTCCAGGACTGGATCCCGTATATCGCCAAATATGAAATCAAGCGCATGGAGACCACTTCCATCCTCGAGACCAATACGAAGAATATAGCCAACTTCACGCAGTTTGACCACAAGCAACACAAACGCCGCCGTGCGTATATCAAGGAGATATAGACTGAGACCGCTAACGCTCAAGGTCGAAAGACAAAAGACAAAGGGGAAAAGGTAGAGAAGAAGTGATTGGAATAAAGGCTCATAATACCGCGGTGAAGCAATTGGAGGCCTATGTTCGCGAGAACAACATGCGGCCGTCCAAAGTGCGTAATATGGTTTTGGAGCAAGTATGTCAGTTACCTCAACCCTTTACGGCCGAACAACTGGTACATGCCTGCCAATCGGAACGAATCTCGGTGGGAACGGTATATAATTCGCTCAACCTGTTCATTTTGGCACAGATTTTGCGGGCTCATGACCGTCAGAGAGGCCGGGCCGCTACCGAATACGAACTGATTGCCGGCGGACCGATGCGGATGCAGATGATGTGCACCCGGTGCGGACGACTGACAGAGATACATGACAAAGCCATAGAACGGCTCGTAAGAGAAAGAAAATATTCCAATTTCAACCTGCAGCATTTCTCGCTATTCATCTATGGCGAATGCAAGATATGCCGCAGACAAATAAAAAATAACGATTAGAAATGATGACATTAGCTACCATCCTTGCTTCCGTATCACAGCAAGAAGAAGTAACGACAGGAATAGATCCGATGATGTTCTATTTTATCATCTTCATCGGTATCGCTATCGCCAGCTGGGCGGTGTCCTATTCGCTCAAGCATAAATTTGAGAAATACTCCAAAGAGCCTATCCGTCTCACCGGTAAGGAAGTGGCGGAGAAGATGCTCCGTGATAATGATATACATGATGTGAAGGTGACCTGTATCCCGGGTCAGCTGACGGACCACTACAATCCGTTGAACAAAACTGTCAATTTGTCAGAGAACGTATATAACTGCGCCAATGTGGCAGCAGCAGCCGTGGCGGCACATGAGTGCGGTCACGCCCTGCAGCACCAGCAGGCGTATGCTCCGCTGAAGATGCGTTCGGCTCTGGTGCCGGTGGTATCCTTCAGCAGCAATCTGGTTACATGGGTTATCTTAGCCGGTTTGTTCCTGGTGAACTCGTTAGGTACGACCTTGCTATTGGTAGGTATTGGTCTGTACGCAATGATTACGTTGTTCACATTCATCACCCTGCCGGTCGAGATCAATGCCAGCGCGCGTGCCGTGAACTGGTTGGAAGAGTCGGGCGTTGTAGAACGTGAGCAGCGGGGAATGGCCGTTTCGGCTTTGCGCTCCGCAGCCTACACGTATGTAATAGCCGCCCTGAGTTCCCTGGCAACCCTGCTGTACTACATCATGATTTATATGCGTAGAAGAGATTAACTCTTCTGTGCTCCGGCCCCGTAGCTCAATTGAATAGAGTGTCAGATTCCGGTTCTGAAGGTTCTGGGTTTGAGCCCCAGCGGGGTCACTCGTCGGAAGCGGCGATCAATGATGAAAAAGAGCAACTTCAGAGTTGCTCTTTTTTTATTTTGTAATAGGCATACCTATGCATACATAGGATAGCCTAGGCAGAGACAGGCTTAAGTTTATTTGGGGCTGGACAAGACAATATCCACGATGATGGGATCGTGGTCGGCGTAGCGATGCATGGATTTGTCCTTCATCTTGTAGGCTCCGTGCTGGTAATACCAGTCGGCATTGACATGCCAGGGCTGTACGCGCACAATCTGAGCCGCCATAGACGGATTGGCAAAGCATCGATCGAGGTATCCCGCTTCCGAACGGAAACTATACGAGTAGTTGTTGCTATGACCCAAAGGCAGCATATCTGCATATCCGGCCCGAACGATGGTTTGTATGGGTTGCTCCTGCGTGTAACAGTTATAGTCCCCCAACAGCAGCACATCTTCATCTCCGAAAGCGTTAACGGCTTCGGGTAACATCACCAACAGCGAATCGGTATTCTCCATACGGCGGAGATTGGTGTCATATTGCGTGCGCCCCGGGCGTTTGGACTTCAGGTGGTTCAAACTGATGATGAACCGCTCTCCGGTAGCAATCTCCTCAAAACCGACCGCGAACATACGGGCGTAGTAATGATTGGTCGTGTCCTGATATGCGGATACCGGTTCGGCATACGGCCGGACACGTTCTGTATCGTAGAGGAAGCAACCGCCGATCCGGTCTATGTTCTCCATCGGCATGGCGATGAAGGCATAGTGCCTGCCGCCTTTATTGAGCGCTTCCAGCAGCATCTGCGGTGCTTTGTCCCCCACCTGCATCTCACAGCAGGCGATTATATGAGCATGCATGGCGCTCAAGGCACTTGTCAATTTCCGGGTCTTCCACGCCTGCTGCGCCGGTGTCGTCCGCTTATGGGCATATCCGCCCAGGTCCGCAAAGTAGTTCTCGATATTTGCGCCCACGATACGCAGTTCGCCTTTTCCGGGTTTGGACAACCGGTCTTTCGGCATATGGTGTGTGGAGACGGACCTGCCGGTCAACAGCTGGCGTTCTCCCGTCACGCGCGCTTTGAGACCACGCACGATGTCACCGGTACGGATGTCGTAATAGCGGTTCCGGCAATGCAGCACAACGCTTGTCTCCCTGTTGTGCCGCTCCAACTCAAGGTAGTTGGTGCTGTCACCGTCCGCCAGACCTATGGCACGCTCTTCCGGGCAGAAAAGCCGTTCCGGAGCCAGCACTAACGAGTCGTAGAAACTACCGCATACGACCATCGGCGTGGAGATGACGACGGTGCGGTTCTGATACTTGTCCCAATCGGACTGGAGTTGCCATAATGAAACACGCTCTACCGCCGAAACGGAGAGCGCGTAAAATGCAACCATTGTGAAAAAAAATCTGTTTTTCATTTTGTTGCGGAGGATGGGATCGAACCACCGACCTTCAGGTTATGAGCCTGACGAGCTACCACTGCTCTACTCCGCGATACAAATTTGGCTTTCAGCTTTCAGTTTTCAGCATACCGATTTCTGATACCTAACGGCTGATGGCTGATAACTCATTACCAAATTGGACTGCAAAAGTACTGCTTTTTTTTGAATTATGCAAGTTTTTTGGCAAAAAAATGCTAAAAAACATGCTTTTTTCCATCAAACGCTCCTTTATCGACTACTTTACACGTATTCCTGAAGGGGTGTAGGCGGCTCCGTTACGGATGATGAACAATTGGCCGTCACGGTAGATCTTCTTCGCTTCCGGCACCGGTGTTTCCGTCAGTTCGACATCCAGCGAGGACGTGTCAAAGCCCAATTTGGCATCCATCCAGGCGAGTCGTTTCTTGAAGTAGCTGCGAACGTTCTCCACTTCCTTCTTGTACGATCCCCAAAGGCGCGGGTTCTGGTGCACATACTGTCCCATGATCGGCCATCGGAGAAAATTGAAGTGCTGCGACTGCTGCAGCAGTTGTTCCTGCGCATCGATGTAGGCGATGAAGGACTCTTCCGTCAGTCCTGTTTTGCGCGCTTTGGACCAGATAGCCAGTAACTGGTTTTTAGCGGATGTGTTTTCCACCACGATTTTATCCACCAGCCGTTTCCAATAACCGGTGGTACTGCCTTTGGTGCGGTAGATATAGTCGCTTAAGTTATTAATGGGGTAGGTGCGGTTGTCGTTTTCGAACGCGAGATCGAAGTCCCATACGGGTCCGACATACAGCGTGTCGTTCGCGCGTTGTTTATAGAGGTAAACACTCCAGTAGGTGTCCGTGTTTCCGGAGAGCTCCCCTACCAGAAAATGCCGCAGAAAAGTATTCAGATTCAGGTACTTCTGCCAGTTACTCTCCATTTTGTTATACTGGCTTTTGATATAATTGTACTGCTGAGAGGTGATACTGTCCGCTTTCGGCGACTTAATCGTCACGCCGGTGCCTTTATCCGAATAGAAATAGGACTGCTCGTCATAGGCGTATGCATCGGCTTCAATCAGATATCCGCCGGTGAGTGCTTCGCTGCTATTGTCAGCGGTTGTCATCTCAGTCACTTCCACGCGATTCTTATGCACCTCTATCTGGTCGCATAACTGGTAGCAACCCTTGTAATCCCCGTTCAGCACGACATCCACGTATGTGCAGAAAGGCGTGTAGGGCATACCCAGGCGGCGGCTGAGTTCAAACGCCAACTGATTGCGCATGAGCGTCTTGTCTCCGTAGTTGTTGATGAGCGTCCATTTCTTGGCCTTGGC
>Ga0310690_10006107_pt1 | contig 15991 bp, 17 predicted proteins | sample AusTroGonzalo_MG_2_FD_207661 | JGI IMG/M metagenome (GOLD analysis project Ga0310690, IMG submission 207661) | Bovine rumen microbial communities from tropical cattle in Woodstock, Queensland, Australia - Gonzalo_04 (v2) (version 2) | ecosystem: Host-associated > Mammals > Digestive system >... | reverse complement strand
AATAAAGAATTCGGAAATACCTGTTTTTTCCAGGAAAGCCCCGAAAATAATAAATACAACAATATATTTGGAGCATACATTCACCGGGGTGGACAACAGGCCGTTCTCATTGTAGAAAAGCTCATGTACCACATTGGCAAGCAGTTTCCCATCCTTGACATAGAAATAGATCGTATATCCAAGGAATATGCCGGCAACGCAAAGAATCGGCAGGCCTACGCTCCGGCGGCACAACTCGCACAGCACAAGTATACCCACAATACCTGCAATAATGTACACAGGGTCATTCAGCTTGACCTTGATCCGGGTTGTCATCAGTTCAGGCGCCTTGAAGGTATAATAGAAGAATGCCGCCGCGCCCAGCAGCATCAGTACAATATCATACCAGGGCATGTGGTTGACCTTCACATGTCCTTTCTTTGCCGGATAAGTCAGATAACCCATAATTACAACCAGGCCCAGAAACGAGCTCAGGCGTACCTGATCCAGCATGTTGGCAAACAGCGTAACATACATGCAATACAGGGAAAACGCGGCCAGAATGATCCCCACAAAAATCTTAGGTTTTCCTTCCCATACCCGGACATTGCTCTCACGGTCATACTTCCGCATAATCGCATCCAGTTCTGCTGCCGTTGTTTCTTTTTCCGGCGCAGATTCCGGGATCATGTTTTGTTCCTTCCTGCTCACAGATCGTTCTCCTCATTCAGAATAAAAAGAAAACGGGAATCCGTGCTCCGTATGGGAGACGGATTCCCGGATGAATTGATTATTCAGCAGTTTCCACGGTTATGCCCTGCTCGGCGAAATACTTCGCGGCACCGGCATGATAAGGAATACCGCACACGGAAGCATACTCAAGATCAAGCTCTTTGGCCTTGTCATGGGCAATGCTGTCCTTGCCTTCAAAGATGGTCTTCACAATCGTATAGGCATCCTCTTCGCTCACCTGGCTGTTGGCGATAATGGTCGCCTTGACGCCCACGGTCACAATATCTTCATCCTGTTTGGCATATGTACCGGCAGGAATGATGCTCTTGGTATAGGCGCCGGAAATCTCCTGCAGTTTGGCGACATGCTCGTCATCCAGGGACACAAGATAGGTATCCTTGCTTGTTGCCAGGTCAGTCACAGCGGGAGTGGGCGCGCCGGCCACGACGAAAGCAGCGTCGATCTTTCCGTCTTTCAGGGCTTCAGCTGAATCCGCAAAGCTCTGATAGGTGGGGTTAATATCGTTTTCAGTCAGGTCATAGGCATTCAGGAAGTCAATAGCGTTGAAATACACGCCGGATCCCTGGGAACCGATAGATACATTCTTGCCCTTCAGATCCGCAACGCTCTTGATGTCGGGGTTGCAGGTGATCAGCTGAACTGTCTCCGTATAAAGAGCGGCAATTGCGGTGAAGGAAGTTACAGGATCTCCTTCATAAATACGGATTCCGTTGAAGGCATAGTATGCTACGTCGTTCTGCACGAAGCCAAGCTGAGCAACCTGCATATCCAGTTTGTCAATATTGTCGGCGGAGCCGTTTCCGGCCACAGCCGTCATGTCCACGCCGGAATTTGCAGCCACATACTGGGCCAGCACATTGCCGTATCCGTAATAGGTTCCTGCTGTTCCGCCGGTGGTGAATGTAAGGCCGTCCGCCAGTGCGGATGCGGCAGCGAATACCATCATCAGGCTCAGAAGAAGTGCAAGCAGTTTTTTCATTGAATCCAATCCTCCAGTCAGTGTGAGATAAAAAATCTGTTGCATACATGATACAACAGATTCAGAGTTTGCCTATGTCTTTTTCGTGTTCTGCTTTTTATCCGCGGAACAGGGATCGCAGGTCATTCACAATTTCATGGATAGCCGTGACTGTCTCGTCAATCTCTTCTTCCGTATTGCCGGTTCCTGTTGTCAGTCTCAGGCTTCCTTTGGCTTCCTGATCTGTCAGTCCGATGGCTTTCAGCACATGACTGATCTCCTGGCTGCCGGCCGTGCAGGCGCTTCCGCTCGAAGCGGCAATTCCGGCCAGATCCAGTCTCAGCAGCAGGGCTTCTCCATCAATTCTGTCAAAGCTTATATTGCAATTGTTCGGCAGCCGGCCTTCCCTGGCGCCGTTCAGTTTCGTGCCGGGAATCTCAGCAAGGATTCTGTCGATGAGCCGGTCCCTTAAAAAAGCCGTTCTGACCACGTTTTGCTTCAGGTTCCGGCTGGCAATCTCTATTGCCGCTCCCAGGCCGACAATGCCCGGAACATTTTCCGTTCCGGCCCGCAGGCCTCGTTCCTGCTCCCCGCCGTGAATCAGGCTGTCAATATGCGTACCATGACGTACATACAACGCGCCGGTTCCTTTCGGTCCATGGAATTTATGCGCACTGATGCTGAGCAGGTCAGCATTCCATTCATTCACACTGATCGGAACAGCGCCCGCAGCCTGCACCGCATCTGTATGGAAACAGATGCCCTTTTCCCGCGCGACAGCGCCGACCTCTGCAACCGGCTCTATTGTGCCGATCTCATTGTTGGCCGCCATCATGCTGATCAGAATCGTATCCTCCCTGATGGACAGCCGGATCTGTTCAGGATCAATCAATCCTTTTTTATCCGGATAAATATATGTAACTTCAAATCCTTGCTTTTCCAGCCATCTGCAGGTATTCAGAACGGCAGGATGTTCAATCGCTGTAGTAATGATATGTCTGCCTTTCTCCTTCAGAGCGAAAGCAGTTCCCTTTACGGCAAGGTTGTCGCTTTCGCTTCCGCAGCCGGTGAACAGGATCTCCCGAGGTTCCGCACCAATGGCTTCGGCAACCTGTCTGCGGGCTTTTTCCACTGCTTTTCGCGCTTCCCTGCCTGTGCCGTATACTGAAGAAGCATTGCCCCAGCTGTTTTTGAAAAAAGGAATCATTGCTTCAAGCACCGGTTCACTGACCGGCGTTGTCGCCGCATGATCCAGATAGATCCTGTTCATTTTATATCCGCCTTTACTTTACCAATACTTCCGGATTGCCGTCATATTAGAAATTTGTGCTGAACAGCGAAAAGCTTCTGCTCATGTCATTAATCACAAAATAGATCATGCTGAGTATCATGGTCACAAGAAGCAGAATCAGTAATGCTCCACCGATCACAGCCACAAGATTCCCCGCCCCCAGGGCAACACGGAATCTGGATTTGCGGATTTCCTGCTGCTCATCTTCAGTCAGCTCAGGATACTCTTCATCCGTCAGATCATCAAAACCGTCGTCATATTCTTCCTCTTCCTGTTCTTCCGCTTCATACGGTTCTTCAGGATAAGGTTCATTGCTCTTGAAATATGCCATACTGTCTCTCCTTACCTGGGTATCATTCCTTCTTTGCGTTCATTCTGCTGATCCGTCTGATCAGGAACATTCCGATCAGAACACCCAGCAGCACCCCGCTTCCGTCCACAAAAACATCGGACCATTGACCGCTTCTTCCCTCTATCAAAAGCTGGTGAAATTCATCTGTGCATGCATAAAGCGTTCCCCCGCAGAAACCTGCCAGCGACAGGCTGCGGGATTTCTTTACCCTGTGTCCGAACCAGCTTTCCAGGCACAGCCTGAGCATCAGCCCCAGCATCGTGTATTCTGTAAAATGAGCACATTTACGTACCGCATGCTGTACATCATCATACAGGATTTTCTGTCTTGATTCCTCAAGCTGTTCATAATCCGGATGAAAAATCGAGAGAACTCTTTTGGAAATCAGTCCGCTTGTCCTGTCCGAGTGTTCAGCGTCCTCTGTAGAAAAAGCAAAAATCATGACCATTACAGCAGCTGTCAGAAGCGTTGTCAGTATTCTGACCCAGCTTCTCTGCCATCCGGTTGCCGTCATTCCCTGACCTTCCTTTCGTTACATTTAAACATTTTACAGATACGATTCAGCTCCGTCAAGCGAAGAAAAGAAGCGGGTCCTGCGGACTCGCTTCTTTATCTTTACGTATTATCCAGTCACTGGAAGATTTCTTTGACTCTGTCCATAAAGCTCTTTCGGTTTTCGTACTCCCGGTCCCCTGTAGTGGCATCGAACTCTCTCAGCAGATCCTTCTGTTTGTTCGTCAGGCGTCTGGGAATTTCCACTTTGACACGCAGAATCAGGTCTCCCTTTCCGCTGCCCCTCAGCTGCTGAATGCCGGCTCCCTTGATCCTGAATTCAGTTCCGGGTTGTGTCCCTTCAGGAATACGGTATTTCACCGGGCCGTTCAGAGTCGGAACCTGAACGTCTCCGCCCAGGGCCGCTGTTGCAAAACTGATCGGGAAATCAAGCAGCAGGTTGTATCCGTCCCGTTTGAACAGATTATGGGGCTTGACGTTCACGACAATATACAAATCGCCGTTCGGGCCGCCCCTCAAACCGGGTTCACCCTGCGCATTCATAATAATCGTCTGGCCGTGATCAATTCCTGCCGGAACCTTTACCGTCACGGTTCTCTTTTTCCTGACGCGCCCGGTTCCGCCGCATGAAGAGCACTTTTCCTTGATCATCTTGCCTGTTCCGCCGCAGGTAGGACATGTCCGAACCGTCGTCATCCAGCCGCCGCTCTGGCGGATCTGTCCTGTTCCTTTACAGGTAGTACAGGTTACAGGGCTGGTGCCGGGTTTTGCTCCGCTGCCTTTACAGGTTTCACACAACTCATTGCGGAAAATTTCGAAACTCTTCTCACAACCTTTTGCTGCCTCTTCAAAAGTAATGCGCAGCTCATACCGCAGGTCGTTTCCCTGTACCGGTCCCTGGCTCCGGGAGCTCCTGCCCATACCGCCGTTAAACAGCTGGTCAAAAATATCTCCCATGCCGAAATCAAATCCGCCGGCGAAAGGATTGCCTCCGCCCATACCGGCCATCGGATCTTCAAATCCGTACTGATCATACCTGGCCCGTTTCTGCGGATCGCTCAGAACCTCATTGGCTTCATTCAGCTCTTTAAACCGCTCAACGGCTTCCTTGTCATCCGGATGCAGATCCGGATGGCATTCTTTGGCTTTTTTCCGATAAGCTTTTTTGATCTCGTCATCTGTTGCATTTTTGCCGACGCCGAGCACCTCATAGTAATCCCGCTTATTCGCCATTAAGCCATCTCACCTTCTTCCCCAAAGCAAGCCCACCCTCTTTTCGGGGGCGGGCTTGCCTGCCGGATATCTTATTTCTGAAATCGGTTATTATTCAACGCTGCCGTCAGCATTCACGCTGCCGTCATCGTTGGTTGTTCCCGCTTCCGGACCGGCGCCGTTCATGGGATCCGCTCCGCCGGCCTGCTGCTGGTAGAGTTTTCCGAAAACAGCATACACTTTCTGGGTAAAGCTTTCCATCGCGTTCTTGATTTCGTCCGCGTTGTTGCCTTCACGTACTTTCTTGAAAGCGTCGATTTCGTTCTGCACGGCGTTCTTGTCCTCGTCAGACAGCTTGTCGCCGTTCTCCCGCAGCGTCTTCTCAGTTTCATAAATCAGGCTGTCAGCGTGATTCAGGGTTTCGACCTCTTCCTTACGCTTCTTATCCTGTTCTGCAAACTGTTCAGCTTCCTTCACGCGCTGATTGATCTCTTCCTCAGACAGGTTCGTGCTGGCAGTAATGGTAATCTGCTGCTCGTTTCCGGTTGCCTTATCCTTCGCGCTGACGTTTACGATACCGTTATTGTCAATGCTGAAGGTTACCTCAATCTGCGGCACGCCTCTGGGAGCGGGAGCAATGCCAGTCAGCTGGAAGCGTCCCAGCGTCTTGTTGTCATAAGCCATCTGCCGTTCACCCTGCAGGACATGGATTTCAACAGTTGTCTGTCCGTCCGCAGCAGTGGAGAACACCTGGCTCTTGCTGGTCGGAATGGTGGTGTTCCGCTCGATCAGCTTGGTGAAGATGTGGCCTTCGGTTTCCAGGCCCAGGCTCAGGGGCGTAACATCCAGCAGCAGAACGTCTTTGACTTCGCCGCCCAGAACACCGCCCTGAATGGCCGCGCCGATAGCAACACATTCGTCCGGGTTAATGCCCTTGAAGGGCTCCTTGCCGGTCACTTTTTTCACAGCTTCCTGCACTGCAGGAATACGGGTGCTGCCGCCTACCAGGATGACCTTGTTGATCTGGTCGACAGTCAGGCCTGCATCCTTCAGGGCCTTGCGCATGGGTTCAACCGTAGCGTCCACCAGATCCGCGGTCAGCTCATTGAACTTGGCCTGGGTCAGCGTCACGTCCAGGTGCTTCGGGCCGGTAGCGTCTGCCGTAATAAAAGGCAGATTGATATTGGCGGTTGTTGTTCCGCTCAGTTCGATCTTGGCTTTTTCAGCAGCTTCCTTCAGGCGCTGGGCCGCAATCTTGTCCTGCTTCAGGTCAATGCCGTTTTCCTTTTTGAACTGCTCGGCAACGTAGTCGATAATCCTCTGGTCAAAATCGTCACCGCCCAGACGGGTATTACCGTTCGTGCTCAGTACTTCAAACACGCCGTCGCCGATATCCAGAATACTGACGTCGAAGGTACCGCCGCCCAGGTCGTATACCAGGATCTTCTGGTTTTCTTCCTTGTCAAGGCCATAGGCCAGAGACGCAGCGGTAGGCTCGTTGATGATACGCAGCACTTCCAGGCCGGCAATCCGTCCGGCGTCTTTGGTGGCCTGGCGCTGGCTGTCATTGAAGTATGCGGGAACCGTAATGACAGCCTGGGTCACTTTTTCACCCAGATAGCTTTCAGCGGTTTCCTTCATCTTCGTCAGAATCATGGCGCTGATATCCTGGGGCGTATACTGTTTCCCGTCAATATTCACTTTATAGCTGGTACCCATTTCACGCTTGATGGAAATCACCGTCCGGTCCGGATTGGTGACAGCCTGGCGCTTTGCAACCTGGCCGATCAGGCGTTCTCCGTCTTTGGTGAAAGCCACAACAGAAGGCGTAGTGCGGCTGCCTTCAGCGTTGGCGATAACAGTGGGCTGTCCGCCCTCCATCACAGCGACGCAGCTGTTTGTTGTTCCAAGGTCAATACCGATAATCTTGCTCATAATGATCCCTCCGTTTATCTTCATCCTGTTGATTGCTGATTTATATCTGAAAACGCTGATGCGTTATTCAGGCACAACTTTAACCATGGCGTGTCTGAGTACCTTGTCCCCGATCATGTATCCTTTCTGCAGCACCTGGCACACGGTTCCGGGTTCTCCTTCATCCTCTGTACCCTGCAGAATGGCGTTTTCCAGATTCGGGTCAAATTTTTCCCCAAGCCTGTTGATGGGTTTGACCTCCAGCTTACCGTAAGCGTCCGTCATCTGTTTCAGCACCATTTCCACGCCGTTCTTCAGTGCTTCGTCCGTGCTCCCGGCAGCCGCATCCACAGCCCGTTCAAGATTGTCCAGCACCGGCAGCATCATGGCAGCTACATCTTTCCGCCCGTCTGCATATGCATCAGCTCTGACGCTTTCGTTCCTGCGGCGGAAATTTTCGAAATCCGCCTGTACCCGCTGTGCAAGAGCCAGATACTCAGCCGCTTTCGCATTGGCTTCATCCAGCGCCTGTTTAACCGGATCCTGAACTTCTTCAACCGTTTCCTTCGGTTCTTCTTCCTGTGTTGCTTCCTCGGGAATGTCTGCTTTCATTTCTTCCGGCATTTCGTTGGTTTCGTTCTTTTTCCTGCTCATATCTGCGCCTTTCATTCCTGATTCCGGGAGGGATTGTTTTCATCCTCGCCGGTAAACATATCCGTCAGCTGATGTCCCATCATGTTCAGGATGGAAATCACCCGTGAATACCTCATTCTTGTCGGCCCGATCACGCCGATGGTTCCCTGCTGTCCGCCCCGGGTTGAATAAGTGGCCGTAATGATGGAACAGTCCGCCATCTCGGGCACTCCCGTTTCAGGACCGATCCGGACTGTAAAGGCCAGCTCTCCGTTTCCGCGGACGATTTCCGCCAGCTTATCCCTTGTTTCCATCAGGCTGAGGAAACTTCTGGCCTTGTCCACATCGCTGTATTCCGGATAGCTCAGCATATTGCTGGTACCGCCCACAGCCACATGCGGACTTCTGGAGGCCTGCTGTCCTTCGGTGAAATATCCGTATAGGCCGCGGAGCACTTCGTCGTTTCCTTCCATGCGGCGGATCAGTTCAGGCAGGACCCTGCAGGCGTCACTGAGTGTACAGCCTTTCAGTTCATTGGTCAGCGTCCTGGAAATAGCGTACAGGGTATCCCCGTCCATTTCGGGACTGATACGGATAACGCTGTCGCGTATCACGCCCTGATCTGTGACGATTACCACAAGGGCACTGCCGATGGAAACCGGCACCAGCTGAATCGTCTGAAGCCTGGGTTCAAGCCCGTTCGGTGAAAGCACCACCGCTGTATACTGGGTCAGGCTGGACAATACGCGCGCTGCGTGATCAATCACATCTTCCATCTGATGGATGCGCCCCGAAAAATGACCGAGGACGCTTTCTGCGCTGTCATCCGGAATGACGCCGGACTGAAGCAGCGAATCCACATACAGCCTGTATGCCTTGGCGGATGGAACCCGTCCGGCAGAAACGTGGGGCTGGTCAAGGAAGCCCAATTCCTCCAGATCACTCATCTCATTCCGGATGGTGGCTGAAGACAAACCGGTTTCGTATTTCTTGCTGATCGTCCGCGACCCGACCGGAATACCGGTCAGAATATAGTCGTCAATGATCGCGCGTAAAATCCGTCTTTTGCGATCGTCCATCTGCATCTGACCGTCTCCTTTCGTTCGGTTGTTAGCACTCACCTCTTTCGAGTGCTAACCACAGGCATAATGTATCACCATGCCTTTTCTTTGTCAATACTTTCGGCTCTTATTTTCAGTGAATTCTTTGTGTGGAAATGTGAACGGACTGTGAATGATCACAGTCCGTTAGTCTGGTAAATCCGGCTCCCCAGTTCCGGGGAAACATACATGATGGCAAAGGCTTCCGAAGAGTAGTTATAAAGGTAAATCGTCGTACCGTCCGTCGTCATCCAGCCTTCCGCATCGGTAAGCAGTTCGGTCTTATATCTGTCGGGATTGATCGCATCCATCAGCGCCTTGATTTTCAGCGGTTCAGCCGGCGTTTTCTCTCCATACAGGGAGCAGAGCGCGCCGGACAGATAAATGAAGTCATCTGAACCCTTCTTGCCCGGAAACTCATATATAATCATCAGAAGGCGGTTATCCCTGAACATAAAAACAAGATCAGCCGTAAATCTGCTGACCGAAACCTTGCCGTCTGTCAGCATGATGGACCAGTTCTGTCCGTTCCGTTCAGTCATCTGTTCGCTTTCAAGCGCTTTTACCTGCTGGGGATTCATTCCCCAGCGAATCCCGTCTCTGAACCGGAAAGCATCAGGCGCCGGTGTTGCCGTCGGCATATTGAACCAGTCCCGGATACCGGAAACCGTTTCAGCACCTGCCGTTCCGATTATGGCAATGATGAACAGAATTGTCAGGATTCCTGCCGTCATTCTTCTCATCGGATGCTCTCCCTTCTTCAACTGTATTTTAACCTTCCTGATCATTCTCTCCCGCCAGTGCGAGCAGCTGATCCCTGGCTTCCCGCAAGATGCGCTCCTGCTCTGAGGCATATCCGTTTTCAGGCTCGTATGTGATTTCGTCTCCAAAGGTAAACGTACGTTTTGTCCTGTTGGCATAAACCGGCATGATGCGGAGTTTCCTGCCGGATCGTTTCCACCAGGCTTCCGCAAGCATCAGGAATCCGGGAGACAATTCGCTGACACTGCCTTTCACATATTTCCCATCCGGATGTTCCGGAAAGATCATCAGGTTATCCCCGTTCTCCAGCGCTTCTACACTCTTCCTGAGTGTCATTCTCAGCTTCATCGGTGAATCACGGTATACCGGAATGGAATTCAGCCCGCACATAATATTCACGCTGAGCCAGCCCATAAGCCTTGCCAGGAGCCTGCGCACAAAAACGGGCAGAAAGGTCTTTTTGCTGAAGGTATTTTCATACAGGTAGGCCCTGACATCCCGGGATCTTCCCATCATATGGGAAATGACCCAGAACCTGACGGGAACCGGAAAACACAGCGCGCTGGCGATCGGTCCGTAGATCTCAGCATGGTTACCGAGAAACACAATCGGATTTTCGCTGTCCTGCTTTATATGATCCAGGTTGACCATCTTATGCCTGTTAAAGGGTCTGAGAATACCGATTACAATTTTTGTAACCAGTTTTTCCTTTATCCCGGCCTTTTTCTGAATCAGGATATCCGTGCCGTCCATCTTTTACTCTCTCACTCAGCAATTTTTTGTCTGTTTATTTTCAGGAGGATCATACCAAGTACAGCGGGAATGGCAACAACAATAATCATCGCTGCATAAATCAGCAGTTTGTTCCAGGTGGTCCGGTCCAGCGCAAATTCAAGGCCGATCACAGCCCCTGTCATCACAACCAGGCTGACCAGTGCCGCAACAGAAAGCACAGACTTCGGTCTGTTTCCTCTGATCACAGCAAGCACAACGCCAAGTGCCAGGGTCAGGGCAGCGGCAATCTGCTGCAGTCCGACAAAGGACACGCTCAGGAACCTGTCATACCGCAGGCTCTCTGTGATGATGGATGCCGCACCGAAAAGGAGCAGGAATGCATTCGCGAGATTCCCTGCTTTTTCCCTGCGGGTCATCTTTACTGCCAGAACGATAAACAGAATCACGGCCACGGCTGCTGCCACATAATAGGTGGCAAGGCAGGGTTCATCGCCTGCTGTTGCGAGGAAACTTCCTTTCAGGAAAGTACTGTCAAGCGGCCGGCTGATGTCAAAATCCTCAATACGGCTTTCGCCCATCCGTTCAGCAGCGATCATCGGAAGGATTGCAAGGCTCACAGCGTCCAGTACTCTGCCGGTGTTTTCCTTCGTGATCCTTGCGCTGAGATAACCGCCCACCAGTACGCCTCCGACCAGGCCGAACATGCTCCAGCCGCCGCCGTTCACCTGCGGCCAGAAGGAAAGAGGCGTCATATGGCCCAGTTCCTTGTTCAGCAGGCAAAACGACACCCTGGAGCAGATCACGCCACAGAGAATGGAAACCACAGCTGTCAGCAGGGCTGTTCCTTTTTTGAAAGACAGGCTGCGTCCTGTAACGCACAGGGAAATAACCGCAAACAGCACGCCCAGGGCAACATAGGCTCCGAAAGCATACATCCGTATACCCAGCACCTCAATGATTACAGCTTCTTCAATCAGATTCATTCCGTCAAAACCTCTCTGTTCTGAATACGGAAACATACTTCCCGGGTTTTAACCGGAAAGTATGCTGAACTTTCATTCCGTTATGGTTGCATTGTAGCGAAATAAATGATATCGCTCAGGGTACGGTCATCGCCGCCGGGCATTCCCTTGATCACCTGATCGCCGAAAACCATTTCCGCGCTGTTTCCGCCGTCCAGATTGAATGCCTGTACACAGCCCAGGTTATACATGAATTCGGCCAGCTTTCCCTGGGAGAAGCCGGAAGAGCCGCTTCTGTCCTTTGTTTCAACAAGCACCATCACATAGCTCAGCGGCCCCATCTGCCCGATGGCAGCCCTGGGTTCACGACCATTGGGATTGTATCCGTATTCCTTATCCAGCTCCAGCAGTTTTCCGTCCTTCACCAGCGCAGGACCGAAAGTAAAAGCATTGATCAGCGTTCGGCCTTCCTTTTTCAGTTGGGCCGGCAGTTCCTTGATTCCTTCGGACTTGACAAACAGGTGGAAATCTCCCAGGTCGTCAATCACCAGGATATCCTTGGTCTTGTTGCTCTTGCTTCGGATTGCCTTGGTCATCCGGTACTCAAACGAAGTCTTTTTGGGGTTATCCGCATAATTGTCCCCGTTCATGGCGATGACAGCATTATAGGCTTTGGCCATGGATCTTACTGTTTTGGTACGGGTGGATCCTGTCTTTTCAGGATTTGCTACTCCTGTACGCAGCTGGGAAGGATCCGCGATCTGAACGTAGGCAACATGTATCTTGGTGCCGTCATCCATTTCCTGATGTTCCATCTTCACGCGGATCGTTTCATCCTCATAGCTGTCTTCCTTGTACAGGGCAGCATCCGGAGCCGGGGGAACGGTAAAGTCGAACGGAAGCTTCCATTCCGGATGGGCTTCAAAGGCTCCGTCTGCCGGTTTGTCCTCATCCAGTTCTTCTTCCTCAACTTCCTCATCCGCCAGTTCTTCTGCCATAGCGCCGGGGAATAGCAGTTTTCCGAAATCGATCTCGTCTTCCCCGTCATTCATCAGCTCCATTTTCACGTCATTGAGCAGGTTCGGGGAAGATACAGTAAAAGGAATAATCAGGATAATCGCTGCGCAAAGCAGGATCATCAGTATCCGCAACGGCATTTTCATCTTATTCGTCCTCTTCTTCGTCTTCAGCCATCTTTGTATTGAAGATTTCAACCAGCTTCTGGCCGAGGCTTTCATCTTCGATCAGCTCGAAACTTTCAGTTTCCTCGCCGTCTTCATCCTGTTCCGCAACAATTTTGCAGACAATGCATTCCTGCTGATCGCCTTCAGGCTCCTCATCGGATACTTCAACCAGCAGTGCATATTCGTCCCCATTGTAGAACATATAGTCGACTACGGAATAGTTATATTCGTTGCCTTCTTCATCTTCAAAAACGATGATGTCCTCTTCCATGTTGTTCATCTCATTGTCGCTCATTTTGTAATTCCTGCCTTTCTTCAGTCTTGTTTAAATATATGCCTAAACAGCATATCATTATAACCGAACCCATTTTCTTTGACAAGTTGACTTTCCCCTGCCCGGGCTTTATTATTGGACAGGCGGATTATCCTTCTGCTTCAGGGCATGCCGGGTTCCGTCCTGTTCCTGAATCACAAGGTTGTCCAGCATGGCTTTCATGTTTTCCCTGTACTCCGCAAGGTATTCCCGCCGAAGCTCTGCCTGTTCCGCCGTTTCTGCCTCGGTCAGTCCGACGGCCTTTTTCTTTCTGGCCAGTTCGTTGATTCTTTCAATCTTTTTCTTTTCCATATTCTTTCCTCTTATAAATCGGTAATGATTAATGAAGGAGACGTTTTATGATTCAGGGCAAATGGTTTTCTCCCGGGGACGATCTGACCGCTGTTCTGCCTGTTCGGGAGGCCGTACTGGGTTTCGGCACAGATTCCCTTGATCCGGAAAGCTGGAACGTGCTTGTATACGAAGATTCCATTCCGGCCGCAACCGGCCGCATCTGGTGGAAAGACGGCAGTTTCTGGCTGGGTGATATCGCCGTGCTGGAATCCCGCAGGGGAAGACATCTTGGAGATCTTGTCCTTCGCCTTCTGCTTTATAAAGCCCAGAGTCATTCTGCCCGGGAAGTGCGTCTTTGCTGTCCCCGCACCCTGACAGGCTTCTTTTCCCGACTGGGGCTTCGGGAAGAGGCTTTCCCGGATTCAGATCCCGTTGAGATGATGATCCCAGGCGATCAGATTGACCTCGATACCTGCAGTCGCTGTCCGAAGAAAAACTGTCCGAACCGTCAGCTGGGTTGAACCTCTTTCTGATTCATTCTCCGGACGTCACTTCCGGTAATCAGCGTCAGAATCATCGCCAGGAGCGCGCTTCCGATCTCCACCGCAAAATCTGCAATCTCGCTTCCTGCTGACAAAACGCCCATTGTTGTCAGGATATTCAGCACAAGGCAGGCGGTAACCGCTGTCATTTCCGCAGCAGTCCTCAGGGGCATACGGCAAATCCGCGCTCTTCTCACTGTCCAGATAATGAGACACAGCAGTACAGTGACTGAAGAGGTAAAATGAAAAAGAATATGCGGTTCCAGGCGAAAATCTTCCGTGCCAAGCCGGATCACAGCCCAGAGGCATACCGCAATCATCAGCAGATCTCCGTTATCCGGGAACTCTTCCCGGCGAAGGATCAGCCAGACGCACAGGAGAAGGAACAGAAACAATGCAGCCACAGCTTCAATCCGCATCGGCCTGTAAAACCCTTCCTGACACAGCCATCTTACCTGCGGCAGCGGATCGATGACCGCTGCCCCTTTTCCATAGGAAATATCCTGGAAAGCTTTCAGGAAAGCAAGCGCAGGCAGAAGGCCGAAGCCGATCCCATTCATTACCTGTCCGGCAAATATCGGTTTGCCGGTTCTTTTTTTTCTGTTCATCAGCCACCACGTCATAAACAGGAGCAGTACGATGACCGACATGATTCCATATACGGCTGTAACAGTGAAGGTTATACCGAAAACTTCAAAGAGTTTTTCACTCATGCGTTCACTCCTCCCTGAACACCCATCGGTCCTGCACCCGGTAACTCAGGAAATACAGCATCGTATCCATCAGGATTTTGGCAAGCCAGTCCGCCATACCGATTTGACCGAGTGCCCATACGCCCACATTGGAGACAGTGATAATTGCAACGCACAGCAACGCATAGCGAAGGGCAGGCTTTCCGGCTTTTCCTTTCATCTGGAAAACCAGATTCTTGTTCATCATAAAATTGATGACCGAGCTGACAAGACGCGCCCCATAGCCGCTGACCTGAAGATTCATCATGCTTCCCCGTACCAGACCGGCGGCAGGCAGCATCCACTTCCGCAGAATCAGCGCCAGGAGCTGATCAATCGCAAAACAGATCATGGACACGCTCATGAACTTGAAGAAACTTCCGAGAATTACCTTATAGATCCGCCAGCTGTCACGAATCGGATGAAAATGGGTACCCTCATTGTTGTTTTCGTAGATTGTCTCAATTGTCACAGGAATCATCGGAATCCGGGCCCGGGAACAGGCAATCAGTACCTTCATCTCATATTCATACCGTTCGCCCTCCACTTCGGTCATAAAGGGCAGTTCTTCCTTCCGGAAGGCCCGCAGGCCTGTCTGCGTGTCCGGCAGATACTGACCGTAAAGGAGCTTGAACACAGCTGAGGTGATTTTGTTTCCGGACCTGCTTTTCGGTGGAATGCATTCCAGATTGAAATCACGGCTTCCCAGATAAAGGGCCTTCTGACCTTCTTCCAGTTTTTCTGCCAGCCGCAGGCAGTCAGTCACCGTATGCTGTCCATCTGCGTCCGCTGTAATCACACCGGTAATGTCCGGGAGGTTTTCCATAATATATCTGTATCCCGTTTTCAGCGCGACGCCTTTTCCTTTGTTTACCTCATGTCGCAGTACAACTGTGTCCTCCACTGCGCTCACTTCATCAAAGATGGGTCTGAAAGCTTCGCCGGATCCGTCGTCCACCACGACGATATGGGCAAATCCACTCTTTTTCAGTTCCTGTATATAGGCCGGCAGTCTGCCGTCCGGCTCCAGTGAGGGAATCAGGATCACTGCCTGTTCCGCCGCGTGCTTGGCCATCTGTTTTTCATCCTCTCTGTCATAGGATCCGGCTGATGCGTGGAACACCTTTTCAGCAAACCTGACCGGCATCCCATCCCACATTACCAAATCTGAGTTATTATACCTTACTTCATATGAAAACACAATATATACCGCATATCCCTGCATTGACATACAATTGGTATGTAACTATAATATTTCATTGTATGAATAAGTGTTCGGAGGTGTCGTTTCATGGGCATCATTCCATCCAGAAATCTTGAAGATCAACGCAGGGAAAAAGACGGGATTGTCTATTTTGACCGCGGAACCCTGACCGGTAAGAACGGCCGTCAGTATGACCGTTTCGCCATCCAGACCCACTTCGTCGAAGTCGGAGAGGATCAGGCTGAGCTGGTTCGCAGATATGTACTGCCCCTTGCCCAGGACGGCGATGTGCTTTCCTTCGGGGCCAAGGTTATGGCTATGTGCACCAGGAATGTCAAAACAAAGGAAGAAGTCCATCCCGGCTTCTGGTCAAAAAAACTGGCCCCCTTCGCCGGCATCAATGAAACGGGCGTCGGTATGCATGAGCCTTACAAGCTCCAGCTCGTAATTGATATGTGCGGACTGCCACGCGTCCTTTTTGCAGCCGTTGTCAGCGCGATTACCCGTCCCTTTGGCGTACATGGTCTGTTCTACAAGATCTGCGGCAAAGGCGTCGCCG
>Ga0310690_10006106_pt1 | contig 15991 bp, 16 predicted proteins | sample AusTroGonzalo_MG_2_FD_207661 | JGI IMG/M metagenome (GOLD analysis project Ga0310690, IMG submission 207661) | Bovine rumen microbial communities from tropical cattle in Woodstock, Queensland, Australia - Gonzalo_04 (v2) (version 2) | ecosystem: Host-associated > Mammals > Digestive system >... | reverse complement strand
TTAGTGTATATATGCAGATTTACAACACAGAGGTATCTGTGTTCGAGAATTGCAGTAGTATACGGTATACAGTATACAGTTTTCTCATGAGCACTATATACGATTCCTGAAAAAGTTGACTCAAAAATTTATATTATATATATAATATATATATTATATATATAATATAAAACTTATTTTCATATATTTTCTTAGCTTTCGGGGATTGAAGATACATACCTTCCCCAAAAAAACTGTATACTGTATATCAAAAGTCTGGGCAGAACATCGTCTGAGCTGTATGATGTCAGACAGGTAAGCAACACAAAGACGTACTCAAGGCTATTCGAAAGATGGAGCCAGCATGGAAGAAAGTAGCCGAATCGAATTTTCGATTGGGGTCTTACGAAGACGCCAACGGACAGTTTCGCCCTTGCTACCAACTCACCAAAACAGAGTGCTTGTACATCGCTACGAAGTTCAATGACTTCGATCAACTCATCTGGGAAGTGCGTCCCAACTCGAAGTGGATTCATGTGAGCTACAAGGCCACTCCTTCGTTTAAACAAATCAAATGAACATGTAAATTTCCATGGTTACCATCAAGCTCGCGAGGTCTTTTTGAAATATTTCTTGATTTGTTTTGTGGAATGAAAAAAATGTTGTACCTTCGCAGGTGAAAACTAAAAGATTACTAAAAACAGGATGACGAAGAACTCGATAACGCCATTGCTCACAGCACTTCGTGAGCAGAAGGAAATGAAGATGAAGGGCAATATCTATCATAAAACCCAGATAGATCTGACCTACAATTCTAATCACATAGAGGGTAGCCGTTTGACGCATGAACAGACTCGCTACATCTTTGAGACTAACACCATTGGTGTGACTGCTGACGAAAGTATCAATGTGAACGATATCGTAGAGACGGTGAACCACTTCCATTGTATAGACATCATTATCGACCGTGCCCAGGAACCTCTTTCTGAAGAGTTGATAAAGATGCTTCACGGCATTCTGAAAACGGGTACATCAGACAGTCGCAAGGATTGGTTTGCCGTAGGCGACTATAAGCGTTTGCCAAACGAGGTTGGTGGTGAGCAGACTTGTGAACCCGAACTGGTTCACGACAGTATGCAACGACTCATTGATGGTTACAACGCTAAGTGTCAGCACACATTGGAGGACATTCTTGACTTTCATGTCCGCTTTGAGAAGATTCATCCCTTCCAAGACGGAAATGGACGTGTGGGGCGTCTCGTGATGTTCAAGGAGTGTCTCGCCAGTGGCATCTTGCCCTTCATTATTACCGACGAACTCAAGACGTTCTACTATCGTGGCTTGCGCGAATGGGGACACATTGATGGTTGTCTGATTGATACATGTTTGACAGCACAGGATCAATATAAAGCAGCACTCGACTATTTCCGTATCAGTTATGAATAAGGAGTGCCAAGCTGATACCCTGATTCAGGGTGACAGCCAAAACGGAGAATGACTATCATCGACGAACTGTGTGACCATGTGGATGAGGAGGATAAGATGACAGAACGATTCGTTCTCTCAGGTCAGAGTCGAATCATGTAAGTTCGTAAGTCAAATCACATTGGAAAAGTGTAATTTTTGGCGAAAAATCCATTGGAAAAGTGTAATTTATTAGTTGAAAATCCATTGGAAAAGTGTAATTTTTAGTGAAAAATCCATTGGAAAAGTGTAATTTTTTCCATTTTTTCTTGTTGGATAATGTAATTATTACTATATTTGCAGCCGGAAACAACATCATTAGGTATGATAGAAAGAAAGGCAAACGAGTCGATTCGTGACTTTTTCAAGAACGAAAAGCGTGCACTGCTGGTAACTGGAGCTCGTCAGGTAGGTAAAACTTTCGCCATCCGTAAGATTGGCAAGGAGTGTTTCGAACAGGTTGTAGAAATCAACTTCATTGAGCAACCCGAAGCCATTTCCCTTTTCAGCGAACCCAAGGATGCAGAGGGTCTGCTTCTGCGCCTTTCGGCATTCACTCGCAAACAACTGATTCCTGGTCGGACGCTGATATTCTTCGACGAGGTGCAGGAGTGCAAGGAGATAGTTACCGCCATTAAGTTTCTGGTTGATGAAGGCAGCTACCGCTATGTGATGAGCGGTTCGCTGCTGGGTGTAGAACTGAAAGACATCAGGAGCATACCTGTAGGTTATATGGGCGAGATTGAGATGTATCCACTCGACTTGCAAGAGTTTGCCACCGCCGTTGGCATCAGCAGCGATGTACAGGCCCATTTACGTGAGTGTTTCGAGCGGCAGAAAGCAGTCGACAGCTTTATCCACGACCGCATGATGGAACTGGCGCGCCTCTATTTGATTGTAGGCGGAATGCCTGCTGCTGTTCAGCGCTATTTGGACACCAACAACCTGCGACGGGTGTTGGGTGAGCAGCGCGACATCATTCGCACCTACAAGCGCGACATCACGAAATACGACCTCAAGAAAAAACTGCTGATAGAGGAAATCTACGACCTGATACCCTCTGAACTCAATGCCAAGAACAAACGTTTTATCCTGAAGGAATTGAACGAAAAGGCTCGTTTCAGTCGCTATGAGAGTGGCTTCTTGTGGCTGAAGGATGCTGGCGTGGCCCTTCCTACTTATAATATTGAGGAACCCAGACTGCCCTTGTTGCTTAGTAAACAGCGCAATCTCTTCAAGCTCTTCCTCAACGATGTCGGTCTCTTGGCAGCTATGTATGGAGGCGATATCCAATTGCGATTGTTAGAGAAGGATTCTAACATCAACTTCGGCGCAGTGTTCGAGAATTTTGTAGCGCAGGAACTCTATGCCCACGGCTTTGCGCAGAATCACGACCTGTTCTACTTCAACAGCAAGAAACAGGGCGAACTCGATTTTGTGGTCGAACAGCATGGCGAGGTTCTACCCATCGAAGTAAAGTCGGGCAAGGACTATGAACGCCATCGTGCCCTCAGCAATGTAATGACTAACGCTGAATACGCCATTCCACAGGCCATCGTGCTTTGTCAGGACAATGTCCAGGTGGTGGACAAAGTTACATATTTGCCCATCTACATGCTGATGTTCATGCAACACGAACAGGCAGCAGATGTAATATATAAATTCCAGCCAGTATGAGCGATAGATAACCGGATTTGTTTGGTGGAAAGAAGAAAATGTGTACTCTACGTGTACGCAATGTTTCAAATCTGCAAGGATGTTACATTTTTTTGTCGTACCTTTGCAGTCGGAAAAATGCGATTAAGCCGAATAAAATGCCAAGCTTGCTTGAGCATTTTTGAGGCGTAGCATTTTGCACGAAGTGAAACCAAATTTATGATTACGGTATGAAAAGAATTGTTGTTTTATTACTCACATTGCTGCCAGTGTATATGATGGCACAATCAGTTCAAACCGTCGATTTGAACGGGATGACGGAGAAGGAGCGAAACGAGTATTTGATAAACCTGGCGAGAGAGGTATCTGAGAATATCGCTCCGGAATGGCTACAGGGTGATGTCGTGCCCAAAGTGTCTACGAAACAGAAGTATTTCTCTACTAATAAACGGCCTGATATTCAACGAAATGTGGGGCGGGAGTTCTATAGTGTCACTTTCTATTATGATGAAACGACAAAGGCAAAACTTAAATATGACTATGCAACTCGTGTGAGGATTTGGGCAGATAATGGAGAGGTGGAAGGTATCATGACTGGAGAGGATTGGGGCAGAGTGTTTCATGAGACTTCCTACGAACAGATGAAACAGAGGGGAATCAAACGAGAAGAGCAGATGTCTTTCGTTCCGCTTCAACCTTCCATTATAACCTTATAAAAAAGATAGCATTATGAAAAAAGCTATATTTATCTTATCTCTGCTTATGAATGTATGTGTCTATGGACAGTCTGTCCTTAGACATTATGACTATGTTTGTACATACACAAAACTGTCCGTCAACAAATCGTTTAAGATGATAGAGGATAGTATTTTTTCAATTATTCCCAAGAAGAAAGAATTTGAAAACTACGTAAAATCAAGACAATACTATATTAATATAAGTATCTGTCATTCAGATTTAAAGGATTCAATTATCTACATATCTATTCACTTAGACGATTTTTGTCCATGTTTACTTGATTATAGAAAAAATCGTGAAGAGTATTATTGTAAGTTGAGGGGATATAATACCATTTGGTGGAGTGAAACTCCTATACCCAATTGGTTTACTATAGGCTCAAAGAAAGTAAAACTGAATTTTTCACGAGAAGTGTATGTTGACCTCGTGAGCGGACTTGAGATTTTAGAAACGGGTGAACCTTGGTATACTATTGACTTAGAATATAATACACTCACAAATAAGGTAAGAGTACGCCTCAAGGATACACCTTCTTTTAAACAAATAAAATAGAACAAGTAAATAATAGAGCATTTATGATGGAGCCAATGGCAAGTGGCCTACCAGTTCCATATCTAAGGAAGTTTGAAGTTTCTTACATGGCAGAAGGAGAGCACATGAGTCCGCAACAGTTAGTTCGTATGGTCAGATACAATAATTTCAAAGAAGGTTTTGTTAGTTATGTCGATTTTTCCATAGCCGGTTGGCTAAATGATTATAAAGATGTCCGTATCAATTCAATAGAAAAACCAAGCATTACCTTCTTGGCTAATGGAGAGCAAGCTTATGTTTTCAATCAGGTGTCAGAACATGATTGGGACGGAATACACAATGCTAATTCTGGGAACTATGTTATATGGTCAGCAACATATGGAATCATAGAACTATATATTCAAGATGGAAAATCCTGATATTTGGAAACAATGTCAAGAAACGGAGAAATCATCTATGATTATCAGCAATAAAGGAAGACAAATAGATAGATGCTCACGACTATCATCATCGATGAACTGTGTGACCATGTGGATGAGGAGGATAAGATGACTCCCTGAAATGGGGACTCATAGATTCGATGGGACCAAAACAACAAACCACTGCCCTGATTCGGGGCACTGGTTCTAATTACATTAGTGGTTCATGATGTAGTCGTAGATGCGGAGTACGTCTTGGGTATCGACGATGCCATCGTGATTGACATCTGCCTCACCCCGTCCCTCCCCTGAAGGGAAGGGAGACTGTATGTATTGATAGACTGCAAGGACATCTTGGGTGTCGACAATGCCATCGCCGTTCACATCTTCGCTGAGGGCAGACTGCCTAAGGGTGGAGAGGCATATCCATCCGAAGCGGTCGGCGGAGGTGAGGTCGTTCTTGTAGTTGCCTGCCGAGGTGTCGACATTGCGGATGATGCGTGTGCCATAGATGAGTGAGCGGCCTGTCTCGTCGATGACGTTGATGTCGATGGAGCGACGCAGGACGGTGGATGCTGGATAGTTGAAGGTCTGCAGGGCACCGAAGAGCAATGGGTCGTCGAGCGCCAGTGAATCGGCATTCGCTGGGATTGTTCCGTCGAGGTTGCACAGTTGGAAGATGACTCGGCGTGGTGACTTGCCATAGAGGGGTTCTTCGCTGAAGCCTGCGCTGATGAGCACGTTGTCGGCTATCTTAGCTTGTCCGACTGTGCAGGCCATGTAATTGACGGTCTGATTGACGGCGATGTTCTTACCCATACCGCCTTCGTAGAGTGCGATGATTTTGAAGCCTGTGTTGGTGACATCCCAGATGCGGATGTTGACGGTGTTGGTCTTGATGTTGGGTCGTGCTTCGGCAATCACGACGGGTAGCACTCCTTCGGGGAATGGCTGCTGGAAGGTGACTTGCACGGTGTCGGACTTAACTTTCGTTGTGCCGACCTCCACATCCATCGTACCATTGACCATTGACCATTGACCATTGACCATTGACCATTGACCATTGACCATTGACCATTGACCATTGACCATTGATCGTTGATCGTATTTATAGTTGCCTGGTACGAGTGCCATGAACGAGACGTTTTCCTTCGAGTTGAGGGTCTGGCTTCCTGTATAGGCCCAAGGTATCATCTGATAGGTGAACGACTTCGTCGAGGCTTTGTCGATGAGGGTCACGGGGTTCATGGTGGCGTTCTTGTTGGATGCGATGCCCATGAAGACGGCTGGTGTGGTGGTCATCGCTGTGTTGAAATTGACGGTAATGGCATCGAGGTCGGTCACGTCGAGACGGCCGTATTGGATGGTTTCGTTACCTGCCGATGCTGTGACGCTGACGGACGCTGCTCCGGAGTATTTAGGAGTCTTGCTGCCGATAGGGTAGGCAGCGATGCGATAGTAGTTGGCTCCTGCTGTGGCCTGCGAATCGGTGAACGTATAGTTGGCACCGGTCTTCGATGTTGCGTCTTTGGGTTTCACGTTACCAATCCACACGTATTTGGTGGTTCCGGGTCGCATGCACTCTACGGTCAGCGAGTCGAGCATATCGCCATTTGGGTCGTCCCATTTCAGCGTGCAGTTGCCTGTAGAAGCGTTGTAGGTGGCCGTGAGCGATTGGGGCTTGAGACACACCACATTGGGCACTTTCTGAATCGAGGCGTTGTAGCCCATGCCATCGTCCATGGTGGCATAGAAGCGGCCTAAGTCGGTGAGTGCGCCGTTCTCGTAGATGTGTGCTTTGCTTTCACTGTTCCAATATGCATAGCGTTCCACGCGGGCATTGGTGTTCAGAATATTCAGAAGGTTCTTGGTTTCTGAGAGAATCTGTGCATCAGTCACTCCGTCACCGAAAGCACCGTTGTGGTTCCACGATGCACCCCAAATCCATTCGGAAATCCAGATGGGGCGACCGTTACCATAGTTGTCGCTATACCAGGTGAGGCTGTTGAACGAACCCGATGCCCAATAGCAGTGGAGGTCGAGCAGGTCGCATCGCCAGCCTCGTGCATCGATAGAGTCGATAAAGGCTTTGAGGTGGTTCATCGAACCGTCGTGTGAACTCTCGGAACACAGACGCATACCTGTACGCATGAGGTTCTGCCAGTTGTCGAGCACTACGTCGACACTCTGCGGATGGTCGTCGGCACTGTTGCCAGGCTCGTTGTTGGTCTTCATGTGACACGAACCGGTCACGCCTCCACAAGTGGCTGGCGACGGCCAGTCCTCGTAGATGTGATTGGGCACCCATTCCACATCGGGCAGATTGCTTTCGTTGCCCTGTGCCCAGTCGTAACACCAACTGGAATTGACGGCTGCATTGGCGTTGTAGTCACCATTGCTGGCCAGTCCTGCCTTGTGGGCGTTATACCAATGGAACAGACGATAAGACGACACACGACCGTTCATATTTGCAGGCAGATCCATCTCGAGGTCTTCTTGGTCGGCTATGAAACAACGGCTATAACCCCATCCACTTTTTCCCAATGCAAATGTAACCATATAGCCACGCTTCAGCTTGAAGGATTGGAAGTTGTTGTTCAGGGTTGCAGTCGAGAGGTCTTTCATGAACCCGCCATTGCTGCCTATAGAATAGTTGTCGCTCGATTCGCCTTGAAACCCTTTCTCGGTGTAACAGGTGAGGGGTTTGAAGTCTTTGTCGTAGGGAAAGACGATAGCTCCTCGGTCGTACATCCTCACTTGGCAATTCGTGCCGTTCACAGCCCTCTCGCCATTGATATAGATGTGGCTCATCCACGATTTGATGACGATGCTGGGCTTGATGCGCTTGATGATGACCACCGCATGTGTGGTGTTCTCGATATTCACACTACCGGCCGTGGTGAAGGGTGTGTCATCGGTGATGATATAATCGACATCGTCGGTAATGGTCACAGCAGATGTCACTTGTGCAATCGTTTGTTTCGTGTTGGATGCCGACAGGTTTCCTGCCATCAGGAAAAGGGCGATAAAGGTGGTAATCAGTAGTCTCATTTGTTCAGAGATTTGATATGGTTTGTATTCGTTTTCTTTGTGAGTGCAAAAATACGAAATATTTTATAATTGACTAACGTCGAACTAAAGTTTCATACTGATAATGCATAATAATTTAGCTTAATCGGGCATTTTTAAGCCGAAAACCGAAAAAATGTTCAATGTTCAATGTCAAATGTTCGAATTTTTTCGTAACTTTGCACGTCAAATATTGTAATTTGAGAAATGGAATTTACAGCAAGCCAAGTTGCGGCATATATTAATGGAACTGTTGAAGGTGACGGGAATGCCGTAATCAACAACTTCGCAAAAATAGAAGAGGGTGTACCAGGGGCTATTTCGTTCCTTGCTAATCCTCAATACGAACACTATATCTACGAAACAAAGTCGTCGGTGGTACTTGTCAACGAGGACTTTAAGCCTACTCAGCCCGTAGCTGCCACATTGATTCGTGTGAAGAACGCCTACGAGGCTGTAAGCCGCCTGTTGCAGCTATATGATTCGATGAAGCCGAAGCGTACGGGAATCAGTTCGTTGGCTTTCATTGCTGAGACTGCCAAGATAGGTAAGGACGTGTATATCGCACCCTTTGTGGCGATAGGCGACAATGCAGAGGTGGGTGACGGTGCAGAGTTGCATCCTCATGCCACGATTGGCGCACGTGCTAAGGTGGGCGCAAATACCATCATGTATAGCAATAGTGTTGTCTATCACGATTGTGTGGTGGGCAACAACTGCATCCTCCATGCCGGTTGTGTCGTTGGTGCAGACGGATTTGGTTTCGCACCGACAGCTGAGGGGTATGAGAAGATACCGCAGATAGGTATAGTAACCGTAGAAGACAATGTGGAGATAGGTGCTAACACCTGTATCGACCGCTCTACGATGGGAAGTACAATCATCCGTAAGGGTGTGAAACTCGACAATTTGGTGCAGATAGCTCATAATGTAGAGGTAGGAGCCAATACGGTGATGTCGGCCCAAGTGGGTGTGGCAGGCAGTGCGAAGGTTGGCGAATGGTGTATGCTGGGCGGACAAGTGGGTGTGGCTGGCCATATCACCCTTGGTGACAAGGTATATGCCGGAGCACAGTCGGGCTTGTCGGGTGGCAGGAAACTGAAGGAAGGCAATTGCACCGTGATGGGCTATCCAGCCATTGAGCATCAGAACTTCGCTCGCAGTGCTGCAGCTTATAAGAACCTGCCCAACCTCGTGAAGCAGGTGAACGAACTACAAAAAGAAATAGACGAATTAAAGAAGATATGCAAAAACAAGTAACCCTGAACGACAGTTTTACAGTTAAAAGCAAAGGACTGCATTCAGGCAAGGTGATTTCCGCTACATTCTGTCCAGCCCCAGAGAACTATGGCTACAAGATGCAGCGAATGGACCTCGAGGGATGCCCTGTCATAGATTGTCTCGCTGATAAGGTGGTTGAGACAACACGTGGCACCGTCATCGCAGAAGGAGAAATCAAAATTAGTACCATAGAACACGCAATGGCAGCTCTTTACGCATCAGGAATCGATAATTGTCATATTGAACTTGATGGTCCTGAGATGCCTATCCTCGATGGCAGTTCACTGGTATTCATTCAGAATATACAGCGAGTGGGTCTCAAAGAGCAGGATGCCGAGAAGCAATTCAAGACGATTGATAAGGACATCGTGATTGACGGCCCCAAAGGTGAACATATTGTGATTAGCCCATCCGACAAACTCAGTCTGGACATCACCATCGCTTTCGAATCGAAGATGTTGGCAAGCCAGTCGGCTACACTCGACGACATCGCCGATTTTGCTGACGAGGTGGCTTCAGCACGTACGTTTGTGTTTGTGAGAGACATCCAGCCACTCTTCGAGTTGGGATATATCAAAGGTGGAGACCTCGATAATGCCATCGTGATTTACGAGAATCAGCAGTCGCAAGAACGACTGGATATGTTGGCTGACGAGATGGGAGTTCCTCATTTAGATGCCACGAAACTGGGCTATCTCAACCGTCGCCCTTTGACTTGGCCTAATGAGATGGCTCGCCATAAGTTGCTCGACATCCTTGGCGACCTTGCCCTCGTGGGACGTCCGTTGTTGGCCAAAGTGACGGCCTATAAACCTGGGCACACCATTAATAATAAGGTGGCGAGGGAAATACTGAAGAATGGAGAGTGAGGCCCCCTCCAACTCCCCCAAGGGGGAGGGATGTGAAGAGTGGAGCGTGAAGAGATGTTATTCGTTAATTATTTTTAGAAAGATATGTCAAAAATCAGTCCATTAGCATTCATAGATCCAGAGGCAAAGATTGGCGAAAACTGTACCATCGGTCCATTCTGCTTCATCGACAAAGGTGTGGAGATAGGCGATAACAACGAACTGATGAACAGTGTGACGCTGCTGAGAGGTACTACTCTTGGCAGTGGTAACATCTTGTTCCCAGGTGCTGTCATCGGTGCTATTCCTCAGGATCAGAAGTTCAAAGGAGAAGACTCGGTCGTTGTCATTGGCGACAACAACAAGATACGTGAGAATGTGACCATCCATCGTGGTACTGCCAGCAAGGGCATCACGAAGGTGGGTAACAACAATCTGATTATGGAGAATGCCCATATCGCTCACGACTGCGAATTTGGTAGCGGCATCATCATGGGTAACTCTACGAAGTTGGCTGGCGAGGTAATCGTCGACGATAACGCCATCATCAGTGCAACGGTGTTGGTACATCAGTTCTGCCGCATCGGTGGTTATACGATGGTTCAGGGTGGAACTCGTACCAGTATGGATGTCCCTCCATTCGTCATCGCAGCACGCGAGCCAGTTGCTTATTGTGGAATCAACCTTGTGGGATTGCGCCGTCGCAACTTCACTACTGACCTCATCAGCGACATCCACAATGCCTATCGTATCATCTACAACAGCAACCTCCGTATTCCAGAGGCGTTGCAGCAGATACGCGAGACCATCACAGTGGGACCCGAAATACAATATATCATTGACTTCGTGGCCGACTCACGTCGAGGTATCATTCGTTGAACTATTACTCTTACATCTTACATTTAACATCTTACATTACTAGTATATGATTTACCGATTTATTATCATCTCCGACGAAGTGGACGACTTCATGCGAGAGATTCAAATAGACGCAGACGCTACGTTTTTGGATTTCCACAAAGCAATCCAAAGTTCATGTGGCTATAATGACGGTGAGATGACCTCATTCACCATCTGTGAGAACGGATGGGAGAAATGTCAGGAAATCACCCTCGAAGAGATGGATACCGACAGCGATCAGGATTCATACGTGATGGCCGATACCCGCATAGGAGATATGGTGGAGGAAGAGCGTCAGCATCTGCTTTATACCTTTGACCCTCTGGCCGACCGTTGTTTCTTCATCGAACTGGCAGAAATCATCACGGGTAAGTCGCTCAAGGCACCCAAGGTGACACGCAAGATGGGTGAGGCTCCTCAGCAGACGCTCGACTTCGACGAACTCTTTGCTCGTAACCCCATCGACAGCTCGTCTGACCTTGACGATGACGACGATATGTTCGGCGATGGTATCGACGATGAGGAGATAGGTCTTGAAGGATTGGAAATCAGCGACGGCAACCCTTATGAATAATACACTCGTTGTTCTTCTGGGACCGACAGCAGTAGGAAAGACAGAGCTTAGCATACGACTTGCTAAGCTCTTGTCATGTGATATCATCTCGGCTGATTCTCGACAGATTTATCAGCAGATTGACATCGGAACAGCCAAACCTACAAAGGAAGAACAGCAAGAGGTGCAACATCACTTTATCGATATCCTGCCACTCGACCAGTATTATAGTGCGGCTCAATACGAGACTGATGCACTTAAGCTGATAACAACGAAATTCAATCATCAGCTCTCCCCCTCGGGGGAGCAGGGAGAGGGGCTTTGTCAGTTGATGGTAGGTGGTAGCATGATGTATATCGATGCTGTAACGAAAGGCATTGACGACATCCCGACCATCGAGGATGAAACACGTGAGCTGATGCGTCAGAAGTTCGAGACAGAGGGGTTGGATGCCCTTTGTGCTGAGTTGCGATTGCTCGACCCAGAGTACTACGACTTGGTGGACAAGAAGAATCATAAGCGCATCGTTCATGCATTGGAGATTTGCTATCAGACAGGGCGTACCTATACTTCGTTCCGTAAGAACCAAACGAAATCGCGTCCGTTCCGCATCGTGAAGATAGGACTGCGCCGCCAGCGTGAGAATCTGTTTCAGCGTATCAACCACCGAGTCGATGTGATGATGCAACAGGGATTGATGGATGAGGCTCGAAACCTGTATTCGCTTCGACATCTTAATTCCTTGAACACGGTTGGATATAAGGAGCTGTTTCGTGTGCTGGACGGAGAATGGGAACTCCCGATGGCTGTCGAGCGTATCAAAAAGAATACACGCGTCTATGCCAAAAAGCAGATGACGTGGTTTGCTCACGATGCGGAGATTCACTGGATAGATGTCGACAAATGGCCGATTGAACAGCAAATCCAACAAATATTTGACTTGTTGGAATAAAAAAATGGCCAATGACCATTGGGCATTGACCTTTTTTTATTAACTTTGCGAGCCGCATGCGGGACTCGAACCCGCGACCTACGCATTACGAATGCGTTGCTCTACCAACTGAGCTAATTCGGCAAATCGGCTGCAAAGGTACGAAAAAAAATGGATTAAGAAGAGTGAAAAGGAAAAAATCTTGATTATACAACCTAAAATTGTACGGAAATGAGGATTTATGTCATACTCGGTCTGTTTCTTGCTGCTTCACTAAACATTCAAGCACAGAAATACGAACTGCCCAAACCTCTGAATCGAAGCGATGAAAAGGTGTTGGTGCACGAAGGCTATACGTGTTCGTTCAACACGTCGCGCCTCACCCCTACCTATGTAGCATGGTGCCTGACTCGTGAACGTGTGAAGGGCAAGGTGAAACGTACAAACTTCTTCGATGTCGACCCAACGGTAGATAAACGTTATCAGGTGAAACATAGTGACTATTCGGGTACTCGCTACGATCGTGGACACATGTGTCCAGCTGCCGACAACCAGCATAGCCAGAAAGCAATGGTGGAGTGCTTCTACATGACGAATATGTGCCCTCAGAGTCATGCTCTCAACTCGGGAGCCTGGAACGATCTGGAAATTCAATGTCGTTCATGGGCACGCAACTATGGGACGGTATATATCTGTACAGGTCCTATCTACGATAAGAAACCTTATCAGACCATCGGTAGTCGTAGGACGGTTCGCATAGCTGTTCCCGATCGTTTCTACAAGGTGGTCTTGATGGTGGGAAAGACGACTAAAGCAATCGGTTTTATCTATCCCAACGGTTCGGCGAATAAGGAGATGCGTAGCTATGCCGTGAGTGTGGATAAGGTAGAACAGTTGACGGGACTGGATTTCTTCTACCAATTGGACGATAAGACAGAGAATCAGATAGAGAAAGAATGTAAACCAAGTGCATGGGGAATATGAAACAATGTAAAGACTTAAAGATAGTAGCAGTGGAGCGTCCGAACGATGGGTATGTGTTGCTGAAACTGACGGATGCAGAACCATTGCCTGAGATTCGGGCAGGTCAGTTTGTGGAGATACGTGTAGACAATAGTCCCTCGACCTTCCTGCGTCGACCTATTTCCGTGAATTTTGTGGACGAGGCTCGCAATGAGTTGTGGCTGCTGATTCAGATCGTAGGGGAAGGTACTCGTCATCTTTCCCAACTCCAAGTGGGCGACATGCTCAATGTGCTGTTCCCTTTGGGAAACGGATTCTCACAGGGAGTTGCAGGCGAGCGTGTGTTGCTGGTTGGTGGAGGTGTAGGTATCGCTCCGCTATTGGAATATGCCAAACAACTTCGCAAGGTCGGTGCTACACCTTATTTATTATTAGGGGGACGTTCGGCAAACAATCTCCTGCAACTGGAGTTGTTCCGTCAGTACGGAGAAGTTTATGTGACCACCGAAGATGGTTCGATGGGAGAAAAAGGATTCGTCACCAACCACTCAATTCTCTCCCCCTTGGGGGAGTCGGAGGGGGCTTTCCGCATCTCCTGTTGCGGTCCCAAACCGATGATGATGGCAGTCGCCAGATGGGCAAAAGAGCATCAGGTAAGGTGTGAAGTCTCATTGGAGAACCTCATGGCTTGTGGCCTTGGAGCCTGCCTCTGTTGTGTAGAGAAGACTGTGAGAGGCAATGTGTGTGTATGTAAGGAAGGACCTGTGTTTGATATTGAAGAGTTGACGTGGGCGTAATTATGAATTATGCATTATGAATTATGAATTAGTATTATGGCAGATATAAGAACAAAGATAGCAGGATTGCAGATGGTCAGTCCAGTAATGACCGCCTCTGGCACATTTGGTTATGGACTAGAATTTGCAGAGTTGGTCGATCTCTCGCAGATTGGTGGTATCATCATGAAGGGTACGACCTTGAACCCTCGTGAAGGAAACGACTACCCGCGTATGGCAGAGACCGCAAGCGGAATGCTCAATTGTGTAGGTTTGCAGAACAAGGGTGTGGACTATTTCTGCGAGCATATCTATCCGCAGGTGAAGGACATCCCGACGAATATGATTGTGAACGTATCGGGCAGCAGTCCTGACGACTATGCCGAATGTGCAGCCCGTATCAACGAACTGGAGAATATTCCAGCCATCGAACTCAACATCTCGTGTCCTAACGTGAAGCAAGGCGGAATGGCATTTGGTGTGACTACCGAAGGAGCCAGTCAAGTGGTGAAAGCAGTTCGTGAGGCTTATGACAAGACCCTCATTGTGAAGCTCTCGCCCAATGTCACCAATATTGCAGATATCGCCCGTAGTGTGGAAGATGCAGGCGCTGATGCCGTTAGCTTGATCAACACCCTGATGGGAATGGCAGTCGATATTGAGCGACACAAGCCTCGTCTCTCCATCAACACAGGCGGACTGAGTGGCCCAGCCGTCAAACCTGTCGCTGTGCGTTGTGTGTGGCAGGTAGCCCACGCAGTTCAGATACCAGTAATCGGTCTTGGAGGCATCATGACTGCCGAAGATGCCATCGAGTTCTTCATGGTAGGTGCATCAGCCATCGAGATTGGAACAGGTAACTTCATCGACCCAGCCATCAGTGTGAAGGTCGCACAAGGCATCAGCGACTGGCTCGACCGTCATGGCAGCAAATCATTGCAAGAAATTGTGGGTGTAATATAGGGTAACAATTATCCCCCTAAGTGGGAACAATTTTTTCCCTTAAGGCTCTTTTATCCACACTTTTATCATTTTTTATTTGGAGGATTGAAATAAATCGTGTATCTTTGCACACAAACTTTATCTGCTAAACAAAAAGAGTATGGAAGCAATCACTTTTAGTCCGGCACAAGTACATGTGTTCAATCTCGTGTCACACATCAAGTCGGCACTAGCTTTGGAGCAGTTGAGAGAACAGCTTGCAGCTTTTTATGCCAAGCAAGTGGATGATGAAATGGATCAACTTTGGGAGAGTGGCAAGTTTGACGAGAATAAGATGAAGGAATTGCGTGGCTCCCATTTTCGCACTCCTTATAATACCAAGTAGCCAATGAATCCTGTAGTCATTGACACCAATTGTCTTCTGCAGATTATTGCTCGCAAGAGTCCTTATCGCCCTATCTGGGATGCCTTCCTGACAGGGCGATTCGACTTATGTGTTTCTAATGAGATTCTTGAGGAATATCAGGAGATACTTGCTCAACAGATTACCCCGACTGTTGCAGAAAATGTCGTGCTGCTTATTCTCAACCAAAAGAACGTTCAGCTTGTTGAACCTCATTTCCGCATGGGAATCATCACAGCTGATCCTGATGACAACAAGTTTGTCGATTGTGCCTTTGCCGCTGGAGCTGACTATCTTGTTTCGGAGGACAGTCACTTCAACATACTACGCACCACACCTTTTCCTCAACTTAATCTCGTCTCCCTAGACGAATTCATGCAGACCCGAATCCTCATATAAGTCAAAACATTATTTTTTCAGTTTTTCTTTCAGCCTTCAAACCCTTCGAATTCAGCGTAAAAAATGCGATTAAGTGAGTGCAGAGTCAAGCTTGCTTGAGCTATGCCGAGCGTGAGTATTTTGGGCGAAGCCAATTCGA
>Ga0310690_10006105_pt1 | contig 15993 bp, 13 predicted proteins | sample AusTroGonzalo_MG_2_FD_207661 | JGI IMG/M metagenome (GOLD analysis project Ga0310690, IMG submission 207661) | Bovine rumen microbial communities from tropical cattle in Woodstock, Queensland, Australia - Gonzalo_04 (v2) (version 2) | ecosystem: Host-associated > Mammals > Digestive system >... | reverse complement strand
GACGAAGATATTAGCTTCGAAAGTTTTCTTTACGAAGAAAATCAACCCCATCTCATGTATGTAGAATGATGTATTCCATGTGCAAAACAAAGCTTTCAACCATCTTTATAGCAATAGTACTCTCTTTCTCAACCCTTACTGCGCAGAAAACCACCATCCTCTACGCGCCGGACGACGATGGCAAAGTTTACACTTCGCTTAACGAGGCGTTGCAATCGGAAAAGCCCGTTTATCGATTGAAAATCACGAAGTTGAATTGTCGAGATTCGCTGCCGGAGGAGTTGTTCCAGCTCACGGAGCTGCGAGAGCTCACCGTTAAGGGCCGTAAGCTATGCCGATTGAACCAAAATATCGGGAAGCTCGTTCACTTGCAGTACCTTAACCTCGATCATAACCAACTACTACGATTGCCAGAGACCATTGGCAATCTCACGGACCTACGCACGCTCGTCGTGTCGCGCAACATCCTCGAAGAGCTACCCGAAAGCATCGGCAACCTTCACCAGCTCGCCACCATCGATGCATGGGGAAATCCTTTGTACGTACTCCCCCACTCCATCAACAGCATCAGCAAGACATTGAAAATCTTAGACTTAAGGCAAATCCCGCTTACCAAATGGGAATATGAGGCCATGGAACAACTTCTCCCCGACACCGACATCAAATTCACCGACATCTGCGAGTGCGAGAACCGCCGCGACCATAATTAAAAAAACTCTAATTATGAATGGCGAATGGTTTCCGACTTACCGCCATCAGCGCGCCGAATACGAGTAACCCATTGACAATCAACAGTTCGTATCCGAATTTGTAGCCATTGAGCCAATCCACTGAATTTGAAGACAAAACATAGCAGAAAACAGGGATTCCTATTGAAATCACCGGCACCAACCAGCGACGCTGTTTCGGAATTTCCCGCTTGGTGAACATGCCGAACGCGAACAAACCGAGAATGGGACCGTACGTGTAGGACGCCACCATGAAAATGATGCGGATAAGCGCATCGTTGTGATGATTCGCCACAATGATAATCACCATCAGGAATAGCATGGAGATCATCAGATGCACCATTCTACGCACGTTAATCTGCTGTTTTTCAGAAGGAAAACGTTTCTCTATGTTGAGCAGGTCATAGCACACTGTTGTGGTGAGCGCCGTGAACGTGCCATCCGCGCTGGAGAATCCCGCCGAAATCAAGCCGAATACAAAAACCAACGCGCCCACCTTGCCCAAGTAGTTGAAAGCAATCTCCGGATAGATACGGTCGGTCGGAAATTGGCTGACATCCACTCCGTTGCGCTGCGCAAAGACGAGCAACATACCGCCTAACAGCAAAAAGAGGATATTGACAATCACCAGGATACAGGTAAACGAGAACATGTTACGCTGCGACTCCCGTAACGACTTGCAGGAGAGGTTCTTCTGCATCATATCCTGATCCAAACCCGTCATGGAAATGGTAATGAACATACCGCCTATGATCTGCTTCAGGAAGTAGCTGTTATTACGCCAATCGGTGTTGAAAACCGTGCGGCAGTCTGTGCCGTCCTTGCCAACAGTAGCCATTTGCGCCCATATGTCGCTGAACGATCCGCCCATGTTCTTCATGATGACCACAATCGTAATCACCAGAGCACCAATCAGGAACGTGGTCTGCAGCATGTCGGTCCACACTACCGTCTTGATGCCGCCCCGAAAAGTGTAGAGCAGAATAATGGCTATCATCACAACAGCCGTGGCCCAAATGGGAATATTCCAGCCATCGAACACGAAAATCTGCAACACAAAGATAACCAAGTACATCCGCAATGCCGACCCCAACAGTCGCGACAGGAAAAAGAACAATGCGCCCGTCTTATGCGCCTCATTGCCTATCCTTTTGCCCAGATATTCGTAAATGGAGGTCACATTCAGCCGATAATACAGCGGCAACAGCAACAATCCAATCACCAAATAACCAAAGATATAACCGAGGACAACCCCGAAATAGGTGAACTGGGTGGTATAGACGTCACCGGGCACAGACATAAAAGTCACACCCGAAAGCGAACTGCCGATCATGCCGTAAGCCACCACAAACCAAGGTGACTTACGGTTGCCGGTAAAGTAACTCATTTTGTCCGTCTTACGGGACGTAAGCCCCGTAATCACGAACAACATCACCACATAAAGGGCGAAGAACGTGAAAATAAAGCCTTGCACTGTTTATAATAGTTTCAAGTTTCAAGTTTCAGGTTTCAGGTTTCATATTATTGAAACTTGAATCCTGTAACCTGAAACGAATTGTTATACACCAGGTTTGCCCAACAGACGGAACATATTCTTCTTATAAGCTTCCACGCCGGGCTGGTCGAAAGGATTGACATCCAGCATGTAACCGCTTACAGCACAGCTTATTTCGAAGAAGTAAATCAACTCGCCGAGATGGTACTCGTTGATTTCCGGCACGGTGACACAGAGGTTCGGCACCTGACCGTCCACATGCGCAAGACACGTGCCCTTGCGTGCGATCTGGTTGATTTCGTGGATGGTACGATGTTGCAGATAGTTCAGATTGTCGAGATTCTCGGCATCTTCGGGGATAGCCACGCGATGGTGTGCGTTCTCCACGGCCAGCACCGTCTCGAAGATTTGGCGCGTACCCTCCTGGATGTATTGTCCCAAGGAGTGCAGATCGGTGGAAAAGATGGCGCCAGCGGGGAAAATGCCTTTGTGCTCTTTGCCCTCGCTCTCTCCGAAGAGCTGCTTGAACCATTCGATAAAATAGAAAAGCTGAGGTTCGAAAGAGGTAAGCAATTCAACCTTTAATCCTTTCTGATAGAGGATATTACGAATGGTAGCATATTGCAGAACAGGGTTCTGTTCGTATTTCGGGTTCTCGTCCACAAACTTCTGCATGTCCTTTGCACCTTGCAGCAGATGACGGATGTTGAAGCCCGCCATCGCGATAGGCAGCAAACCTACGGGAGTGAGCACGGAGTAGCGACCGCCCACATCATCGGGAATCACAAAAGTAGGATAGCCCTCTTTGTCGGCAAGGGTTTTCAGAGCTCCACGCGCCTTGTCGGTGATGGCGGCGATGCGCTTTTTCGCGCCTTCGGCACCGTATTTCTGCTCACAATGCTGTTTCAGGATGCGGAACGCCAACGCGGGCTCTGTGGTCGTACCCGACTTGGAAATCACCACTACGGAATAGTCGTTGGTATCAAGAACGCCCAACAAATCATGGAGATAGTCTTCGCTGATGTTGTTACCTGCATAGAGAATATGCGGGAATTTGCCCTTCACGTATGGAGCGAACGCATTCTGCAGCGCCTCGATAACAGCGCGGGCACCGAGATAGGAGCCACCAATGCCAACCACCACAATCACCTCCGATTGGGCAGCCATCCGGGCAGCACACTCTTCGATACGGAGCAACTCGTCTTCGGTCACATCGTTGGGAAGGGTCACCCATCCCAAAAAATCGTTGCCACGGCCCGTCTTGTTCAAAGCAGTCTGCAGCGCAGCCTCCGAAACGGATTTCAAGTTCTCAATCTGTTGATTATCAACAGCAAACAAAGCATCTTGATTAGAAAATCTGATATTCATATTGTAAAAATTTATGACATAATTCAACTTTGCACATTGAAGTGCAAAGATAATATATTTTCATCCAAATCGAAAAAAAAACTACTCGAGAATCTCCAAGGCCAATTCCGAAGCGCGCTGCTCTGCGGCCTTTACAGAAGTGTTAATACCCTCTGAGACAAACTGTTCGTCCACCATGACAGAGGCACGAAAGACATCCCCTTCCCGTTCATGAATAGTTTCATGGTTGAAAATCACTTTTCGTTTGTTATGCTGCGCCCATATCAAAAGACGGCTTTTATAGTCTTTGTCCTCTTCCATGATGGCGTCAATATCCATATGTACCAGAAAAACATTATCAAGGATGATTTTCACCGTCTTCTTATACCCCTGGTCGCGATAGATGGCACCTACAACCGCTTCAAAAGTGTTCCCGGGTATATACTTGGAATTAATTTTGCCCGCCATTTGGGTGATGTCGTGAAGTCCCAATTTCATGGCGAGACTGCCGAGGCACTGCCGGTTCACCATCTTGGAACGGGCCTGCGTGAGGAAACCTTCAGATTCGAAAGGATATTTATGACAGAGAAAATCGGCAATCATCATATCCAAGACCGCATCTCCGAGAAACTCAAGGCGTTCATTGTTCTCACGTGTACCATAGGTGGTGACAGACGTGGCAGAACGATGGATAAGTGCCGTGCGGTACAAATCCACATGGCGTATCCGAAATCCGAAAACATTCTTGAAATATGTCCGTATTTGCTTATCTGTCAACGACATGACTATTGCTTATATTGAATATAGAGCAACGAGACGTTATGACCGCCAAATCCGAAAGAATTGGAAAGGACCACATTCACCGGTCGGGAGATGGCCTCCCCGGGCACAAAGTTCCAATTGCTTGGCAACTGAGGGTCAAGGTGTTCCAGATTGATGGTGGGGTGTACCAGACCGTCTCGCATGGAGCAGAGTATTGCCACACTTTCCACGGCGGGTCCTGCGCCCAGCAGGTGTCCGATCATAGATTTGGTGGAATTGATGGCCAATTTCGGGGCGTGGTCACCGAAAAGTTTTTCAATGGCGCGGCATTCTGAAAGGTCGCCCAAGGGCGTCGAGGTGCCATGGGTGTTGATATAATCGACATCCTCCGGACGTAATTGTGCGCTCTTCAGTGCGTTACGCATGGAGGCGAAAGCCGCTTTGCCCGACGGGTCTGGTGCGGCAATATGATATATGTCAGCCGTCATGCCCACACCTACAACTTCCGCGTAGATGTGTGCGCCACGTGCCAATGCATGTTCTTCGCTCTCAAGGACAAGAGTTGCAGCCCCCTCCCCCATCACAAAGCCGTCGCGGTCCTTGTCGAAGGGGCGGCTTGCATGTTCAGGGTCGTCGTTGCGGGTGGACAGCGCGCGCATGGCGTTGAAACCGCCGATGGCCAACTCAATGATAGCGGATTCTGTACCGCCGGTTATCACCATGTCCGACTTGCCGAGGGCGATAGCATAGCAGGCATCGCCGATGGCATTGGCCGAAGAGGCACATGCGGAGGTGGTGATATAGTTCGGGCCCGTGAAGCCGTACTTCAGGGCGATGCTGCCGGAGACCGTGTTGGCGAGCACCCGCAGCAGATGATACGGGCTGAATCGCGGGGTCTTGTCCTGCAGCATAAACTGTTGCACAGCCTCTTCAGAGGAGGTCAATCCGCCGATGCCCGTGCCGAAGACGACACCCACACGTGATTTGTCAAGATTATCGAAGTCGATTTGCGCGTCCTGCAACGCCTCCTCCGTGGTGATAAGCGCGAACTGGGCGCAACGGTCCAGTTTCGAAAGCTCCTTAGAGGTGAAATGTTCCAAGGGATCGTAATTTTTCAACGGGCAGGCGAACTTCGTCTTGAACTTCTCCGTATCAAAATAAGGAATGTGGCTGGCGCCGGACTTCCCCTTCAGGAGGTTGCCCCAGTACTCAGCCACATTATTACCTATTGGCGTTAAGGCGCCAATGCCTGTTACAACAACGCGTTTGAGGGTCATCACAAACGTATTTTGTAAAGGAAAATATTTTACTTGGATGCAAGAAGATTTTCGATGTAAGCGACAGCGTCACCTACAGTAGCGATTTTTTCAGCATCTTCTTCCGGAAATTTAACGCCAAAAGCATTTTCAAATTCCATGATCAATTCGACCGTATCCAAAGAATCGGCACCCAAGTCGTTGGTGAAGCTCTTTTCAGGAGTGACATCAGCCACATCAACACTCAGTTTGTCGGCAATGATTGATTGAACTTTTTGTAAAATTTCTGACATAGCTTTTCAATTTTAAAACTGGCGGCAAAAATACATTTTTTTTGATATGGCTCGTCAAAAAAAATGAGACACTTTTTGACAATCTGTAGTTGGTCCTTAGTGAGCTGACGGAGGCGTGCGCAGCACCTCTTTCCAAGAACGGGTATGGTTCGGTTTTTCCGCATTTCTTGCGAAAATCTTCCAAAATCATTCCCGGAATCCATCGAACAACCGGCCACCAGAGCCTTCTTCACCCGATAATTTGCAGAAAAATAATCTTTTATTTTTCAATATATCAACATCTTACATTTTTTTCAAAAAAAAAGTTCATGGCTTTGTGCTGGCATATCAAAAAAATACTATCTTTGCCACCGCAAAACGATGAGACGTTCATTGAAAAATATGCCGATATAGCTCAGTTGGTAGAGCAGCTGATTTGTAATCAGCCGGTCGTTGGTTCAAGTCCGACTATCGGCTCAGGCATAGACGAAAACAACGATGGGAGAGTTCCAGAGCGGTCAAATGGGACAGACTGTAAATCTGCTGGCTAAGCCTTCGGAGGTTCGAATCCTTCCTCTCCCACTTGTTTTTTTTACCCGCGGAAGTAGCTCATCCGGTAGAGCGACAGCCTTCCAAGCTGTAGGTGGCGGGTTCGAGTCCCGTTTTCCGCTCCAAGCATCATCATTAGTTAAAGAGATAAAGCGACACTGATTTTTGTGTTGCTTTTTTTTTGTCAAATTACTTTTAGAAGACACACATCAACGGAACCAGGGTGTGACAATTCGTAATTAATGTACAATGTACATTGGTGGGGGTGACGGAAGGGTTCCCCACGGTTCTGAACGACAGAGGGAATATGGGCGGCATGCACCGCGCCACGTAATTCCACCGCGTTTCCTGCCGCCCATATTCCCCTTTTGCCTCCGTGCGAGAGACCGTCATTCCGCCGCGAACGCAGTGAGTGGCGGAATCTCCAACGGGAACCGGGGACGTTGGGATTAGCGGTCTATATTTGGGGGTTGTGGGCATAATATGACGAATTCATCAGTTCCCGACAATAGCATTCTTCAACTTTTAGATAGCACATTACACAATAAGATATCATTGTTCGCCCTATCAAAAACCGATATGCCCTCCACCCCACATTTAGCCCCGTCTTTCACGCCCCCGCAACTGCGGGAACGCAGTTGGCTCCTACGTGCAGATACGCGAGGTGCACGGAGAGCCCAACGCAACACACGGGACCCCCCTACCCTAATTATGAATTGTGAATTTTCAAACGGAAAGCTCTTTCGCCAAAAACTGCGCTGTGAAACCGACATTTTGGGCGACAATCTCCTCGGGCGTGCCGCAGGTGACAATCTCACCGCCGCTGCGACCTCCCTCCGGTCCCATATCAATAATCCAGTCCGCCATCTTGATGACATCCATGTTGTGCTCGATGACGATGACCGTGTTGCCCTTCTCCACCAATTTGTTCAACACATCCAACAGGATGGCGATGTCCTGGAAATGCAAACCCGTGGTGGGTTCGTCCAATATATATAAGGTATTTCCTGTATCCTTCTTAGAAAGCTCGGCGGCTAACTTGATACGCTGCGCCTCGCCACCGGAAAGCGTAGTGGAGGGCTGCCCGAGTTTCAGATAACCCAACCCCACATCGTCCATGGTCTTCAGCTCGCGCACGATGGTCGGGATGTTCTCGAAAAAGTCGATAGCCGAATGGATATCCATTTCCAATACATCGTTGATGGACTTGCCCTTGTAGCGGATCTCCAACGTTTCATCGTTGTAACGTTTGCCTCCACATTTGTCGCAAGTGACATAGACATCCGGAAGGAAATTCATCTCGATAGTCTTCACCCCCGCACCTTTGCACTCCTCGCAACGGCCGCCTGTGACGTTAAAGGAGAAACGTCCGGGCTTGTAGCCGCGAATCTTGGACTCCGGCATCTGCGTGAACAACTTCCGAATATCCTCAAACACCCCCACATAGGTGGCCGGGTTCGAGCGCGGCGTGCGTCCGATCGGCTGTTGGTTGATGTCGATAATCTTATTGATATGATCCAATCCGACAATGTCCTTGTATGGAAGAGGTTTCTTTTCGGATCGGTAAATATATTGATTGACAATGGGATAGAGTGTTTCGTTGATAAGGGTCGATTTGCCGCTGCCCGACACACCGGTCACGCAGATGAGCGTCCCTAACGGAAACTCCACCGTGACGTTCTTCAGATTATTGCCCGTCGCACCCACAACAGTAAGCCATTCGCCGTTGCCTTTCCGGCGTTTCTTCGGCACCTCGATTTTCTTTTTCCCCTTGAGATAAGCAGCTGTCAACGAGCCGCTTTTGAGAATGGACTTGTAGGTCCCCGCCGCCACGATCTCGCCGCCGTACTCGCCTGCCGCCGGTCCCACATCCACAATGTAATCCGCCGCCTGCATCATGTCTCGGTCGTGCTCCACAACGATAATCGAGTTGCCCATATCACGTAGATGTCTCAATGATTCAATGAGATAGTGATTGTCGCGCTGGTGCAGCCCGATGCTGGGCTCATCGAGAATATACATCACGTTGACCAGTTGGGAGCTGATCTGCGTGGCCAAACGGATGCGCTGCGCTTCACCGCCCGACAGCGATGCAGACGAACGGTCCAGGGAAAGATATTGCACCCCCACGTCACAGAGAAACTCCAGACGGAAAACGATTTCGCGAAGGATTTCGCTGGCAACATGCCGTTTGGCAGGATCCAAATGCGAAGGAAGTCCCTTGCACCAAGTCAACAATTCCGCCATGTCGAGATGCGCCAGTTCGGCGATATTCTTCCCGTTGATACGGAAATGCAGCGATTCCGTGCGCAGACGGGCGCCGTGGCAGTGCGTGCAGGGAATCGTGTTCACGAACTGCGAAATCCACTTCTTGAAGGAAGCCGGCATACTCTCCTCATTGAGGTTGCCGATGAAGTTCACCACACCCTCGAAGGTCTTCTTCATGGGAGACAATCCCGCCACCTCGCGCTTTACCCGCAGAATTTCCGTGGAACCATACAACACTGCATTCAACTGCTGCTCATTGAGATTTTTGATAGGATCGGACAACGAGAAGTTGTATTTCTCAGCTAACGCGTCCAATGTCCTGAACAACAGCGTGTTCTTATAATCACCTAAGACAGCGATACCGCCGTTCTTGATAGATTTGTTCTTGTCAGGGATTACCTTGTCGATGTCGATTTCCGTAATGCTGCCCAAACCGTTGCAATATTCGCAAGCGCCATAGGGAGAGTTGAACGAGAAGGTGTTGGGCTCGGGTTCCGGATAGGAAATACCCGTTGTAGGGCACATGAGGAATTTGCTGTAGTTCTTCACCTCCTTGGTATCGTTCTCCAGAATCATAATGGCGCCTTTGCCGTATTTCATGGCAATCTGCACGCTGTTGGCGAGTCTTTTCTGCGAATAGTCGCTCACGGTGAGATTGTCCACCGCCAGCTCAATGTCGTGAATCTTGTAACGGTCCACCTGCATACCCATCATCAGCTGCCGCATCACCCCGTCGATACGCACGCGGGTGAACCCTTGCTTGCGGATGTTTTCGAAAAGTTCGCGGTAGTGTCCCTTGCGGCGGCGTACCACAGGCGCGAGAATGGTGATGGACGTATTATGGTAACGATTGAGAATCAATTCGATAAGCTCCTTTTCGGAATAGTGCACCATTTTCTCCTCCGTGTTGTAGGAGTAGGCATCGGCCACGCGGGCGTAGAGGAGGCGAAGGAAATCATATACTTCCGTGATGGTACCGACCGTGGAGCGCGGATTTTTGTTGACCGTCTTCTGTTCGATGGAAATCACGGGATTGAGACCGGAAATCTTGTCCACATCAGGGTGTTCCATGGCGCCTATGAATTGGCGGGCATAGGCTGAATAGGTCTCCATATAGCGGCGCTGGCCCTCGGCATAAATGGTGTCGAAAGCCAACGACGACTTGCCGCTGCCACTCAAACCGGTGATTACCACCAGTTTTTGCTGCGGAATCGTCAGTGAGACATTCTTCAGATTGTTTTCTCGCGCACCTGTCACGACGAGAATATCCTCCGCCGGTACATTTTTCTCCATAGAATCAATGGTTTCCTGATTTTTTTACAAGGCGGCAAAGATACACTTTTTTAGGGAACAAACGGCACTGTCACCGGCCCAACTTTGAGAATCCGCCAAGGAGTATCGACAGATCGTTGCGGACGCTATAGTTGCGGGTGTAAATTTCCTCGGCACGACGCTCCATCGCCTCCGAGAAATTGCTGTGTGGATAGGCATCCACAGGATGCAACACACCCTCCGGCAACGAATGCTCCGCCTGAGTGTCGTGGCGCACCCCTACCCAACTCTTTTTTCCGGACAGGACGGCGAAAATATTGCGCACAAAACCGCCTTTCTCGTCCACAAACCAGACACCAACGACTATGAAAAGCAGCAACAGCAAAGCCGTCGTCACATCAAAGGCGCGCTTGCGGCGACGATGATTTTTCTGATAGACGGATTGTATGGGGATGGTGTACAAGTCTTCGGTGGTGAAGATGTCATTGCTGCCGATAAGCGACAGACTGTCCTCCGGCGCGATTTTAAACTCTATCTGCCTATCCTGCAGACGATTCATCCAGCTGATAATCTGGTCGGCAGGAATATCCTTGGCACAGAATATCACCTCACTGATTTGATAGATGGTCAGCAGATCCGCCAAGTCGCCAATCTGCCCGATATGCCGGGAACTTTCACTGTCAACCGTTTCCGTGGTGACAAGGCCGACGAACTCGCGGGAGGCGTTCATAGACTGCACCATGCCTAACACACGTTCGCACTCTTGCGCACCCCCCACGATGGCGACACGCTGGCTCAGCTGACGGTTGTCCATTTCCACCACCTTCATCTTAGAAAGAAGATAGCGCAAAGCATTGACGGCGAACAGTGCCCACACCGCTCCCATGACGACCACTGCGCGGGAGAAGCGCATGGTCTCAGGCAACAGCGCGTAAATCAGCAAGATAATGACCACACCCACCACAATGCCACGATTGAGCAGCGTGCGGTTGACGGGCTTACGATAGCCGCCATTAATCCATACCGACACAACCCAAAGCAATGCATATGAGGGCAATATGAGGTTGAAATAGAAATCCGGGAAGAACGAGTTGCGCTGGTACAGCACATTATGGTCCCAATATTTGGAGAGTGCAAACAGCCCAGCAAAAATAAGGATGAAATCAAGTAGCGGCAGCAAAATGCGGCTGAAAATCCGCTTGAGCGCTGCCAACGCGGCCCGGAACCAAATCGCCGCATCGATGGCGACATTGAAGACCTTGGCGTTGTTGGCGGAGAAATGCTTCCGCGCGAAAATCTGCATCGCATTGTAGAAGATATATACGTAGTTCAGGCTTCCTTTCTTAGTGCTCTCACCCTTGTAATGGATGATGCGGGTCTGTGGGAAATAATAGTTCTTGTAACCGCCTTTTAAGATTCTGTACGACAGGTCGATATCCTCACCATACATAAAATAGTCCTCGTCCAGAAGCCCCACCTCATCGAGCACCGACTTGCGCAACATCATGAACGCGCCGGCCAAGACCTCCACTTCGTGGGTCTCGTCCTCACCGATATAAGTGGCGTAATAGGCTCCGAACTTCTTGGACTTCGGGAACAACTTGGAAAGACCGAACAGCTTGTAGAATGAGGCTTTCGGATAGGGAATCCCGCGTTTAGACTCAGGTAGGAAATGTCCCTGGCCATCTATCATTTTCACGCCAAGGCCGCCACAGTCGGGCGTTTCGTCCATGAAACGGATACACTTCTCAAAGGTGTCCTCCTCCACAACCGTATCGGGATTGAGTAGCAGTACATATTCGCCGGAAGAGATGCGGACAGCCTGGTTATTGGCCTTCGCGAAGCCTACATTTTCCTGATTGTCAATCAACTTCACCTGCGGAAACTTGGTCTTCACCATCTCCACGGAATTATCCACCGAATGGTTATCCACCACGTAAATCTCGCCGTCAATACCACGCATCGCCTTCAGCGCAGACACTAAAGCCTGCTCCAAAAACGCCGAAACGTTGTAATTGACGATGATGACACTTAATTTCAATTGTGATGATTTTTGGGATTAGGCCCCACACCGCACTCCTTCTTCGCTTGTATGGGGTAATTGAACTCTATCGAGTACTTGCCTCTTCGAGGCTGCTCAAGGAATAAATATCATAGTAATGTTCGCCTTAACTACTAACTGCTAACTAGAAATATGCTAACACCGTCTTCTTCGAGACGACCTTGTCACCTTTGCGGACGGTGACGACGGCGGATTTCGGGAGGAAGACATCTACGCGTGAGCCGAACTTAATCATGCCGACCTCTTCGCCCTGCTCCACATAGTCGCCCACTTCTGGGTAGCTGATGATGCGGCGAGCCACAAAGCCGGCAATCTGACGGAAGAGCACCTCCACCTCGGGATTGCGCACCACAATGGAGTTGTGCTCGTTGTCCACTGAAGATTTCGGCAATTTGGCCAATGCGTATTTGCCAGGATGATAGGCGGTATAGGAAATCTGACCCGAAATGGGGTAGCTGTTCACGTGCACATTGTTGATGGACATGAATATCGAGATTTTCAGACGCTCGTCCTTAAAATACTCATGCTCGAAGGCATTGCCCACATATACAATTGTACCGTCTGCGGGAGAAAGCACACCATCCTCCACTTTGTTGATGACGCGCGTAGGCACACGGAAGAAGCGCACGATAAGAACGCCGAATATCAGCATCAGCGAGAAAAAAATCAAATTCACCCACCACAGGTTAGCCAAGAAAAGGACATAGCACAGCGAGGCTAAAAAAATAGTGGTGAGACTGGTGAAAATGATAAGCTTTCCCGCTTGATGGAACTTCATCATTGATTCTTATTTCTTATATAAAATATAGGTGTTTCTCGGGATGTTGCCCGTCTCCGTAGAGCGGGTCACATAATGGCGCGGATAATTCTTGCCGTTCATATCGTGAAGTCCATCGTAAGTATAGGTGATATCTTCCACCTTTGAGGGAACATCCGCCACAACGGTCTCAATGTGCTCGGCCGTTTTAAGGTTCAGAAAATAGCCGGCAAAATCAGCATACACAAAAGGTAGACCGTAGAACGGATTATAAGCATTCAGATTATACTGGAATGTATGTGTGACAACCGTATTGTGGGTCGGGAATTCCTCTACGTACTTGGCAAGATTCTCATATTTCTTGTGTTTGCCCGGATCATAGGTAAATCTTTTCACAGAATAGAGTTTCGTCAAATCTTTTGAACCCGAATTGGCGCACACACGAGCCACCTCATCATAGTTTCCAATGAAACGATCGTAAAGCGGATGCTCTTTGCTGCCGCTTTTCCAAAAATAAGCATTATAAAACTCCTCATCATACATCGCCTCAATATAGTCAATGCGGCGGTAGGCCTTACTTTTCTTATCATCGATGCGATGGACGGTATATTCCAAACGCACGTCGCCATCAATGGTGTAGGTCATCTTGTCCACCAGACGATCTGTGTTCTCAAAAGCAATCGTCTCGGTGTAATCCTTATCCACGTGGACGATTTTCGCCACAGAATGGTCTTTGTTATAGGTGAAATCAAAGGAATAGACACTGTCCACAATGATTTTTTCCAAATCCTTGGTTTTTTCATTATAAACATAGACCTCATTGGGAGCGCCTACATCGCTGAGATACCAAATCTTGCTGATCTTGCAAACGGGATTGTAGATTTCCTCATCGGGTTTGCAGGAGGAGAAACCCACGGCGAGCAAAGCCATTACGAACAAGGGTAACAAATATTTTTTCATACGATACAATTTTTCTAAAATACGGCGGCAAAGATAAAAAATCCTTGAATATAGCGGGATTTTTTTTTAGCTAATAGCAAAACGCCTCAAACCCTTCGGAACGCAACTTCTCCACAATTCCTTCCAGTACCTCTTTCCCGAATTTATGCAATGCCAGCGCAGGGGTCTCGCGGTCCAACGAATAGATAACAATTCGTTTGGGACGGATGCGGCGGATGCGGGCGAGCCATTGCGACCAGGAAGGATCCTGCGTGTTGTCGAACGGTTTCCCGTCGTGCTCACCGCTGAAGAAAAGCGTCTGGATGATGAGATTGCCGTTGAAGGTGCAAAGTTGGTCGGTGACCTGCTCGATATCCACCGGCACGATGGGCGCGTTGACAATGTCAAGCATCTCCTGCGTGCCCGCGTCGAGCTTCAGCATCGGGTTTTCGATGCGCTGCAGAGCACGGATGATTTCGGGACGATAGAGTTGCGTGGCATTCGACAGACAGGTGATAACCGCATTCGGATAGTAGTTGTCGCGCAAAACCAGCAGTCTGTCAATGACTTGGTCGAACCAGGGATAGAGTGTAGGCTCGCCGTTGCCCGAGAAGGTAATGCTGTCAACGGGCGTGTTCGCGGCAGCGCACTCCGCCAGCTTGCGTTCTATGGCTTCCATGACCACCTCCAATAGATATGGTTCACGGGCGTTTATGTTCTTTTCCAACGTCCACCCACACTCGCAATAGAGGCAGTTGAACGTACAGATCTTCTCATCGACCGGCATCAGGTTGATGCCTAACGAGTGGCCCAGTCGTCTACTGTGTATTGGGCCGAAAGCGATGGATTCCCACAAGAAGGTTGACATCTTGGTTTAAGGTTTAGGGTTTAGGGTTTAGTTCTACCGAGCTCTTGCCCCTAACGGGGCTGCTTAAGGAATTATGCCTTAGAATGTTTGGGGTTGTCACATTCATAATTCATAATTCATAATTCATAATTCTGAATTCCTCATTGTTTGTCGTATTTCACAACCTCATCCGAGAAGAACTCCAGCTGGACGCCGGCTTGGCGGAACATCTCTTCAGATTCAGCACCGGCGTGGTATTTGTTGGCGCAGACCACGCGTACGATACCACAGTTGATGATGAGCATCGCGCAGGTGCGACAGGGGGTCATTCGACAATAGAGGGTGGCGCCGTTGAGAGAGATGCCTAATTTAGCGGCCTGACAGATGGCGTTCTGTTCGGCATGGACGGTGCGCACACAATGCTGAGTGACGGTTCCGTCCTCATGAACCGTTTGCTTGAGTTGATGGCCGACCTCATCGCAGTGCGGCAGCCCTTTAGGCGCGCCCACGTAACCAGTGACCAAAATCTGGCGGTCACGCACGACCACGCAACCGCTACGCCCACGATCGCAGGTGGCGCGTTTGCTCACCGTGTCGGCAATCTCCATGAAATATTCGTCCCAAGAAGGACGCACGTATGGTTGATTTTCCATATATAATACACTACTATTTTCGGGGCGCAAAAGTACGATTTTTTCTTCTTTGGGGCATTGTTGAAAAAATGTTCATAAAAATGTATAAAAAATGTTCGCGAATTAAAACAAATAAACTTAGTTTTGTGGTTTCCAATTATATTAAATAAAGAACAATCAGATAATTCATTATAATATTCACCAAATCAAATGATTATGAAAAAATTTTTAATGTTATTAATGACGGCGTTAACGCTGTTCACGATGACAGGAAAGGCACAAAACACCTGCGTTTCCCCATCGACTCTGAACGCGACCCTTCACACGCCAGAATGGAACAATGTCCAACTGAATTGGACGTTGACCATGCCGATTGACTCCTCCGATTGGCTACTGAATTATGGTTGCACCTATGGCTCGAATTCCATTGGAACGGGTTCTTCCAGTGATTTTTACGGTGCTGTACGTTTCACGCCAGAAGATCTTGCCTCTCACAATGGGATGTATCTCACGGCTGTGACATTTGTGCCTGCCGTAAGCCAAACCTCTTGTACCTATCATATTTACATATGGCAAGGTGGAGAACCCATTGAGATCGAGGATGAGGGTGAGACCTATCCCAGTTATTCTGAAGGGACTCTCGTGCTCAATCAAGAGGTCACTTCACCTCTGGCCATCAGTGTACCAAACACTATCCAACTGCAAACACCTGTAGAAATTGACGTCACCCAAGAATTATGCATTGGCATCCGTTGTGTAACCACAACAGGTTATCCTCTTGGTATTTCCACCAGCACAAATTTGACT
>Ga0310690_10006103_pt1 | contig 15994 bp, 13 predicted proteins | sample AusTroGonzalo_MG_2_FD_207661 | JGI IMG/M metagenome (GOLD analysis project Ga0310690, IMG submission 207661) | Bovine rumen microbial communities from tropical cattle in Woodstock, Queensland, Australia - Gonzalo_04 (v2) (version 2) | ecosystem: Host-associated > Mammals > Digestive system >... | reverse complement strand
GATAGTGTTCCCTATACAGGAACGTATAATCTTGATGCTTTTATGGCTGCCGGTGGACAGTTCGGTATTGTGGTGACAAATGTTCCCAAGGGCGTGTGCGAATCTCTTGTTCCCAAAGCGGCGGTGGAATACAAAGTACGTGTTATGCCATGGAGTGAGGAACGCTATTCGGTTTCGCAAATATCCAACATTGGCACAATTTATGATTCTTTCCACAAAGATATTTGCAACGATACGAATGATGTTGTCCTTTATTTCGGTGACACAAGCGCCCAATGCAACAAGCCCGACGAAGGGGAAACACATGTTAAATGTTTATCCAATGCAGAATGCTGCGGAACGCATTTTTGTGCTTTCGAGAATCCGAGTGGGGCTTACGATAGGGAAAAAGGGGACGGTCTGTGCATAAAACTATCTGATTTTTCAGATGTTGAAACAGCAACTATGTCGGATGGCCACACATGGACAAGAAGTACAGCGCCTATGACGTGGTGGTCGGCCCAAAATTGGTGTGCCGCTTTGCGAAAACGCCCCGCCACTCGCGCGGATTTGGATTGCGCCGACATTGATAATGCCGTATGCGATTCATCCGTCATGAAGGCAATACATGATGAATGGATAAGTTATGATCTCTGGCATTGGTTGGAAGAGTCCCCTGTTCGACAGGCAAAGGGGTGTGATCCTTATCGTATGAGTATTTCCACGCGTTATAAGGACACAGTTTTAGATCTTTCTGGCTTTGCCCTTTGTCATTAGAAATACATTCCTTTCGTTCTGCGATAAAAAAGCAGAGCGCGAGAGGGATGAAAAAAATTTCACATCGAGTCGTTTTGTTAAGAAAGTAGTTACCTTTTATCCATAAAATCTTTCCTATACGAAAAAAATAGGGGAGAAAAATGTCGGATTTGAAAATAGATTCTATCTTAAAAGGTGACTGCATCGAACAAATGAACGCTTTGCCGGAAAAATCGGTGGACGTGATCTTTGCTGACCCCCCTTATAACATGCAACTGGGCGGGGATTTGGTGCGGCCGGACAGCTCCAAAGTCGACGCCGTCGATGACGCTTGGGATCAATTCGAAAGCTTCAAGGCCTATGACAAATTCACCCACGATTGGATGAAGGCCGCACGCCGCATCTTAAAAGACAACGGCACGATGTGGGTCATCGGCTCTTATCACAACATTTTCCGCGTCGGTTGCCAAATCCAAGACATGGGCTTTTGGATTTTGAACGACATCATTTGGGAAAAGACAAACCCGATGCCCAACTTCAAAGGCACGCGCTTTACCAACGCGCATGAAACGTTGATTTGGTGCGCCAAATCCGAAAAGTCGAAATACACTTTTAATTATGAGAGCATGAAAGCCTTTAACGAGGACGTTCAAATGCGGTCCGATTGGCATTTGCCGATTTGTACCGGTCATGAACGCCTGAAAGACAAAGACGGCAACAAAGTCCACACAACGCAAAAGCCGGAAAGTTTGCTTTATCGCGTCATTCTTTCGTCCACGAACGCGGGCGACGTGATTTTGGATCCTTTCTTTGGTACGGGTACGACGGGTGCTGTGGCCAAAAAGTTGGGACGGCACTTTATCGGCATTGAACGCGACGAAAAGTATATTGCCGCCGCCACCGAACGCATCAGCAAGATTGTTCCGCTGACGGACGAAGCTTTGCCGGAAGCTGTTTGCAAAAAGGCCGAGCCGCGCATTCCTTTCGGGTCCGTTATCGAACATGGGCTTATCCAACCGGGGACGGCTTTGTTTGACAGCAAACGCCGGTTCAAAGCGACGGTCAAGGCCGACGGGACTTTGGCCACCAATGCGGTTCATGGCTCTATTCACCAAGTCGGGGCGAAATTGCAAGGATTACCGTCATGCAACGGATGGACTTTCTGGCACTTTGAGGACACGCGCAAAAAAGGCCTTGAATCCATCGACAGCCTGCGCCAGCAACTGAAAGCCGAACTGTTCGCGGTTTAGGCTTTTGCCTTGACATCCGGCAAAAAATCTTTATAATCTGCCATCATGGAACCACATTTATTGCATACGCGTGTCAAGACCGCCAAAGGTCGCAAGTCCAGTTCAACCCGATGGTTGCAACGCCAATTGAATGATCCCTATGTCATCAAAGCGCACCAAATGGGCTATCGCGGGCGCGCGGCCTTTAAAATCATTGAATTGAACGAACAATTCCACTTTTTCAAAAAAGGCAAACGTGTCGTGGATTTGGGTGCTGCCCCCGGCGGATGGACGCAAGTTGCTGTCCAAAAAGTCGGCTCGACCGAACAAAATCCGCTTGTCTTCGGGCTGGACATTTTGCCGATGCAACCCATCGCGGGCGCAAAGCTGATACAAATGGACTTTACGGACGACAAAGCCCCCGACGCGCTGAAAGAAATGATGCAAGGTTCGGCCGATATTGTCATGAGTGATATGGCGGCCAACACGACGGGTATGCCGGATTTGGATCATTTGCGCATTATGAACTTGATTGAATTGGGTTACGATTTTGCTTGCCAAGTCTTAACGCCCGGCGGTTGGTTTATTGCCAAAGTTTTTGCCGGCGGAACAGACAGCCAATTTTTGGCCGAGGTTAAAAAGAACTTTGAGTTTGTCAAGCACGTCAAACCGCCCGCAAGTCGCAAAGATTCCGTCGAATACTACATGGTCGCGAAAGGTTTCAAATGCAACCGGAACAAATAGAAAAAGCCATCGCCGAGCTTTGGGTTTTGACGCAGAACCCCAAGTGTCCGGCATCGGAAATTATCAACGAATACACTCGGTCGCGACGTTATATCGGCTCCAAAGACCGCAAAGCCATTACGCAAGGTGTTTGGGACAAATGGCGGGCGCTTCCCTATCCCAAATGGTTGGCCGACAAAATCCCGAACGCGCCAGCCGAAATCAATGCGATGAAAAAAGAAGCTTTGCCCGTCCTTCGCGCGAACGGCAATCGCGATGACATTATTCGGGCGCTGATGGATGAAGGCGTAACGGCGACGCCGGCAAAACTTTCGCCATTAGGGATTGTCTTGGATAAAAGGTACAATCTGAACACGCTGTCGCTTTACAAAGACGGAAAGATAGAGGTGCAAGATGAAGGTTCGCAACTTGTGGCCTTGGCGTGCGGAGTGCAAAGCGGCGATAAAGTCCTTGATATGTGTGCCGGTGCCGGCGGTAAAAGTTTGCTTTTTGCACAAATGATGAACGACAAGGGACAAATTGTTGCACATGATGTTTCCAAGCAAAGTTTGGATGAGCTGAAAAAACGAGCGGTGCGGGCAAAGATTTCCATTATCCGGACAACGCTGACTTTACCGCAGGAAAGTTTTGACGTGGTTGTTTGCGATGTGCCTTGTTCGGGGACGGGGACAGGACGACGCGCGCCGGACGCGGCCCACAAAATCACGCCGGAACAGTTCGAAAAGCTGTTGCAAACGCAGCGGGAAATTTTGGATCAGGCGGCCGATTTAGTTAAAGACGGCGGCCGGCTTTGCTATATTACTTGTTCGCTGACAAGGGATGAAAACGAAGGGCAAGCGGAAGTTTTCTTAAAAAATCATCCGACGTTCACCCGACAAAGCCAGAAGCGCCTAACTCCCGCAAATGACGCCACTGACGGTTTTTTCTTGGGCGTATTTAAACAATCAAATCAATCCTGACAAAAGGCGAAGTATGATGTGTAATAGTTGAAGGTGTAACGTTGGGCACTGTGAATGAGGCTGTTAAAAAGATGCGCAACGTATGCGTTGCAAGAATTTCCATAATCCTCCAGCCAATGGGCGCCCCAGTCGCCCCACTTTTCTTGTATGGCCTCTAAAACAGTACCCGATTGCGTGCAATAAGTACCGGGCAAGTTATCTCCGCAGCCGAGGTCAACCCGGCTAACAGTTTTTTTGCCCTGTGCTTGGCACCAATTTTGGGCACTCCACCAATTCATAGCTCTAGGGCTATGCGTCCACGTTTTGCCCGCCGCCGTTATTGTGGTTTCTGCTGTTGTTGGTATGAAAGAAGATACCTTCCTACATTGCCCCAATCCTGCGGCGGAGCAATCTGAATTATTCGGATACCAACAGAACGACCCGCCGCAACAGTCGGCATTGGATAAACATTTTGTGTAATCTTCCCCTTCATCGGGTTTGTTGCATTGTGCGGAAGTGTCACCGAAGTAAAGGACAACATCGTTTGTATTGTTGCAAATATCTTTGTGAAATGAATCGTAAATGGTACCGATGTTTGACATTTGCGAAACCGAATAGCGTTCCTCGCTCCCCGGCATAACACGAATTTTGTATTCAACGGCTGCTTTCGGAAGCAAAGATTCACACACGCCTTTGGGGACTTTTGTCACGACAATCCCGAATTGTCCGCCGGCAGCCATAAAAGCATCAAGGTTATATGTTCCTGTATAGGGAACACTATCGATAAGTTCTTCTTCCATAAAATCATCGGTTTGAAAAGCCTGATTGCTTTCTAATATCACAAAGGCCAAACGATTCGCATCATCCAGAATCTGATTCGCTTGGTGGTTATTCACCGCACGGCGGTAACCCAAAAGGCCGCCGATACTTAATACGCCGATAATGGCGAGAACGCCCAGCATTTCTATCATTGACCGGCCTTTTTGAAACATTTGCATTTTTCACACTCCTACACGTTGGTTTTTATTACCTTTGACTATTACACAAACGTTCTTTTGTGTAACAATGCGTTTCGGAGATTTACCCTCGGCGCGTGTCAACGCCCTCTATCCCTTGTTTTCTAAGGGATCGAGGAAGATTTATAAAAAAATGCATTTTTCCTAAAATAGGTATTTACAAAAACCAACGTTTGTGTAATACCTGACGGTCTTGTTTTTCAAGGGGTTGAGGGGAAAAATAAATAACGTCATTCTGAGGGAGCGGAACACAACCGAAGAATCCGTAATCGCCGATTCTTATTTTTTCGGCAGGTGGCGGAGAATCGGGTGGATAATCCATGCAGGCAAAGCCGCCATTATCCACGCCCCGAAGGTCATTGGCCACGGAAAGGTAATCAGCGCTTTGTTACGCGCAATTCCTTTTTGAATCTTGCGAGCCGCACGTTCCGGCGCCATCAAAAACGGCATGGGAAAGCGATTGACTTTTGTCAGCGGCGTGCGAATAAAACCGGGGCAAATGACGTTCACACGAATGCCTTCTTTGTACAGCCACCCCCGCAGAGCCTCACCCCATGCTTTTACACATGCTTTGCTGGCCGAATAAGCCGGTGCGCTTGGCATTCCGCGGTATCCCGCAATCGAGCTGACAATCGCGATTTGGCCCGTCTTGCGCTTGCGCATTTGTTCCAAAGCCGGCAAGACAACATTCGTCACGCCCCCAATGTTCGTGTCAAAGATCTGACGCGTTTGGGCCGAATCTTCCGATACCCCCAGAACACCGCCCGACACACCGGCGTTAGCAATTAAAAGGTCTATCGGCGCAATGGAAAAGGCTTGTTGAACAGCCTTTCGCGCAGATGAAGCGTTTGTTACATCAAAAAGAAAAGTGTGAACTTGCGCACCTTTTTCGCGGGCAATCAAGGCTGTTTGTTCCAAACGCGCTTTGTTCCGACCGCACAAATAAAGGCGTGCGTTGGGCGAAGCATATGCTTCCGCCAAGGCTTTGCCCAGACCGCTGGATGCGCCCGTGATGAAAATAGATTGACGGACACGCGCCTTCGGATGCGCAAAGACAAAGGGTTTTCCGTCATGTTTGTACGACCGTGTGCGGGAAACATAGTGGGGTTTGGTCGATGATGCGCGGTTTTGGCCGGCTGTATGTGAAGCGGATCCTTGTCCGCGTGCCGGTGAAAAAGGCATCTCGCGGGAGGGGAAAGTACGTTTCTGAAAGCTTTTTTGCATTTTTGCCTCTTTTTTTAAAAATTTTCTTGACAAAAGAAAATATATCAATAAAATGTCCCTATGTCTACTGAAAAACAGGATGCCTCTGTGGCGGAATTGGTAGACGCGATAGACTCAAAATCTGTTGCCAGTAATGGCGTGTTGGTTCAAGTCCGACCAGAGGTACCAAAAATAATAACCACCTAGAAATGGGTGGTTTTTTATTTTGCTAAATCGGCACAAACTTTCTTGAAATCAGAGATAATTTCCGCCTCATTGGGAATCATTTTGTTGCGCATAACGGGTCTTCCGTCACAGAAAACATCCGTAATGCAAGAACTGTCCGCCGCATAAATCATATTCGACAGTAAGTTGTTATTAGGCAATAAGAATTGATTGTTCATATCTACTAAGATAAAATCTGCCGATTTTCCTTCTTTAATTTCTCCGGCATCTATTCCGAAGGCCGAAAATCCGTCCCGAGAAGCTGCATGGAAAATATCGTCCACTCTACCGGCCAAGACCGAATCAGCTTTGTTTTTCGCTGATAAAGCCGCCAGTTTCATTTCCGAAATCATCGATAAGGAGTTATTGGATGAAACGCCATCTGTTCCCAATGTCAATTTCACTCCGGCATCCAGATATTTTTGAAAGTTCAATTGTCCGGAACCCAATTTTAAGTTGGAAGTCGGACAATGGGACAGAACCGTTCCTGTTTTTCTAACGAGCTCTATCTCGTCATCATTCAGATGTACCGCATGAGCAAACAGAGTGCTTTTTCCCATCACACCCCACTTATAAAGCAATTCAACCGGGCGGCAACCAAACTTTTGAATGCAATCATCCACTTCTTTTTGTGTCTCAGAAACATGAATTTGAAAATAGACATCATACCTCTTTGCTAAATTAGAGAATTCTTGAATTATTTTCTGTGAACAAGTGTAAATCGAATGACAGCAAATCGCTTTTTTAATCCTTTGACTTTCAACAGGAACTTGTAGATATTGGATCGCCTCCGCGATTTGCTTTTGAGTGGTTTTATCATCAAAAAAGTCCATGCCAAGATAAGGTAGGACAGCGCGCACCTTCATATCTTGAACAGCCTTTAACGTTTCTGGAACATAAAAATACATGTCCGTAAAACAAGTTGTTCCGGTTTTTATCATTTCCAGAAGGGCATATCGTGAAAGTGAATAAATATGTTCCGATTTTAATTTAGCCTCGCGCGGGAAAATATCCTGATGCAGCCAATCAAACAAGTTTTTGTCTTCGCCTATGCCGCGCAAAAACATCATGCTGACATGGGTATGTGTATTACAGAAAGAGGGTAAAACAGCTTTGTCTGTACAATCTATAACTTCGTCTGTTGATATATTTATTTTATCAGAAATCTTTGCTATCTTATCTTTATCAACCAAAATATCACAGACTTTGTCGTTCAGAAAAACATTTTGCAATAATATCATAAGAAGACTTCCTTTCTCGGATTAACTCTAACCTATCAAAAGAAAGAGGTCAAGTGTTGTTATATTCTCAACCCATCCGCATTCTTGGGTTCGGTATTCGTTCAGTGCGCTGTACCAAATTTAAAATCATTCCGAAAAGGGACGGTCTTTGGTTGGGTAGATTGTTCGGCAGTCCTTTGTTTTCGGTTATCGACTCGGCGCCTGTTCTCGATAAAAAAACGAATCAAGAGAGCTCCTTTTAAGGTATTTTTTGCCGGTCGGACAGCCAAATCGGACGTTCCTGATAAATTCTTTTGGACAAACCAAAAAGTCGATTTTATCCAGTTTTTCCTTCACTTTCAGAAGATGTTGGGCACATCAAATTTGCCCTTCGTTTCTCTTTTTTAAATTTTTTTGTTGTAAATTAATTCAAAAAGAGTTACAAAACCAAAATGGGTTATTTGTAAACATAAGTCCTGTAATCCTGCATTATTCAGGCACTTGCGGCGAAAAAGTTTTACAATACCGTTTGTAAAATGATATTTTCAGATGCAAAAGTTTTACGGGCCTTAAACATTGAATAGAATTAAATTGAAAGGACGAAAAAATGGCTGTTATCGGATATATCAGAGTCAGCTCTAACAAACAAGTATTAGAACACCAAGAATTTGAAATCAGAAAGTTTGCGCAAGCGCAAAAAATCGAAATTGACAAGTGGGTAGAAGAAAAAATATCTTCCCGCAAATCGCTCAACAAACGGAAGCTGGGTTCTGTTTTGTCCCACTTGAAAAAGGGCGATATCCTTCTTGCATCCGAAATCTCGCGCTTAGGCCGGTCTTTGATGGAAGTGATGCACATCTTGGAACAATGTTTAAGCAGAGAATGCCAAGTATGGACGATTAAAGAAAACTACCGCTTGGGGAACGACATTCAATCAAAAGTTATGGCTTTTGCCTTCGGCTTGTCTGCCGAAATCGAAAGACGACTGATTTCGCAGAGAACAAAAGCTTCTTTGGAAAACTTAAAGGCCAGCGGCAAAAAGCTGGGTCGCCCCTTATCCGCTCAAACCAAGAAATTAAAAACGAACGAAAACACGCAGCGCATCAAGGCGTTGGTGGACTTGGGCTTTTCAAGATACAGAATTGCCAAGATCATGAACGTTGAACCCATTACCGTCAACCGGTTTCTTCGTAAAAAAGGTTGGCGTTAAAAGCAAACAACAGACCGCGACAACGGCGCGCCACAACGCGTACCGAATGCTGGCATTTTCGATAATGCAAGGTCAGTTGTTGTAATTAAAGACGCTGTCGCAGGCACCGCTTTTCCAGCCGAAAGTCTTTTTCGACTCATCGTTGCTGTTGTAGTTCAACTTCACTTTGAAATTCGAACGCACGCAAAAAGTTAAGGCCGAACCGCTGATTCCCAACTTGTTTCCCATCTGTTCGGCCACGTCCTCATCTCTAACGGTAACATTACAGAAAGCCTGCATATTCGATTGTTTGCAAGAGCAACTCTGCATGTTGTTGTTTGTGGAAAGGTAGGCACTGCATTCCGTTTCTGTGTCGTCGATGTTGCTGCTCAGGTCATTATTTTTCAAGAACATTTCTTCCGTTTTGGCGCGCAGAGCAAATTGGACATCCTCGATAATTTTATTAGCTCTTGCCGAGGCAATCGCTTTTTCAAAAAGGGACAGGCCGCCGATAGACAAAAGTCCGACAATCATCAACACGCCCAGCATTTCTATCATACTACGTCCGGATTGGAGGCGGAAAGCCCGATGAATGGCATTTTTTGTTTTTATCATTTTTTTCTCCTTAATTTATGAAAGTTTCTTTTACTTTATCATATTTTTCGAGTTTGACAATATCTTTTTGATTTCGGAGAGGTATGCGCACTTTTGGGCCTGTTGTCACGTCGAACAATCAAGTCCGACATGACGCAGGTGAGGAGAAAAACAACAAAAACTACTCACAAAGGGCGTGGGGGTAGTAGTGGCTGCCGTAGTTACGGTAGTTGCCGTACACCGCGCCTGAAGAAAGATTTACGACGAGGGCGTAATCGGAGCCGTATGCCAAAGAGGACCAAACCCATTGATTGTCCCCCTTCCCCTGTAAGTTCGGACAATCACCTTCGGTGTTCGTCGGGTATTGGGGCACGTCCGGACACATTGTTGCAAAATCTGCTAACTTTCGCCCTTGCGACTCGCACCACGTAAAGGCACTCCACCAGTTCATAGCCCTATCGCTTTTGCAAAACGTTGTGCCGTTATTTGCACTAATTGTCGACCCGCCGTTGCATGTTGGTTCCGCTGCCATTGCTGGCATCGTCAGAAAGCACACACATACCAAAAATATAATTATTTTCTTCATTTCTAACTCCCTTTTTGAAACAGTTGTATTTTCTATTTTCCTACGCATTGGTTTTTATTACCTTTGACTATTACACAAACGTTCTTTTGTGTAACAATGCGTTTCGGAGATTTACCCTCGGCGCGTGTCAACGCCCTCTGTCCCTTATTTTCTAAGGGATTGAGAGGGTTTTGCAAAAAAATGCATTTTTTTCAAAAACAGGTATTTACAAAAACCAACGTTTGTGTAATAGTTGCGAACTTTTGAATCCGCGGAGTTGCGGGGGATTTTTCTTTACGTCATCTTTTTTTCGTCATCCCGGATACCTCTTTATCGTCATCCTGAGTGGGCGGAGCCCCGAAGGATCCAAGAGTCGCCATATTAATTCGGATGTTCTTGGATTCTTCGCTACGCTCAGAATGACGTTATTTATTTTTCCCCTCAACCCAGCACAAAACAAAGTCCTTGGGTATTACACAAACGTTGGTTTTTGTAAATACCTGTTTTGAAAAAAATTCATTTTTTTAAAGAATCTTCTCAAACCCTTAGAAAATAAGGGACAGAGGGCGATGATGCGCGTCGAAGGTGAATCTCCGAAACACGTTGTTACACAAAAGAAGGTTTGTGTAATAGTCAGAGATAATAAAAACCAATGCGTAGGAGTATGAAAAAATGCAAATGTTTCAAAAAGGTCGTTCAATGATTGAAATTCTGGGCGTTCTGGCGATTATCGGCGTATTAAGTATTGGCGGATTATGGGGATACCGAGTCGCCATGGATAAATACCAAGCCAACCAAATCATCCATGATGTTCAAGTGTACCACATGACATTGGACGAACGCGGTCTAAAATTTGGAGAAGACGGATACGCCCCCGCTACGGACTTTGTAGCGGAGACACCCTACACATATGAAGGTTTAGAAGCCGACAAAGGGTCAGGACATTGGGAAATTGATGTCAGAACGGTATCCAAAGGAGTTTGCAGGGCGATTCTGGAAAAATCAGAAAAGGTCGGCAACACTTACCAACTTGGGAACGAATATGTTATGGCGGTTGGCCGTGGCGATAACAGCTTTTCCTTGTACAGAGGTGATACAAATATCTGTCAAGATGAAAACACCATGGTGTTCTTTATCGGGGATTTGACACACCTTTGCGAAGAAAGTTGCGATCCGGCCCAACCTTGCTATTACGGAACATGCTGCGCGGAAGAAAGACAATGCGGCGAAAATTGCTGCTCGGCCGGCGAAAAATGTTGTGGAAATCAATGTATTTCATTGGATTGTCCGGCGGATAAACCGTATGATCCGGGAACATGTACCTGTCGTTGTCCGCAAGATGCCGCCTACAATTGGTTGGTGGAAAATGACAACGGCGAATGTGTCTGCCCCGAAGGAACAAAGATGATAAACGGTATTTGTTCTTCCTTCGGCTGCGTCAAAAACGGTTCAACCTATACATGTTCCATCGACGGCAAAAGATGCGGAACGAAATGCTCCGCCGACGGGCTGTCCTGTGATACAGGGATATGCGACAATTACTGTCCTGAGGGGACAACGTTCAAATATGATTCCAGTAAAGATTATTGGGGATGTTGGACGAATAAGTCAGCCTTGCCCAAAGGTGTTTTTTGTACAAAACTAGACACTACTGACAATTTCAAGTGTTATCCGTTTGAAGATAGTAAAACGACAATGAATAATCGATGCGGATATCCCTGTAATTTAGACGGAACAAATTGTTATTATGGTGACTGTGGAACGGAAAAATCAGGGAATAGTTATGTTTCCAAATGTGCCGCTTTTGGCTTTGATTATGGGCGAGTAATGGTAGCTGGTGGTAGTCGATATGGCTGTGATTTAGGTGATGGTATTTCAGCTACGTTTCATAATACAAAATATTCAGGTGTTAATTCCGCCGGTTTCTGCGCCCAAGGTTGTTCTCTTACTTCAGACGGATTAACAGGTTGCAGCCATAATGTTTGTTCGGATCATTCACAGTGTGACAGTACAGGGCAAATGTTCAACACAAATAATAATCATTGTTGCAATGGGACATTGACCTGTGAGGGAAACAGTTGTACCTGTAATGGAGTTTATTGTGTATCTTCAGCAGGGGCTGGTATTTTGTGTTATGAAGATAGCGTTCGATGCGCAGACAATTGTGATTTTGCGGGGAAAAATTGCTACGGTATCTGTTATGACAGCGATTGTCCGACCGGATTGAAAAGAAAGATATTAGATATTCATGGCGTTTGTTACAGAGAGGGAAGCGATATATCCTGTTACCGGATGGGAACATCCAATAAGTACACTTGTTACAAGGGGACGACGATTTGTTCCAAAGGCTGTACGGGGTTTGAAGCCGCCGGTTGCACAACCGCCTGCCAAGAAAGTTTTACCTGTCCAAATAATGGAGAACTTGTCGTGATAGGAAGTGGTAACAGTGTCTGTTCATATACAAGTGGTCTGAAATGTGATATATTAAATGGTAAATGTTCCCTCAATGATTTTGCTTGTGGTACGGGTTGTCATGTAGATGGTAGCGGGTGCACTACGGGTGTGTGTTTGCAATCGGAATGTCCGGACGGGCAATTGCTTACCTATAACGGCAGTGCCTATGTTTGTATCGCCCCGCAGGTCAGCTGTTCCGGCACGACGTGTTCCATTGCCGGTCGTCAATGCGGAACAGGTTGTCAAAATGATGGAACTTCCTGTTCGGCGGGTATTTGTAATCAAAATGATTGCTTGCTTGGGACACAATTAAGACAAGCCACCAACGAATACTATGGTTGCTATAATTCGAACACGGGAACGACTTGCTATAAATATGGCAATCTGGCCGTTTGTTATAAAAACGGTACGATGTGCGGATCCGATTGTGATTTAGACGGGGAAAATTGTTCACAAGGTCAAACCTGTGTTCCGGAAGATTAAAATTCTTGTATTTTTTCATCCCTATAAATCTTTTGTTAATTTTTTATCGGCAAACTGATAAAAAACAAAAGAGGATTCGATGTTTTTGAAACGGTGGTTTTGTCTGCTTGCTTTTGTGTGTGCTTCTTTTCCGGCACACGCCGTCGTTTCAACCCTTGTCGCTGACGTGCAAAGCGGATACGTTCTGCAAGCCAAAAATGCCGACAAACAGCAATATCCCGCCTCGCTGACCAAAGTCATGACTCTTTATATTACCTTCGATGCGTTGGAAAAAGGGCTGATTAAAATGGACGACCTTTTGCCCGTATCAAAGCACGCGGCGCGTCAACCCAAATCCAAATTAGGCCTTAAAGAAGGCAGCGTTATTTCCGTTCGGGATGCAATTTTGGCCCTTATCGTTAAGTCCGCCAACGACGCCGCCGTAGTCTTGGCCGAAGGGTTAGCGCCGTCCGAAGAAGCCTTTGCCGAGATGATGACACGCTTTTCCAAAGATTTGGGGCTGGTCGATACAACCTTCAAAAACGCGTCCGGCCTGCACAACCCCGAACAAGTCACTTCGGCGCGCGATATGGCCGTTTTGGCCATCGCTATGATTAATCATTTCCCGCAATACTATCCTCTTTTTTCGACAAAATCCTTTAAATTCAACGGAAAGACATACTATTCCCACAACGGGATTTTGCTTTACTACAAAGGCGCGGAAGGCTTTAAAACAGGCTTTATTTCCGCCGTCGGCTACAACGTCGTTTCCACCGCCAAAAGAAACGGTCGGACGTTGGTCGGCGTGGTCATCGGTGAAAATTCAGCACAAAAACGCGACAAAGAAATGAAAAAATTGTTGGACGTCGGCTTTGACAAAGCCAAGAAGAAACAAACCGAACTGGCCTCGCATGGCGAAAACCCCTTTATCAAAAAGGCTGTCATTTCCCGAAAGAATCGAGACTTTTACGACCCGATTATGGTCGCCTCAATCGAAAAGACAAAAGCCCACGTCGAAGAACTAACCGCCACCGGAAACCGCATTTTATTGGCCTCTATCCCCATCCAAACATCGGACAGCAACAACATCTTTGTTGAACAAGGGGACTACATCCCCGCCGATTGGAGCATCCAAATCGGGGCGTTCTCCAATAAAGAAAAAGCACAAAAACAAGCCAAAGATGCGTTGGATATTCTTCAATTAAAGACAAAATTGGTGGACTTATCGCAACACGATAAATTGTTCCGTTCCCGCCTGACCGGCTTTGAAAGCAAAGAAGACGCCGAACAGGCTTGCGCTATCTTAAAGTCCCAATCAATGCCTTGCTTGGCCATCGCTCCGGCCAAAGAAATCTTCTGATAAATTTTTTTCGTTGCAGGGGACATTTGCTTATGCTATATATAGCGTAATAACAAAAAGGATGGAAAAATGCGTATTTTGGCAAAAAAATTACTTTTATTGGGATTGTCTTTGGCTTTATTGAACGGTTGCGCGTCCGAAAAAAAGGTTTTCCCCGAAAGACCGGTGGAACAACTTTATAACGAAGCCATGGACGAAATCGAAAACGACGACAAGAAAAAAGCGATTGAACTTTTTGATGAGGTCGAACGGCAACACCCCTACTCGGTATGGGCGGCCAAAGCACAAGTTATGGCGGCCTACCTTTATTACACTCAGGCCAAATACACCGACGCCATCTTGGCCGTTGACCGTTTCTTGCAACTTCATCCGGGAAACAAATACGCACCTTACGCTCTTTATTTAAAAGGGATGTGCTATTACGAACAAATCTCCGACGTGTCCAGAGATCAATATATGACTGAACGGGCGTTGGATTCGTTCTCGCGGCTTGCCGCCCTTTATCCGAAAACAGAGTATGCAAAGGACGTCAAAGCCAAAATTCTTTTGACCCACAATCAATTGGCCGGAAAAGAAATGGACATCGGCCGTTATTATCTGAAACAGAAAAAATTCGGCGCTGCCCTGAACCGCTTTGCGGACGTTGTTCGGTATTATCCGCAATCCATGTATATCCAAGAAGCTCTTTACCGCCTGACGGCCACTTATCTGGCGTTGGGATTAAAAGAAGAAGCCAAACGTTCGGCCGCTGTCTTGGGGTACAATTATCCCGAATCCAAATGGTATGAAAAAGCCTTTGCTCTTTTGGATGATAAAAAAGGCAACTGACCAATGCTGAACAGCCTTTCCATCCGAAATGTTGTTTTAATTGATAAACTGGACCTTTCCTTCGGTAAAGGATTAAGCGTTTTTACCGGTGAAACTGGTTCGGGAAAATCCATTTTGTTGGATGCTTTGTCATTGGCTTTGGGGACGCGCGCCGATACAGGATTAATCCGCCACGGCACAACCCAGCTTTCGGTAACGGCCGAATTTTCAATCCCCAAAACACATCCGGCGCACCTTTTGTTGTCCGACTTCGGATTGGAAGACAACAACACACTTATCCTTCGCCGCACTTTATCAAAAGACGGGAAAAGCAAGGCTTTTGTTAACGACGAACCGGTGGGAATCGGGCTGTTAAAGCAAATCGGGGATACTTTGGTGGAAATCCACGGGCAATTTGCCAGCCACGGGCTTTTAAATCCGGCCACACATTTGGATGTTTTGGATTCGTACGGGCATTTAGAAGCCGACCGAAAAAAATGCATGGCCCATTACCAAGAATACAAAGAGTTGCAAGAAAAAGTCAGCCAAGCCATCCAAGTTTTGGAAAAAGCCAAAGCCGATGAAGAATACTTAAAAAGCGCCATCACCGAATTGCAACAAATGAACCCGCAAAAAGGGGAAGAAGAAAAATTGGCCGCCCGTCGCACCGAATTAATGAACGCCGAAAAAATAACGGAAAGTTTAAACAACGTCTATGGGGCTTTGTCCGATTCTGTGGGAAGCGGTGTTTCTTCGTTGATGCGAAATGCCGCGCGGGAGTTGGAAAAGGCCAATCGCCTGACCGACGGATCCTTTGAAGAACAATTGCAGGATTTGGACAAAGCCGGCGAAATTATAGCCCAATTTTTAGATGATTTGGAAAATAAAGCCGCTGACTTTACTGACCCGACCGCAGAATTGGAACGCGTGGAAGAACGACTGTTTGCCCTGAAAGATTTGGGGCGAAAATACCGCGTTCCCGTTGATGATCTGCCCGCCACCTTGGCCGATTTCGAAAGTAAAATAAAACTGCTCTACGACGGACAGGAGGAACTCGACCGGTTGAACAAACTTTGCCAAAAAGCGCGATTGGACTTTCTATCCGCAGCACAAATTCTTTCGTCCAAGCGCAAACAGACGGCCCTAACATTAGACAAAGCCGTCCAAAAAGAATTACCAGCCTTAAAATTGGATAAGGCAACCTTTATCACACAGGTGGAAGATTTACCCGAAGATAACGCCGGCGCAAAAGG
>Ga0310690_10006102_pt1 | contig 15995 bp, 35 predicted proteins | sample AusTroGonzalo_MG_2_FD_207661 | JGI IMG/M metagenome (GOLD analysis project Ga0310690, IMG submission 207661) | Bovine rumen microbial communities from tropical cattle in Woodstock, Queensland, Australia - Gonzalo_04 (v2) (version 2) | ecosystem: Host-associated > Mammals > Digestive system >... | reverse complement strand
TATTAAATGGGTATGATTTTAAATAAACTTGGGGATCTACTGAAATTTTCTGACATCCACAGGTATATTTTTACACTTTATTCCACTTTCTTCCATAATTTACCAAAATCTTTTATGAAATAGACTGAAATTCAATGACTTATAAAATGACCTGATTTCTACAGATAATGATACACCCAAATAAAAAATATAGAGACACCCCCAGGAGTTTATTTCAAAATCTTTTTCCTATTGAACGTGTGGGGTATGTTTTTCGTGATCGCCCCGAAAATTGCCATTTTTGGCCATTTTCCCAAAAAGTGTATTTTTGGGTATTTTGGGCATTTTTGGCAAAATTGGGGTTTTTGGGGAAAATGGCAGATCCCCAAAAATGGGGTATTTTGGGAAAATGGTCATTTTGGGGAAAAGTGGGTTTTTGGGCATTTTCCAGGATCTGCCAAAATTGGGGTATCCTGGGGGTGGGGTGAAAATGGGCGATTTCCGTCATCGTGTGAAAAAGTGGTATTTTGGGGGAAGAGTGAAAATGTGGTTTTTTGGAAAAATGGTGAAAAATGTCAAATTTGATCATTTTTTGATATCCAGGTTTTTGGTGTTTTTGATGAATTCTGTTATTTTGCATGCATGCATAAAATGTGTATATTGGTATAATATGTGGCAGATCTGTCTAATATGAGGAGTAAATAGAGTGAAAATATATGAAATTGACAGAAATCAGATGATATATAAAAAAGATTCCCATCTTTTTTGGAGATGGGAATCATATAATGTAACGTTTGTGATTAATTTAATTATTTAAGGTTGATGACTACTGCTCTACTTGCTTCAGGGAGTGAGTTGATGTCAAGTTCATAGTTGGTATCGATCCTCATGGTGCTGATACCATACTCTTTGACCAAGATGTTCTTGACAGTGTTAGCCCTGTCTTCAGCAAGTGAGTTGTTGATCTTGTCAGTACCTGTAGCAGAGTCAGCAGATCCTATGATGAAGATCTTCTGATCTGGACCAATTGATTTGACCAAGGTCTCAAGCTTTGCCTTCTCCACTGGGGAGAGCTCTGAAGAACCAATGGTGAATGAGAGGAGGGTTGAGGTCTCTGGTGAGATGGTCTTCTCAACAATGACTTCCTTCTCAATGACCTTCTCTACAACCTGAGGTTCTCTTGATGAGAGTTCATTGACTTTCTTCTCAAGGGTTCTGACCTGCGCCACCGCAGCCGCATACTGTTGGTCAGTGATGGTGTAAGGACATACCTTGAAGTTGTGACTCTTCTTGGACCTGGACCCAAACTTATAGGTGAGACCAATCTGGAGTCTGCCCTGAAGGTTGGACTCATGAAAACCAAGCTCACGGTGGTAGTTGTTCCACATGACCACAGGCTTGATGTTGATCTGCCAGGCTTTCTGTTTGCTAAGGTTGATGTTGAGTTCAGCTGCTGTGTTATATGTGAGGTAGTTCCTGAATCTGTGATGGACATCACCATAGTCATGACCCCAGCCGAGACCAGGGACCAGGACTACTTCCACACGGCGTGGTTCACCAAGGTAACCACCAAACCAGTTGGACAGGTTGAGCTTCAGGTTACCAACCACATTGGACTGATCGATCCAGGTATTGGATCCAGTGGTGTTGAACATTGCCAATCCCTCAAGGGAGAGACCCAGTACTGGAGTCACATACTTGGTGAGTTCAACGCCGGCGAGAGGACGAATGCCGTTGGCAATGTTCTTTGCACCATCCCAGAAGAATGGCTGGTCACCGGCATGCTGTGTTGTGATGCCTCCACCATATAAAGTGATTGATGTATTTTCAAAAAATGTAGAATGCTCTACTGTTTGTGCATTTGCAAGACTGATCATCATTACAAGTGCAAGAATAAAACTAAAAAATTTCTTCATACTTCTTCATTTATTTGTATAAACGTTACATATGTTCTATTAAATATAACAAAAAAAATTATTCCCAATGGGATGTGAACTGATCTGCATCAATGGTCACCACTTCCTGACCTACAGATTCCACTTCAGATTTCTCTGTATCAATGACAGATCCCTTGAGAATCTCTGCTTCCAGATCCAGGGAGACCTCTTCCAGGATCTGTGGTGCTTGGTATGTCTTCATAGTTTATATGATTATTGGTATATAACAAAAATGGCGATGAGTCGCATCGCCATCAAAGATATTTATGGATATATGTCCTAATTGATTTCAATCAGGTTGAGGAGTTCATAATCCTTGTATGAGGAGAGTACCTCCTTGAGGAATTCCAGCAGAGGAGTCTTCATCCTCCGGGTGATGTCCCAGTTGGAGAGATCAAATCCTGCTGCTGTCATCTTCTGGAGGAATTCATCCTTGTCAGGGTTGTAGTTCCAGAGGATCTCCTTTTCACATGCATCAACATGCACATCTGCTTTCCAGGTTCTGAAGACCTGGTTGTCTTCCTGGATGTTGTCCACCTTGGTCACTCTGAAGACATAGTGTCTTGGGTTGGGGTAGTAGGGAGCTGAGATCCTCACATTGTCCACTGTAGGTATTGGTGTCATATTGACCTGCTCGGTGAAAGAGTAGATGGGAGTGAAGTTTTCTACTCTTTCCATCCCAGAGTCATAGTACCCAGTGGGAATGTCAATGGTCTCCACCACCTCCCCAGTTAACTGGGAGATGAATGTCAGGTATGGTGACCCGCACTCTTGGGGGTGGTGGTAGATGACTATGACTTTCATAACTTGGGGAAGGAATCTTGACCGGGACACTTACCGAGCTGGTAGTCTACCAGGATTTCCACAGCTTCATCATAATCCAGGACAGTACCTGGATGGTTGAATCCATAGCTGTTGAGGATCTGGTGTGCCACTTGGGTGGCAATCTCCTTGGGAGTATAGATGGTTTCTTGAGGAGGCATAGTTACTTGGTTTTGGATTTGGCACCTTCCACCACCTCGATGTTGTCGACGATGATCGTCCCGCCGGAGATGTAGTGGACAACACCAGCGCTGTCGGTGAAAAGCAGAGTACCATTGGAGATGGATACAGGATGTCCATCACTGATTTCAGAGTTCAGGATACTGTCATCCCACTGTCCGATGATCTGGCCATCGGCATCCAGGATGTAGACGTCTCCAAATGTTATGTACTTCGGGGCACTGCATGAGCAGACCAGCAGAAGGAGGAGAGTGAGTAATGTGATGTGCTTCATATGATTATCTTTAGATTTGTAATGTTTCGATCCTGAACGATATGTTTCAATATTGGTAGTCCCACCGGGAATCGAACCCAGATCTACAGTTTAGGAAACTGCTGTTCTATCCATTGAACTATGAGACCAAATGTCTACTCCTCTTCTTTGGTGATCTTCTCATATAATCCCTTGGCCACCTCAACACCATCAGGTGTGAGTCTGAAAGCATTGGGGAATGAGATCATATCTTCCAGGAGTTCCTTTTCCTTATCAGTGAATTTCATAACGATGACGGTTATTTCGTAATTACATCCCAGATTTCCTTTCCTTTGTTCTTGGCGATCTTGGCTTCCAGGTAGAGAAGGAAGATGGAGACATCAGACTGATAGATCTTGACCGCCCCCAGTCCCATCTTGATGATATAGAGTCCTTGACTATCAGACTTGACCTGATACTTCTGTTCACCAATGTTCACATCAAAGATTGCATTGGCATGTGTCTGAAGAAAGCACTTCTCAAAGGATGCCAGCAGATTTCTTGATTCCTTGAGATCTCCAAGGATGAGAGATCCGCCTTTACCTGTTATGGTATATACTCCAAGGTTCTCGGAGAGTACCATCCCGGTGTTGGAATTCCTGCACACCTCTTTTGCAGAGAGTGTGCAGGAAGCAGACAGGATTATGATAAAAGCTATGAATCTTTTCATTGTATTTGATATTAGTAGGCGACGGCGACCATCGTGAGTGGCTGGTCCCAGGCACCGCAGACAATTTCAGAGACCATATAGAAGTCAGCGCCAGGATTTTCATTTCTGACCTCTTCTACGAAGTCTTCATAGTCGTCATAGCATTCCACTTCATCAGAGGGGATGTAGTCTACCTTGATGTTTCCATCAATGTCATTGCCGGTGTCAATCAGATTTTCAACAGTCTTCTGGATGCTCTTGTCCAGGGTGTCATCTTCAAAGCGTACCATAATTGTTATGTGTTTTAGTTGGTTTCTTTTTCTACTACAAAGATACAACAAATATTTGATATTACCAAATTTATTTTAACTTTTTTCAGAGAATTTCATATCGCAATCCGCAGTCGTCAGATTTTCTCAATAATCTTCTCAATGAACACTCTGTCAATTGGAGTTCTCTGGACAATACCTGTAAAACCTGGCCAGATAATACCTCTCTTCTTGAGTTCAACAACCTTACCATTGGTCCCCAGGAGATCTGTCAATTTCTTTTTCCAGTTGGTGACTGGTGTTCCTTGCAGGTACTTCAGAACAAAATTTGCAGATTCCTCCCAGTCAAAGAATTCCATAGACCAGGGATTGTCAAACAATTCTGAAGAGTTGATAATCATCACCTTGATACCATTGATCTTCTTTATACCATGTGGATTCTCCTTTCCAATCTCCTGGATGGCAGATACCATTGCCTCCTGGAGAGACTCTTCCAACATCTCTTTCTCCTTGGCCAGTTCAGCGATGCGCTGACGGATGTCATTGATTTCCATAATCATTATCGTTTGTATGTTAGATTCTTATTGGTATTTCCTTTACTCTTCTTGATTTCTTCCTTGGTCAGTTTTCTTCTCTCCTCTTTGTTGAGGATGTGAGGTCTACTCTTGAGAATCTCCTTCAGTTGATTCCTATCAGCATAAGTGAATTCCAGGATGGTATCATTCTTCCAGGTTTTAACCTCAACATAACTGCTATACTTCTGTACTCCTTCTCGGGTATATTGCCCAGAGTCCATCAATCTTTGCTGTAGTACATTGAAACCATTGTCATATACCTGTTCACAAAAGTCATAGTCTACGCCATAATGAATTCTCTCATACCTTAACATCTTTATCAACTGCTGGGTTTTTAAGGATTCAAGATCCTTTCTTTCCAGGAGATGAAGTATCATCTTGGTTGAAAACTCTTGGTGTGTGATGTTGATGTCAGTCATATCTTTGTTTTCTATTACAAAGGTACAAAAAATATTTGAAACTACCAAATTTATTTTACATTTCGCTGGTCGCCACCGCAAAAAAAATCCACCCCAAAATAGAGTGGACTAAACTTAACACACTTAACAGGGTTTTTCACCCCCCAGTCCCTTTTGACTGTAATTGAATTTGTTTGTAAAAAATTTTGTTTTTTAAAAAAAGGCCCAGGCAACATATGAACTACAGAGCACCTCAACTAACTCTCACTATGCTGCTGTACCTTGGACTTGTAATGGGATTTCCTTCAACTAACAGGCATTTCTGTTTCTTGGACTGTGCAGTGCAGACCTCAGACCTTTTCAGTCGTGTTTCGGTTTACTTCTTAATCTTAATTATGTCAAAAACATTCTACTTTGCCATCAATGGCTCCTCACGGATTTTATATATTCTTGTACTGATTTCATCACTTTCAAAGGTTTCTTGTCAGCATATGTCATTATGGGTTTACTCTTTCCTCTATGGTATTTGTAGATTGTTACAGAGTAGAGAGCATTCCTACCTTCTCCTTTCTTCATCAGGGGATCATAGAAGAAGGTAGGTTTCTCAAATATCATATGAAACAGTTTTTTCATCTCCTTTTGTTTTCTAATACAAAGATACAACAAATTTCTGAAACTACCAAATTTATTTTCACTTTTTTGTAAATAAATGATTTCGCAACTCGTGGTCGTCAGTGAAAAGCAGTGTCATTGGTTTTTTCATTTTACATTACAAAGGGATGTAATGTTTTTGAGATCTCCAAATTTTTTTAGCCCAAGAATTGTGCCACAGGATATATTATACAAAAAACCACCCGACAGAATGTCAGGTGGTGAGATGTGACAGAATGTCAGACTACTTGTCTTCCCAGATGGAGTTGGGGAAAAATTCATATAGCGGGTAAACACAGAACCCAGATGGTGCAAAGATCCCAGTGTGCTTGGCGATTCCATTGTCTTCCAGGAACTCCTCAACCCAAGGACAGTTGTTGGTGTCCACATAAGCGAACCTCGTTCCGTCCTGGCGACTGTCCATACCATAAGGATTTCCTTGGAGATTGACAGTGATGACAGCATATGGAGACCAAGGTGCTTTTGCTTCGACAAGCTGCACTGCCAGGGTGTCATTGGATGTGTACTTGGTGAACTTCACAGTCACCGGTCGGGTTGGTCCAGTCTTGCTGGTTCTGCAATGAAAAATTTTAGGCTGTTTCATAGTACTTATTTTTTAGATTTCTTATTCTCCCAGGATTCCCAGAGATTTGCAAGTCCCTCAATGCCGGCGACAATAAGTGTGATTGGGATTCCAATCAGAATGAACACATAAACGAGTGGCCAAATGATGCCGGCAACAAGGCAATCAGACTTGCTGTCTATGATGTCCAGGAACTTGAATTTGTTCAGCAGATAGGCTGTCAAGCAGATCATAAAGATGTATCCAATGATAATCAAGGTTGTCCAATACCATTCCATAGCGATAGCGAATTTATTTGTTAGTTACTTTGGTGAATTACATTGTGTGAAATTGTTCAATCCAGGATTTGACACAAAACCCATAGATGTCAGAGCAGTAATCTGCCACTCCTTCATCGGGAACAAATCCAGGTACATTGACCACATCAGGGAGTCCCAGTTCTTCAGGAGATTCTCCATCAGTGTCCCAGTCTACCTTTACAAGGCGATCTGGTAATTCTTCAACAGGAGATTCCTCAACGACATCCTGTTCCTCAATGTCGATGGTAACATAAGTGTCACCAGAGTTCATAGTGAGATGATGCGATGCACGTTCCGTGACATTTCCATCGTATTCTTCACCATAAGTGTCAATCTCATCATTGGCATACTTGCTGGCAGCTTCAAAGTTACTGAAGACCTTCACAGAGCAGGAGTTCAGGTCGATGTCCTCAACAAGGATCTTTACTACGAAGACTTTCATGGTTATTTTTGTTTATAGTTGTTATGTTCTTTACATTCTTTTTCAGTGTTGCAGTACATACAGCATCCCCATATTCCCAGATGGTAGCAACCCTCACATTTAAAATCAGGTTTATTCATTAGCTGATAGGTGATAAATCTTTTCCAAAGTAGTGATAGTCATACTGACCAAACAGAGGTTTGTCAAGGTGAGCGAAGTACAGAGGATTGTCAGATTTGTTGATCTTCCCATCCTTGGTTTTGCTACCAGGTTCGATGATGTCCTGGATAGTCATCTTCACACCTTTGATGATGTTGAGGTTGCCAATATATTTGCAACGCATACCTTTGTTGAATTTCCTTGGTTTCATTGTCGTTCCTTTTTCTACTACAAAGGTACAAAAAAAATCTGAAACTACCAAATTTATTTTAAATTATTTTCGGTAGATTTCAGATTCGCATTCCGCAGTCGTCAGGCGAACATAGTGGAGAGCTGCTCCTGCTGCTCAATCTTCTTCTTCAGCCTGTAGTAGAAGTCTCCATAATCCTGGAGGTCATCAGAGATGGAGATCCCCCGATCTTCACAGAACCTACAGATGTCTTCTGCCAGACTCTTTGGGATGGTGATGTCTACATCAGGAGACAGACTCATCTTCAGAGATGCGAGTGCTTTGATGTCGTCGTCAGTCGTTTTCATATTCTTTGGTATTAATTAATATTTTTCAACTTGTTGTAAAAGTCACCATAGTCGAATTAAAAGTCGTCATCAGAAATGTCCCGCTTTGCAGTCTTGGAGTTGGCATCAAAGTAACTCCAGTTCAAACCATCAGACAATTTCTTCTGATATGATTTGGGGATGATGAAGTCCTTGTACTGTTCCTCGAAGACAACACGCACCTTGATGATGTAATCTCTGTCCTTGACAATCCTCTTCAGCAGATCCTCTTCCAGGGCAAACAGTTCATACTTCTCATTAATATTATGCAGATATGTCACCACAAAGGGTAGTGTCACCTTATCCTGGTTGGCAAACCTGATGAGGACTCTGGAATCTTTGTCACAGGAGTACTGATTATTGGAGATGGCCAGCACATACTTCCCATCAAAGTATGCGATGCCAATCTGATCGTGGGAGACACCTTCCTTGAGAGGGGTCATCTTCCCCACATAGTTCTGGGAGTAGGAGATGATGGTTACCAGGATGAAGAGGAGGGATGTGATGATTCGTTTCATTGCTAGTCTTTTATTTGGTTAATGGTTTGATGGTTCTCATATATTTGTCAATTGCATCTTTTTCCAGGATGTCTCCCAGTTTATGAAGATGTTTCAATTCTTCATCAGTATACTTCAGCAGATCTATCTTTAATAGAGGATCCGCATATTCGTCAATTACTCCAAGTTGCATGGTTAGTATCTCATTCAGTGTCAGATAAACATCTCCAACGATGTCGTCATCGTCAATATTTTCTGCTGCAATATTACACAGTGACAGGTATACCTTTTCAGAGTTCACAACAAAGGATTCTATCTTCAGATATGCAATGTATGAGTATGCTTTCTTGAATTCTTCTGACTGGGTAGTGTCCAGTGGATGGATTCCTTGATATAAATCAGGGACTAAAGTTTCACTGTAGAACTTCCTCAGATCTGCAATTTCCTGGAATGTCTTCTCCTTCTTGCTCTGGCAGGAGATAGGGATGATCATGATGACCATCAGCATTGATATTAATAATCTTTTCATATGTCTACTCAAGTTCTTCTGCACTGATTTCTACCAGGAAGTTGGAGACCTGTGGCTGGTACTTGTAATAACAGGTGAAGAACTTGTTTGCCCTCTGACCACCCTTGTTGATCTTGTAGTTCTCTTTATCAGAGATCATATCAGAGTTCTCTTCCTTCATCTGATTGAGAGTCTCATTGTAGATTTGGATGGCATGTTCCTTATCCTTCACATACCTGGTCCTGCTGTTGAAGGTCATCCCATGCTGTACATATTCAGAGTGGATGATGTATACTTTCTCTTTTTCCATAGTTATATAAAACTGATTTTGTCACATTTGATTTCCTTGGTTTCACCACTCATATTATACATCACGGTGACGCTGCGGTCCGCCACATCAGATGGCAGTACTGCAATGATGTTTCTGTCTGCAATTTCCAGCTGCCAGTATTCACCCTGGTCTTTCTTGATCAGTGTTGCCATATTAGTCAAACATATTATAGATTCTCATTTTCTCTTCCTTGGTCATCATCTTCCAATCATACCGAGCTTCCTTGATGAAGGTGTTGATGTTATCCCTGGGATCAGCAGACATCATGTACTCCTCATACAGACTTGGGAAGATGGATGCCAGTTCATAGGAGTCCAGATTCCTAAACCACTTGTCTAAATCTCTTGCTTTCATCACTCATCCTCCTCATCAAGTTTACCTTCCTGGCGGAGTTTCTCATTCACCTTTTCTACCATCTGAACAGACACATAAAGAAGGTGATTGTAATCTGACGACTGCGCATCCGCAAGATACTCATCTCTTTCTTTGGGAGTAAACCCAGAGTGACGCATTGCCTGGGAAACATATCCCATCACAGAAAAGGCATTGCCATCTATGCCTACAAGATCATAAGGTTTCATAGTTATTTCTTTTCAATGTCATTGATTACCTTGGTGAGTTCCTCTTTCAGTTCTTTTGCCTGATTCAGTGTCAGTGCAAAAGAATTATAACCGAAGTTGATACTGATTGGATGATCAGGAATCATATTAGACTGATTCTTTACTGTCATAATTATTCCTCCTCAATTATTTGTACATTTCCATATATTTGTCAGCGATGCGACTGATGTCCCTCATCAGCGGTCCATTGCAGTTCACATTATATCTCCAGTTCCAAGAACCATTCTTGTATCCTTCAAGGATTTCTTCAGGACTCACGTCAGCATAGGTTCTGATTTTGAATTTCTCACCAGAGCACTCAAAATATCTGTAGATTCCAGAGCAGTCACCAATAATCATCTTCTGGTGTTTGTATACTACCTCGATTCCAACATGTGCCTGACCATTGGGACCATTGATGGCAGAGTTGAAGTTTTTCACATTGAGGATGGAGTCATATTGGAACATCACAGTCTTGTAACTGATTCCAAGTTTCTTGAGATTCTTGGCCAGGACATAAGCAGCATAGCAGCAGCCTCCTGCAAACAAATCACTGTTCCAAACATACTCATTGATTCTTTTGTTCATTTCCTCAATGATCTGATTCTTGATTCTGTTTCTCATTGTTGTTGTTCCTTGTTTCTACTACAAAGGTACAACAAAAAAACGAGACTACCAAATTTATTTTTACTTTTTTTAAAAAAAAATCAGGGAATTTCAGTTCCCTGATTTTCGCACTCCGTCACCGCAGGATATGTCATCATTCTTCATCTGATTTCATATTCTTCTTGAGTATGTCTTCAGTATCATAATCTCTGATCAGTCCCAGGTCATCTATGTAGAATGCCTTCCTGCAATCCAGGTCTGCAATTGTGTCCAGTACTACTGGAGTCTCCTCACACTGGGTGTGTCCAACAATGTTGAAACCATATGTCTCCTCTGGAGTCACCTTGATCCAGGATCTGACATCTGACCACACCGGAGACCCATATTGGTATCCACCCCATCCGCGATATCTATCGTAGTCGCCAAGACGGTTCAGTACATAGTGATTCTTGGTCATCCAGGCTTTGTTGAGTTCCTCAACCACATTGAATTCAGGATCTGCAACAGCATCTTCCCCCCAGACTCGATCTGCCCAGCCTTTTAGAATGCCGGCATGACTGAAGACATAGTGTATCCCCGCAATGTCGCACTCGTCCGCCAATTGAAAGAATTCTCTGTTGTCAAAAAAGATTCCACTGAGTTCTCTCATATGCTGAAAATCCATCCTTGATGAACAGATGTCCTGTCCAATGCAGTACCCACAGTCATGGTTTCCTATCAACAGGATGATTCTCTCCGGGTACTGCTTCTTGAGGTCTACTATCTCCCTGAAGCGGTCTACAGATTTCTTGAGGTACTCCTGGTCATTGTCCCACTCATATGGATATGGATCATGATAGTCTCCCAGGAAGATTATCCTGGAGTCAGTACCCTGCAATGTATCTAGCACAGGCTCTCTCCAGAATGTCCTTCCATGGACATCAGGTATGATCAGTACTCTAATATTCTTACTCATCTCCTCTAGCTCTGCTCTTCAGTCTGTTTCTGATATCTGTCAAGATCTTTCCCAACTGGTTGCAACCCCACTTGGACTCCGGGGTGTTGATGGCATCATTCTCATCAAACCCAATCCCCCAGATTCTGTCATAGTATGCTGCCTCAACAAAGGTCTTCCCATCATACTTGGGATCCAGCAGCTGCCTCTGCAGATCCAGGTTCTGATGGAACTTGTAGTTCAGTGCTTTCCTCATATAATCTACCCGGACAGCACTCCACTCAATGTCATTATAGTTTCTGACCTGTCTACCCAGTTTCCTGGCAGCCTCCGGTGAGGAGCTCCTGTAGATCTTGTCTGCAATGACTTCATCTTCAAAGAACTTTGCCTTGTACCACATAAAGAGCTGCTCACTGGATGTGAATTCCAATGGTTCACCATCCAGCGGGGCAAAGTACGGATCCGCAAGTTTTATCTTACATCTAGTGAAGTTGCACATTGGATGTTCCTTCCAGAAGAAGACATATTTATCTGTTATTTTCATATTACTCTTCAGTTGTATAAACTACTTGATGCATATCAACAGTCTTGATCTTGTTTTTCTTGATGTGATTCTCAAGAGATACCTTGGCATACTCAAGATTCTCAAAGCACATATTGTCCATATTCCTCCAAATCCCAAACCACTGATCAAGCCAGGTGCTGTACTGAATTCTGTACATAACATCACTTTCATCCACAGTGTTTGAAGTGGTGTCAATTATATTTGTCCACTCTTTGACGATGCGGTAGCGGGTCTTCATCATACTGTAGCAATTTGTTTTGCTAATATTGAGATCATCACAAAGATGATGGTATACAAAGATGCATATGATGCCATCTCAAACCAGAACATCCAGTTCTTCTTTCCAAAGATAAAAGTGCAGATCAGTGCAATGCCTGCATAGGTGGCCAGAATCCAGAAGTACTTGGGTGTTACCAGGGCAGTGAACAGTATTGAGAACACTGCACTACAAATTGCTGAAATAAGATGGAGTCTTCCTGGAAGACCACCCTGCTGGTAATCAGGTGTCAGGGCTACAAAAGACATTGGCACAAGGCAGAGGAATGCAGTGAACTGCCAGATGCTTCCTTCACTTCCCTCAAGAAGTACCGGCATGATCATCACAGGTGTGATCAGGGTGATTACTGTCCAGATGTTAAACTTGGGATATACCTTATGCCACAGAGGTCCATAAGCAGAGTAGCAGTCCTTGAGACCAAACTTACACACACAGAGGATGACAAATCCAAAGAACAGTGTGCAGGATAATGCAGTTAAAATATATTGCCAGGGCATAGTATCTCCTCCTTAACTTTTGATGAACCTACCCTTGGCATCCCTTTTCTGTTTATTGCATTGGTGATCAGTGGATTTCATGTCCTCCTCTTCTTCAAGGATTTCATCATCCAACCCCAGTTCCTCCTCACGGTACATCCTGACATACTCTTCAAAGGTGTTGGTGTCAGTGGCAAACCCTTCCAGGAGAGTCTGAAGATTGTCAACCAGGATCTCCCTGGTAACTTCAGTACCGTCTTCTTCCAGAGCCTCAACAAAGCTGTCCAGCATATAGTTGATGAAGTCATCACCCAGAGCAGCGATGACGGTGCGGACAATGAACCACCCAGTTGCAGTAGGTCTCCTCATCAACCAATCAGCCACCAGCAGGTGCTTTTCAGTTTCAGAAAATTTGTTTATGAACTCTTGTGGCAGATATCCATAGATTTCATGATATTCTCTTCTCTTCATATTAATTGGTTTTTAATTTCTTTACATCTTCAGCAATCACATCCACCATAGTACCTATCACTGTCTCAACCTCATCTTCATCAGTAAAAAACTGAATACAGATATTCATATCTTTACAGATCTGCCACAGTGCTCCAATTGACCAACATGGAATATCACTCTTGGATAAAGGAGGCGTTGCCACCAGGAGGTACTTCCCATCTCTTGGATTTTTGATATATGACAGATCTGCTGTTGAGGTCTCAAGACCTGCATCCATCAGTGTCTTTGACTGATCTACAGTTGTACCAATCATATTATTTTAGTTTCTCAAGATCCTCCTTGAACTGGTTGTAGAACTCCAGACACTCTTTTTGGGTTTTAATGTTATTCTCCATTTCCTTGGTGTGGTAGTCAATGTCCCACTGGGCAGCATCAATCAGAGACTGTCTGTACTCTTCTTTTTTCTTTTCAAATTCTTCCTTGGTTGCCTTACCACATTTCTTCATCTCATCCTCATAGTATGAACCCTTGGGAAGGGAGATCTCAATTTGGTGGATGGCAAAATCCTTGATGTTACTGAATTTTTCATCACAGTCCCATTTCTCAATCTCTTCTTTGATCCTCAAGTAATCAGCATAATTGCTCATCTCCTTGGTATATTGTTCATCATAGTACTTGAGATTCTTTTTTGTTTCAGTGATGTACTTCTCACAGAGATCCTCATCACTCATCTCCAGGATGGATTTCAGCCGCTCTTCAGCAGATTTCAGATTCTTCTGATGATAATCAATGGAACTCTGAAACCCATCAATGATCTCCTGGGTATAGTCATCCTGTACTTTGAACTCATTGTCTCTGATCCTGGCGCATACTCCAAAATTCCGTAGACAAAGGTGGAGAAATTCTTTGGAAGTTTTTACTTTTCCTTCTTCAATAAATGCTGTGTAACCTGTAGGCATTGCGATTGCGGTTTTTGCGGTTAATTAATCATTTTCTTCAATATCCTCATCTTCAGGGATTCTATCTTCAATATCCTCATCATCAAAGTCCTCATCATCCCAAATCTTACTCTTACTCTTCTTTTTCTTTGAAGGAGTCACCATACGCTTCTCAATGTCATTGTCAATATAAGCAACAACATCATCTTCAGTCTGGTCATCCCACTCAATGTCATAGATCTTCTCAATAGACAACATCACAGTGTCCAGGATTTTTGGCATTTCTGATTCAGGGATACCTTTGAACTGAAGGGTGAAACGTCTGGTGATTGCATTTTTGAGCTGGAACAGGCATCCTTCACCAAAAGCAGAAAGTTCACCATTGGATTTGAAAAGTTTCTTTGGCTTCTCACCTTTTTCAGTGAACATCTTCAAAAGTTCATCCAAGGTGTCAAGGACGATGATCTCACTATAGGAGAAGGTGTTGATTTCATAACCATAATGCTTCTTCATCAAACCAGGAACCTTGTCGACAACATCAAAGTCATCTGGGGCCATAAAACCTTTCACTTCAGGAAGGGATTTCTTTACCTCATCCATTTCTTCCTTTGGAACATCCTCAAGATTCCATTTGATTTTATAAAGTTTAATAGCTTTCATATCTTTGTGTTTTTATTGTATTCGTTTCCCACTACAAAGGTAGTACAAAAAAACGATATTTCCAAATTTTTTTGAACTTTTTTCAAAAATCTTTGAATTTCATGATCTTTCGTACCTCGCCATCGCAGCAAGACATATAAGATATTTATAAAAATCTGTGGATTTCAGATTTAACTGTGCTTCATAAAATCACTCTCACACTCTATGATAAGATCAATGAATTCCTCTGCCATAGATTTCAGTTCAGAAAGACTATACTTCTTCCCGTCATGATCATCTTCTATATAATCATCTTCATTGTTGCAGAAGTAGGTGAACCCGACCTTACCATCTGATGCCACCCTCTCCAGGTCATAGTACTTCCCATCACCCCTCTTGAGTTTCACAAGCTGATACCCGGAGAAGACAGAGATCTCCTGCTTCATCATAATGACAATATAAGGATATGATCCTGTAGTGTAAATCATATACTGGTTTCCTTTATACTCATCAGTGTCCAGTACCTCATCACCTTCTATGTCAGGATTGTAGATTTGACTGGAGTCTTCCTTGGAGATGGATTCACCATTACTTTTCTTATGTATATCTGACCAAATGCTCATAGATATAACTGTTTTAGTTTATTTTTGAAATCATCAAGTTTTTTATTGAGATCTCTATTCTCTTTGATGAGATTGTCAATCTCATTCTTTGTATAATATGTGTGATCACAACAATTCCATTTGTTATCATCATAGAACTCCCATTTGTTATCCTCTTCCATTGCGGTGTCTTCCTTCCGCACCGCAACACCGTTACTTCTCTTGTGTATGTCTGACCAGATGCTCATCTCATTACCAGGTTAAAAGTTCAATCCACTCTTTAATGATGTCATCATCAAACATCTCGATCCTCTCATTACTGGGATGGAGAATAAGGTTGATGTCATCAGTGTCTTCTGTTGCCAGTTGTACCTTCACCTCACCAGTGGAGTCTACATACAGGTGAGTAACATAGATACCTTCACTCTCTGACTCTGAAGTCAGTCTGTAGCATTCCTGCTTCTTGGATCTACCACTGAAGGAGATGACAGCAACAATGTCCTTGATGTCATGCCACTCCTTGAACCTCTCTCCAGCAAGGGTGTTGAAGTAGTTGTTCTCCAGGATGATGTCCTTTATTTTCTCGACTGTTCCCATAATTCCTTAATCAGATTCTTCACATCTTCTGCATTATCAATACAGTACCTGGTGAGACCACCACCATAGGACAGATTATCAAACTTCATCTTCTCCTGGTATCTGCTGTGCATCTCATTCTCCACATCCCAGTAGTTCACTACCATACCATCATACTCAAGTTCAGGATCTGCAATTTCACCATGATAAATGATATTGATTCCT